>JAABUM010000857.1_pt1 | contig 49424 bp, 103 predicted proteins | sample 5559161 | NCBI WGS metagenome assembly JAABUM01 (sample SAMN10711868, study PRJNA513369) | rock metagenome | isolation source: Antarctica rocks | place: Antarctica: Victoria Land, Siegfried Peak nord
CCGCCGTGGAAGGCAGCTTTGTAGGCCTTCTGCTTTGCCATGCCACCAGCGACTTGTATGTCCGCAGCTTCTCCTCTTCCTTGCGGGTGAGCGCCGTGGGTCGCCTGTCCTTCTTGCTGGCTGATGATGACTTGGCGCCGCTGCTGTGTGGGATGAGCTGCGCCTGCTCGTGGGGGTCCGTGCGCTGCTTGAGAGCGATTATGACGACTGACCCAGCAGCCTGTATGAAGACGGACGCGCGTGCCGCACATCTGCACGAGTCCTACAGACAGCGGCTGTAGTCAAATTTGATATGACCCGCCAGGGATGATCCACCAGTAGGGGAATGTGGCATGGTCAGCAGCCAGCCGCCTAGTCTCTCTGTTGCCTGTACACTTGTATGGTGAGGATCTGTCAGCAGCCTGTAATGGTGACATTGCATGTTGTGTACCCGATATTCATGTGCCCTGTTCAAGCCGTAAAATGGTAGTTGCCCTGTTCAAGCCGCAGATTCCTACAAGCAGATAGAACACCAGTGGGCAACGACTGGTGAAAATCTCCAACCCAGGAAATCCGCGCACAGCTGCCGTGCTGCACATGCAATGCGGCCAACATCCGCTCAGCCGCCTCTGCGGAAGGCGTTGCTGTCGTCGGGCTTTCGGTCGATGTAGTACTTCTGCCGCGTCACGCGGTCCTGCAGGCTGCCGCCATTATTGCCCGACGTGCCGTATATTTCCTTCTCCGCGTTCTTCATGAACTTGGCGGCCTCCGCGTGGTGCCGCTGCCCCGCCTCGCCCTCCGCTTCTGCAGTACAATTGGCAGGAAGCTGAATGAGGAGGCTGACATGACAGAGGTGTTCAATGCGGTGTAAGACCTTACACACGGCACTTCAGCATTTGGCGCCCATGAATCTTGCAGATGCAGAGCACCTTACCAGCAGCATCTCTCCTGGGCGGGCTGCCAACAGCGCAGCGCTGGAATTTCATGTCATATCAGCAGATGGCTTCGAGAGGGACCCACCTCGCGCCGCGGCATCCGCGCTGGCGGCGTGCTTCAGGCGGTGCGAGCGGCTGTCCTCGTGCGCTGCCGCGTTGGACGTCATCTCTGCCAGCTTGGCCGCCTTTTCCTCCGCCGTCAGCCGCCCGGTTGAGTAGTCACGCCGCTGCAGATGGACAAGGAATGTAAACCTGGTTTCCTAGACCAAAGGACCTCCTCCTCCGCCGTCAGCCGCCCCGTGGAGTAGGCACGCCGCTGCAAAAGGAAAGGGGTTGATCAGATCAGTCAACTTTGGTTCAACTTTGTGGTGCTTCCTCTCCGCCGTCAACCCAGTGGAGTAGATGCGACGCTGCAGGACAGAGCAGGGGTTGTGAATGATTGGTTCTGAACGAACAAGATCCTGGTTTACTAGGCTGAGAAAATTCCGGCTGTCAGCCGCCATGTGGCATAATTGCGCTGCTGGTTGCAGTGATAGGAATGTTGACGATACGATTCTGTTCATCCCTGGTTCAGGCCAGAGAACAGCAACCAGGACCTGAAAGGCATGCCCCATGGAAATACAGGGGAACACAGGGGAATACATCACGTGCCAACGCTCGAGCTGCCAGCCCGAGCTGGTGTGCACTTTGTTTTCCGCGTCCCAATGGCTTTGATGAAAATACAGACACTAGTCCTTTTCACCTGGCTCCGTGCCGAGGCCGCCTCGCGGTCAGCCTCCTCCTTGGCCTTTGCCGCCTCCTCCAGCCGCTTCCGAGTCGCCGCCGATTGCTCGCTGCGGTGCAGAAACCTCGACTGTGACACACCGTGCGCTTTTGTTGAGTGACTCATCCTGAACCTAAATGGCCCGTGACCATGCCAGCGTGCTTGCAGGCAGCCATGTTTGAGAGACCGACAGCCGACTGGATTCGTCATAAGCCAAAAATAAGCAAAAGGCAATCGCATGCACGCAATGATGCACGAGGCACCTGCGGTCATAGCCCTGGTGCTCGTTGGTGTTGAGGCCATACTTGATGTTGTGGCCCTGCGCTGACGCCCCGTCAGCATGGTGCCTCGACTGATCCTTTGCAGCATTTGCAGCATCTGCGGACGTCACACAGAGCAAAGGGTCAAGGAGCTGAATACATACTGATACTTCGGCTACTGCGGCAGATCAGCGAACGTGGCAGTGGTGTGCGACCCTAACATCCTTGATCAGACATACAGCAATGACGACGTGAAGCAGCAGCAGCTGCAGCGCATGCAATGTAATGACTTCCAGCAACGACAGCTATTTGGCGCTTGCCTGCAGGATCGCCGCACTGCGAGCGGGACTTCTCTGCATGCCCCTTCCTGTGCTCGCGCTGTGCGCGGTCGTGGGGCGACCTGCAGAAAGCACACAATGCTTTAATTGTCAGGCCTGGACCTTGTATGATACATTGCACAGCTCGATGAAATGCGCAGGTCATTAGTATGCCGCTGTTGACTTGTGTAGTCCCAGCCTCTGGAGCAGGGAAAGGGCAAGTAACATGCATTCTAGATCCCAGCTGCAGCCCACCTCGAGCGTCGCTGCCGTTTCGACCTGTGGTCATCTGCACGTTCAGGCCGCTCCTGCGCATGGCGCTCGCCGTGCCTATCGTGGCCGTTGGCCTGCCCGCGGCTGCGATCGTCGCCGCGCTGATCGCCTCCATCACGGCCGCCGCCATCACGGCCGCCGCCGCCGCCGCCGCTGCCTCTGTTCTCATGCTGTCTGCTCGGGCGGGCGGCCCAGACGCCGCCGCCGCCCCCACCGCCGCCACTGTGGTGGTGCCTGCTTGGTGCCGGCGCCGGCGGCAACGCGGGGGGCGGCGCGTCTTTGCCGGCCTTTTTATCCTTCTTCGCATGCTTCTCAGTCTTTTTGGCCGCCTTGGCCTCCTTCTTGGCCAGCTTCTTGGCCAGCTGCTCCTCCTTCAACGCTTGCACCTGCGGCAACGCAATCAACTTGTCGAATCAGCGGATAAGCGTCAATCTACACCTCTGCAGTCTCCCTCGAAACAGGAGGCGGCCCTGAATCTGTGCGCCAGCCGGAACATTGCTGAAACGCTGCGACAACAGAGGGGACGATCGCATCACATCCTGCAAAGGGCACCCAGCTCACCTGCTGCTTGATGCGCATCATCTGCACGGGATTGGCGATGACCTGCTTGCGCGCCGACTGCTCCTGCTGGCGGATTGCGAACAGCGGGTCCGAGTGCAGCCGTGCCCACGTCTCGTTGGCTGCTATCGGCGTGTCCTCCGCGTAGAATGACGGCAGCAGCGTCGCCTGCTCCAGGCGGCTCACCTGCAGAGGGGGTTTTTGCGGAGACGAATAGGTCAGCAGGCAGTTGACCAGACAGTTGTGGTGTTTGCAACAGGCCAAATGCAGGAGTCATAGACATCTGCAAAGCATTCCACACTTCAGGTCCAGCAGCGGTACATTTGTTGTGTCTGCAGTAGGAGTTCTGCAACATTCTTTCCGCTCACCTCCTTGTCCTGCTCCTGGACCTGGATGGGCGCCTGGCCAAGCATGGCCTCCTCGCTGCGCTTGTCGGCCTCCACCTTGGCCGTCATGCCGCCCGAATACATCCAGTCCAGCCGATCCGCTGCCCTGTATCAAAATGGAGCCGGATTGTCGGTCGCATTTCAGCAACGCTTTAAATGCAGCTGAGGGTGAAGCAGAAGCGGCAGCACCGTTGCATGCTCTCGTTCGGGTCGCCGCTCGACCGCGGTGATCGCAAGAAGAAGGCTGCGCGCGCAGCTCCTCGGGGGAACAGGGCGTCAGGGTGCATTCCAGTGTGAGGGGCGCACTTCTGGTGGCCGCCAGCGATGGCTGCCTGCTTGAGTTCCTCCCGCCCCCGCTCCTCCTCGATCTTCTTGCGCAGCTCCGCCAGAGAGCGCTGCTCGGCGGCGGCATCTCCCTCCGCCTTCCACAGCCGCTCCTGATTGCTCTGTCTTCCGGGATGCCATGTCTTCTTATTGAGGAAGCCCAACCCGCCCCCCACTGCACATCAAAATTTTACTATTTTGATATTTGTTTTAATTAATTTTTAATTTTATTGTATTTCTGTTGCTGTAAGCTGTTCACCTCCATATTTATAAGACACTCTTGCTCATAATCACTCGGACAGTGAGTATGTGTTCATGCTCTCGCCGCCACGGGCCCTCAGAATGCTTGCCAGACCGTTAGGGCGGCGGCCCGCAGTGCGCCTTACACCACTGCAATGCTGGAACCACTCACAGTATGGAGTGGTCATTCTCCGCAAATTTTCCATGCGTATTCTCATTGCAAGGTGCAGCAACTGACCAGCCGTGCACACTGGAAAACAGTCCTGACACCGAATGTCAAGGAAGGTGCATGCCAACAAGGTGCATGCCAGTACGCGCTCACTTTCAGATCCCTGCCTTAACGGCACCCACTGGCTTGTTCAGCTCGTAGTAAGGACGCAACAGCGCCTTCTGCACAAGTGGCGAGACGAGGGAGCCTCAACCGGAAGACTGTGACTTTGTGCTGATGGCCTGGCGTTCAATTGCCAGCTTTCGCTGAGTTTGTGTTGAGTTTCGAATGAAATGCTGGCAAGCTGCGACTGCTGCTGTGGAGTGCACATGTTCCGTGAAGGTGACCAGGGGTCGACAAGATGTTTACAATTATTCAATCTGCGAGATTTTCCTTCGTCGTTACTTCCTCTACCTCCTCTCCTCCTGCACACCGTAGGCCTGACCCTCTAGACAATCTTCTCACACGACATCCTCAACCGCAAACACCGCTCATCGCACGGTTAGATCCTCCCGCTCCTCCTCAAACTCTAGCTCCATGCCCAGCTGCCGCGCCCGTTTGCCGCGTGCGCTGGCCGGCGGCTGTGCTGCAGCGCGCTTGCCCCGCGGCCGGCCACGACCACCGCCCTCCTCGTCGTCTTCTGCCTCCGAGCCTGCCAGCCAAGAACAACACCATCAAACACCCAGCATGTCCAGGCAGTAGACAACACCACCACTGCATTTTACACACCATCATACGCTGCAAAAGAGCCACTGCTGCGCGCGACAGCACCACAGCAGGCCAGATTCGCAGTTCTAGCCGCCGCATGCAGACAGCGCGCACGCACCTGACGACTCGCTGTCGCTGCCGTACGCCTGCGGCGCGTCCTCGATGTCCTCATCCGACTCCGCGAAGTCCACCTCGTCGAGGTACTCGATCTCTTCCTCCTCCTCCTCCTGCGACACCGCATGCATTGATCGGCACTTCACTCACTTGTCACTTGTCTGGGTTTCCAGGTACAAGCACATCTTATCATGGTGTCGAGTTGAATTGACAATGCATGCAGCCGCGGGGCAGGGCTGTCGCGGGGTTGTTGCATGCCGCCGCTCACAAGATGCTGTCTCACCTCTGCCTCGCTGTCCTCCTCGTCGTCGCCCTCGATGAACTCCTCCTCATCCTCCTCCTCCTTCTCCTCCTCCTGCTCCAGCACCTGGGAGCGGGCACACCAAACACGTCATAATGCAAGTCGTGAGCGTGCAAGGCGTTAAGGTGCTGGCGTCGACTTGATCCTCCTCTTCCTCCTCCTCTTTTTTCCTCCTCCTGTTGCAGCACCTGGGAGCGCGCACGCCAACGAGTCATGCAAGTCGTGTTAGAGTTCATAATTTTGGTGAGGATACATCCTCTTCTTTCTCCTCCGTTTCCTTCTCCTGCTCCAGCACCTGGGAGAGCGCACACCAATGGGTCGGCTCGTGCAAGGTTGCAAGTTTTGGCGTCTCCTCCTCCTGCTGCAGCACCTGGGAACACGCACAACGACGTGTCACGCCGATGTAAGAGTTGATTTGGCGTCAATGAACTCCTCCTCTTCCTCCTCCTGCTCTAGCACCTGGGAGCGCGCACACCACATGGGTTATGCCAGAAGTGTGAGAGCGTTTGGCATCCAGCTCCAGGAGCAGCGTGCTGAGCTCCTGGCGCTCCTGACTGAATGTGCCCTCAGGAACACATGGGTAGTGCCTCCGCGTGCGCACGCCCTGCGCTGCCTGTACAATGTCTCACATGCACTGTCCGACACAGATCGCAGACTGCTGCATCTTGTTGTTATTCATGGTAGTGCGCGGCACCTTGAGGTACTCGCGGGTGGGGAAGTTGTAGATGTCGCCGTAGGTGCCCTTCTGCAGCCGCTCCAGCAGCTCGTTCTCGATGGTGGTCTCCAGCTTGGCCGCCGTCTCCGCCTTCTCCAGCTTCCGCCGCGTCTGCTGCTCCTTCCTGTGCACAATGCCAGAAAGAAGATGTTGATGATCGTGTTGAACCACACAGAGTCTGGGGCGCATGCGCCGTGTGTTACGCCCCGACGCCCCGCGCGCCTCAGCTCCAGCCGCCACCATTGCACGCAACGCCGAGCCAACATATTGGGCGCTGCCACAGTGATCAGAGCTGTCCTCCTTGACCTGGGATCTAGTGTTTCACGCGAGTCAAGCGTGCCACCAGGAGGACAGACAAGGGAGGGTCGCACCTGGTGGCGAGCGGCACCATCTTGAGCCGCGGCTTGGAGGCCAGCTTCCGCATGCGTATGAGGTACTGCGTGATCTTCGTCAGCCGCTGCTTGTTCTTGTGCACCAGGAACTTGGGCCAGTATGCTAGGTGCTCGTCCACCTGCGCACCGGGGCCAAGTGCGTCATAAGGGTTCCAAGGCTGGCGCAGCAATATCCAACAATGTTCCGAGTCAGCAACAGACAGCGTTGCTGATGGCAGTCGGAAGGGCAATGTACTGTCAGGCCTTCCCCTCGAGAATAGCAGCACCCTCACCTGTCCTAGCGCATCCGCGTACTGCTTCTTCAGGCGGATCTTCTGCCACATGTTCCGCGGCGTGTGCGCCCGTTCGATGGTTTTGATGTACAGGTAGCAGCGGCCGCCCTCCTCCCTGATGGTGGCGTAGCGGCTGTTTGCGAGCGGGCACGAGCTGCGGTTGCACAGGCCTGTGACATTGTACTCGTTGCGGCAAAACGTCTGCACGCCGCCGGCGGCAGACTTTGTTTTGGCCTTGTAGCTGCAGAAGTCGTGGTTGATGACCTGCGAGACAGCAGAGCGATCGTTTGGCCCATTCCAGCCTCGTGCATGAAGCCTCAAACTGTGGCTGCGCAGCTGTATCAGCCGCCGCGGGCGGCGAGCCGCACTACGGCGTCAAACCAAAACAACGGCAAGGGGCTCAAACGCTGTTCCAAATGCTTCAAGGTGGCATTGGAAGCGTTTCTCACCTGCCAGATGACCTCGTCGTGCTGCATGCCTGCGAACTGCCCCTCAGCAGCCGCCCAGCACCAGCTCTCTTGCTAGAGGCCGCGCAGCCTCCTGAGTCCTTGCAGCGTCTAGAGAGACATTCCAGCTGCTCTAATTTGTAGCTTGCTGAAGTTTGCAAGCTTGTAAAAGCCGGCAGCAGTGCCAAAAAGCTTCCGGAATGAGCAAACACAGCACGAATGTCGTTGTCGCGGGCGTCAATGGAGCGCTGTTCAGCCGGCGTTGACCTCGCGCAAACCTAGCAGCTTGACATGTGCAGAGGAAAGCGGTAATGACCTGCATGAATGGCGGCAATCATGCATTTCTGCGGTTCTGCGCACGTGCATCACTGCAAGAAAGGTGTTCGAGTCGCCAGACGCGTATCGATCCAGCAAAATAGTGTTGCGTGCGCAGCAAGTTTGCAATAGCTGTTGCGCTAAGCATTTCGCAGCCGTGCACTCGCATCTCTCAGTGGCTGCACCTGACGGCGCTCTTTTGCACACTCTGTATCCGCAAGTTTCTAACAGTAACAACCAAATGGTGAGTGTCTGAAGCCTGCATTGCGTTCCGCATTGCTGCACAATCTCATCCATGTTGCAGTCGTGGCAATCGCCATGCATGCATAATCGTCCTTGCACCGCAGGCGCAGCAGGTGAAATTGCCGCAGGGTCAGTCGGGCGCCGCATTTTCCATGGTGGGCCAGCACTGCTTCGGCAGCCAGCCGCAGCTGACAACCGACGCCAGCCTGAAGGACGCCGTCTGCAGACTGAAGGACGCGGGAAGGCCGTGGACGACCGTGAGCGGCTATGCAAATGTGCTGCGGGCGCTGGCACAGAGCAGCCGGCATGCGGACAAGCTTCTGGGCGCCGACGAGGAGACTAAGACACAGGCGAGGCCTCTGCCGACCATCAGCCTGCGAGCTGCCTGGGCGATCCATGGCGGCAGGGCGTGGCATGCGACACCTGGGAGTGGCGCGAGGCCGTCGACTGCAGATGTTCATGCCGCAAAGTATACATCAGTACGCTTTCTCGCAGGTCACGGAGTGGCTGGAGTTCCGAGACTCGGAGGGAGCCGCCATGAACGACGCCAAGCTGCAGAAGGTGAGCTGGGAAATATGACGGCATGTCTGATCTTGATGTAGGAGTAGATGATGTGCATCAGCAGACAGATGGTGCAACCGTGCATGCTGGCTTGATGCTGCGGAAGGGGCACCCAGCTACTGCCTGGTGATCGTGATGGTCAGACGCAACCGTCTTGCTGCCTCGCATGAGTGTTGACTTCCTTCCACATCATCAGGGTTTTGCTCGGCGTGCGCCCAAAAAATCGTGAGCGTCTGAACGATCTCCTCGCAGCTGAACGAGCACCTGCTGACGCGCAACTACCTGGTGGGCGGGGACCTAACGCTGGCGGACTTCGCCATATTCGCCGCGGCGCACTCGGTGGTGTCGGCGCTCTCGCAGGAGCAGGTGCAGCAGCACGTCAATCTCGTGCGATGGTGAGTAAAACATGATAACCAACATCCTCTCAGCAGGTCCTGCATCGCTTTGGCAAGCTGCTGTTTGGATGCTGCAGGAGTATCCATCCCTGCGCGTGCGATGCTGCATAGAGTGGCACCCGAGCCTCCCTGAGCACCACTGCATGCAGCACCCACATGCAGGGCTGCAGCCCTGGCGACCAGTCCGCGCCTTGGTGAAACATGCGAGCTGTGATGTGCAGGTTTGACTTCATCCAGCACACAGCGGACACGACGGACACGCACGCCAAGGTGGCTGTGAAGAAGCCATCGCTGTGCGTTCCGCGGCCGCCTGCCCCGGCCGCCAAGGTAGGCAGGGCGGACTGTTGCAAGAAATGCAGGGCGGACCTCTGCAGCATTCAGTAGCTTTGTGCACTGAGCTGGCAGACACAAACTGTCAGACAGTGCCTGTCACATGCCAGGATGTGCTGCGTGTAGGAGTTTTGTTCATGCTGCAGGACAAGGCAGCCGCAAAGGGCAAGGACAGCGGTGACAAAAAGGCAGCGGCGGCAGCGCCCTCGGGCGCGCCGGCGGCGGCAACAGCGGCCACAACAACGGCGAGCCCGGAGCAGACGGCGCAGGCGCCCGCAGACGCAGCACCACCGGCAGCGGTGAGTCTGGCGAAATGGTCAGCCGAAAGCTTTGGGAGCTGCACGAGGGCGGAGGCAGGGCAGAGGCACATGGATCTTAGCATACAACGAGTACAGCATGACTACAACTGCACAAGCTGAAGCGATTGCTCGGTGCAAATGCTGCACAGCTACATGCCTGCATAATCTGCGGCAAGTCATTCAGGCAGATCGAATCATGCCGGCGTTGCTCAGATCTTGATTCATGCATGCGCACAGCAACATAGTCAAGTTGATTTTGTTGAAACATTCGCAGGCTGATGCGGCGGGCGATGAGAAGAAGGGCAAGAAAGAGAAGAAGGAGAAGAAGGCAAAGGCGGCCCCCGCACCCGCAGTCAAAGCGCCTGCATCCATCACCGCACTGGATATCCGGGTCGGCGAGGTGGGCGCCCAACAAACCCTGAAAAGTCCGATCTGTGCTCCGAGTGTCTGAGGTCTCAGAGGTGCCAAGTGGCCTCCAACATGCGTGGATGTTGTCGGCATGCATGGTGCATCTATCCTTGTCCAGGCAAACTGCGGTCAAGCTGGTCGGCTGCCTGTTTGCAGCCGTACCCACTGGGGTGCAATTCACGTAGGTTGGTATGTGAGGCTGAAACGGTGAGATGTGTACAGGTGGTGGACGTGCAAAACCATCCAGACGCCGAAAAGCTGTACATCGAGAAGATCGACCTGGGCGAGGAAAGCGGCCCCCGCACGGTGAGTCTACCAACGTCAATTCCTGACTCAACTCTGACAGTGAAAGTTCCCGAAAACCCTCAGCCTGCTAGCATCTCTGTCTCCAGCCTTCTGGGCTGCCGCTGCCGACCCATTGAATGGAGCACTTGCCGTACTGGGCCAGTCCCTGGCTAACTGCAATGAACCAGCCACCAACCGTTTTCACCTGCCAATGCAGATCGTCAGCGGCCTGCGGCTCTTCGTGCCGTTGGAGCAGATGCAGGGGCGGCGGGTGGTGGTGCTCGCCAACCTGAAGCCCGCCAAGCTGTGCGCCCCCGAAACAAACTTGGGAAATGTGTGCGCGTCAACTCCTGGTGTTCTATGGTTTATGTCCGCATCCTGGGCGTCGCCTTCCACTGCATTGCACAATAAGATTCGATGTTCGAACTTGAGATGTGAAGAATGTGCATGACCATGGAGTGGGATTTGGTTTTCGTCTCCAGAGCTTCCTGAAGTATACGCTGTGTACATCGAGACCCGTCAGAGGTTGAGATCAAAAGGACGCTGCGCACCCGCTGCTGCTGCAGGGTGGGCATAGCCAGCGCGGGCATGGTGCTGTGCGCCTCCAACGGCGACCACACGGCGGTGGATCCCATCTCGCCGCCGGAGAGCGCCGCCATCGGCGAGCGCATCACCTTTCGGGGACACGAAGGTGCGAGTTTTGGTTTCAGAACGAAATGGAATCTAATCGCCGCATGGACCCCACTTCGCCGGAGGGCGCCGCCCTTGGCGAGCACATCGCCTTTGAGGGGCACGAAGGTGTGAAGCGCTGCTGCCGCGGCCAGGCTTCACACCACGCGCCACACTCTGCACAGATGCACAGCCTGGAGCAGCATAGATTCCCCTGTCAAAGCGGCACCTTTGGTCGACCAGCACATGCACGGAGCCTCGCGTAGAGGGCATTTGCTCGCCGTCACACCGGCTTTCCAATATCAGACGTCACAGCTGTGCTGTTGCCCTGTGCAGGCGAGCCGGAGGCGCAGCTGAACCCCAAGAAGAAGGTCTTCGAGGAGCTGGCGCCTTCGCTGAAGACCGACGGCAGCGGCGTGGCAAAGTATCAGGACATTGCCTTCTCCACGTCCGCCGGCGTCGTGACCAGCACCATTCCAAACGCGTCCGTCAGATAGGTAGTTGAGAAGGCGTGTGAACTGCAGCACTGCTGATGTCTGGCCCGAGGATCCCTTGGCAGCAGATCCTATGTCAGTACTGAGAGAAACTGTTTGGGAGCCGAAATGTCGCGAGACGTCTGGACACATTTTCCCACTCTAGGTGTCCTTGCAGCTGATGTTGTGATCGCTGACGTAAAGGAAGCAGACTGGAGCTGTGACCACAACCAAAACCGGTTGCCTGTGCGTTCGTATCCACATTGCAGGCTAGATACCTATCAGAGCCATGCGCCCCCTCCCTGGCCGTCAATGCAACTTGCCCAGGTCCATCTTCTTCTTTATGACCTGGTGGCCGTGATAGAACAGTGCATCCACGATCCCACTGACCGTGAACACGCCCCTGCAGTGCAGCAACATCGTCATCCAGCAGCACTGACCCTGTGCACTGGTCAGTTGACATGCATGGGCAGCTCGTGCGGGCAGGGAAGTGGCGCACCCCACGATCGCGCATGCGCTCGTCAAAAACTCCATGAACGACGACCGCTCCTCTGTCAGCTGCACCTGTAGACCACAGCTCGCATGTCAGATTAACTGGTGCTTTCAAATGATGCGTTGCAGGCTAGAAAGCGGTCAAATCAGCGGCGCCGGCCCATGGTGGCAAATGTCTCCCAACGTAGTTGCGCACCTTGATCGGGCTCAGGTCGTAGAAGAAGAACACGCCCGGCAGGTTCTGGCCGACCGTCAGGTCCGAGTGCTGCGCGGTTAGAGGACTGGCTATTGAGGAGGCGGCACACATTCTGCAGATGAGTTGTCGATGTCAAGACACAAGACGGCAGGCTGGCGGCGTGCAACAGCAAATGTTGCACGTTTAGAAAATTGCCGCTGGCACCTTGAAGTACTCGGTCACAGAGTACTGATTCGTGGAGATGGTGTTGTTGCGGACGTCTGTGTAGAGCGTCGGCACCACCTGTGCGGCAGGAAATTGTGCAATGTTACGCCAGCGCCAATTCCACATAGCCATAGAGTAGAACAAAGCAGTTACCAGGACGCAGCATGGCTGTCAACTGCAGCCCCGCGCAGACTCACTCGCGCACTCACCTTGAGGAAGTACTGGTGCATTCCCGTGTCACCTGCACAAAGTGCAACGTGCAATGTATGAAACCTGTACATGCCATAATAACTGGGTTTCCAGCATTGGCAACGCCACCGCATCAAACACCCAGGTCCGCAGGCCGATGGTTGGCGATCAGGAGTCACCCACCTGCCGGATTGAGACCAGTCTTCTGCTCCTTCTTCACCCCATCCAGGGGATTCTTGCGGCCAGGAAACTCCTGGGCTCAGACACAAAGGCGCTGCGTGTCACACCTTAGGCGATGGTGGGCAGAACCAGAAAAACCTACTGCCGTCAGGGCTGTGCTGCTGAACCTAAAGCAATGACAGCACTCGAGAGCCGCATACACTTGAGCGCCGCATGCAGCTGCTGCCGGGCGCCCACACCTTGCCGAAGCTGAGCTTGTTGATGCGGTGGGAGACGTCGAAGTTCTTCGTGGGGAAGGGCACCAGGTCATGCACGTGCATGTTGCCCTGCTGGAAGGACTTGCCCGGCGCAAAGTGAAAATTGCCCGCTACCTGAGCACCAAACGTAGTTCACACCTGACAAATTCAGAACTGACAGCCACTCGACACCTGAAAGAGTTCCAGGGAATTTGGCCTACAGACTCTGTCGCACCACAACCTCTGCCCATCTACGAAGCACCGCGAAAGCAGCCAGGAGCAATCGTGTCCAACTGAGTAGCCGGATTGAACCAGGGGAGCCAGCCACGTACCTTGTTCACGAGCAGGGTGCCCCACATGTGGCAGCCCTCACCTTGTTGCTCCTGCAACATCATCACACACGATAGCCTTCGGACCAAGACGGCATATACTGTCCACAGGAGCCGTTTCGCTGCTAGCGCCGCGTCCAGGCATTGAGGTGGAAATGCTCATTTGATGAGCCCCACTTCAATGCACAGGTACTTCTATGCACAGCATGGGCAGCGTGTTGAATGGACATCGATGCACGGGGCATCTGACGTGTCATCAGACGCAGCCAGCAGCCCACCTTGATCTTCGTCAGGAACCCCTCCTTCGCGCACTGCGCGATGCCCTGCGGGTTGTTGAACCCCCACCCCCGCTTGCGGTACGCTTCCCTGACCTGCGAGGGCGCCGCATGCAGCAATGAAGACGCGCCGACAGGTGCGGCCACATCTTGCCTCAGTGGAATAGAACTCGTCTTGCCAAGATGATGCAACCGACTGTGTTTCTCGAGCAGGCCCAGCCTGCTGCCGCCGCAGGCCTGCCGCCCCGCAAGTTGCGACCGCCAAGAGTGGTGGGCAGCCGTGCGGCCGTGGGCGCAGCCTGAGCAGCTCCAATTGTCAGTCGTGTAGTCATGAACGACTCAAGCACGGAAACGGCAGCGCACCTCGTGGCAGGTGTTGCAGCACTCGTGGTCATCCTGCTGCGCCCCGTAGCAGGAGCCGCAGAAAGTGCCGTTGGCGCCGTCCGGCGACGGCGGCTCCTGCGCCTGTGCAGAGCCAATCTGCGCGCGAGGCACACCTCCATGTCACACTCGTGTCCAGCTGGCAAACCCCCCTGCTCCTGCCTCTACGGCCCCTGTCCAGGAACCCGTCCAGGAACCCGTCTACTCTGAATGCATAGAGAGCACACAGGCGCCGCCTACCTCGTGCCTGCCGCCATCGTCCTGGCGGCAGGCTCACCCGCGGCCAGCAGCCGCCATGCCTCTGCACGTAGCTGCTGCTCAGCGTGCCTGCCTCTGCCCTCGCCGGGCATGCCCCTCCCCAGGCAGCGCTCATACAGAATCTGATGCATCTGCACATATCTGCATGATTGATAGTACCAGGATACGCTGCCCACCTCGTGCTTCTCGCCGTCGTCGAGCGGCACGCCATCGGGGCCCAGCTGCTTGCAGATGATGTGTGGACCGTCGCTGATAGTTGTGATGAAACTCAGAGATACACTGCCAGAACAACAACCACACCTCGTGTTTCTCGCCGTCGTCGAGCAGCACGCCGTCGGCATGCAGTCGCTTGCGAAAGGTGTCGTGATCTGATAAATGTACGTGAAACTCAGAAATATGCTGCCCACAAGACCTGCCTTACCTCGTGCTTCCCGATGTCGTCAAGCGGCACGCCGTCAGCGCCCAGTCGCTTGCAGAAGATATTGTGCACGATAGCGGTCTAATAGTTGTAGCAACTGAGAGATACACCGCCAGAAGAGCAACACACCTCGTGTTTCTCGCCATCGTCGAGCGGCACGCCGTCGGCGCCCAACCGCTTGCGAAAGATGTCGTGGTCCACATCCAGTTCCAGCTCGCCGCTGACGTCCATCGCGTCCAGCGACAGCCAGCCGCACGGCATGCCCGGGAAGGTCACGTCGACCTACAATGGCGTGAGACTGCTGCGTTTGACGACGCTCGTGTTTAATGGTAGTTTATTCATTTTATTGACAGTGACGGGGACTGTGCCAATGGAAGAGGCAGACAATGCTGTTTGTGCCATACATGCACGCACAATGCTTTCAGTGCGACAAAGGGGCGGCGGCGGACATTGATCTGCAGCTTCTCCCCCCTGGATGTGTCCACCGACAGGTGGTTGTCCGTCCTCAAGGTCAGAAATAGCCCTGCAGTTTAGAGCAGGATCATTATCGAGGTGCTGTCATGAAGAGTTGCAAGGGTCAGGTGACCTGAGGGGGTGTCAGAGCACGAGGACAGCGTGTCATGCCGGTCTTGCGCAATGCACGCAAAACTGCATGTTGCCCAACAGACTGTCTCTGACAAGACAGCCACGTAGGCAGCATTCGATGAGCCTTAGAGGACCACTCACGCAGCTCAGAGATGAACAGCGTGAGCATGATGATGCTCGACACCAGGGTGATGACGCCGCCGGACAGCGTCCGCGTGAAGAAGTCTGCACTTAAGATATGCTGCCAATTTGAAACCTCGTCGTGAAGGCAGCGGTCAAGAGAGCATGTCAAGGTGGGGTGTCATGAACCCAGACATGAAAAGGGTGCCGGGCGCCACGCCGCCGTACCTTCATTGACTTTGCCAAAAGCGTCCAGCTTGCGGACTTTTTCCCACACCTCCCCCATGGTTCAACTGTTCTCAGCTTCCGCAGCAGCTCGGCGCGTTACACGGCGCAGTTCGCCCTGCCTCGCTGCGCGTTCGCTGCCAGCGGAGAGTTCACGATGCGGAGGGCGCTCAGCGCAAGTGACATGGCGCCGCTCACGGCATCCCCACTGTTCGTTGCTGCCAACCTCAGCAGCGAAGGCAACACGACGCGAGTAAGCCAAGATCTACTAAGCTATACTGAGGCGAAGGAGTGTCCGACAGCTGCACGTCGAGCAAGTGCACCGGGTGCACCAGAGATTATGGGTCCGGCAAATCTCGGGATAGGACGTGTCAGCGTTCTGTCCCGGCAAGCTGATCAACGTGATGGTGTTGCGAGGCACGATCGCCTGCAAGTGGTGTTGATACGGCGAGAAATAGCGTCTGGGATCAAGTACAAGTGAGTATTGATCGGATGTTACTGCTGACTCCGACGATCTTCAGGTTTGCGAATGTTGTCGCTCGTCAAGACGGTCTGCAATGTTGTCCACTGCAACGACAATCGCACTGCAGCTCTGACATTCTTGAAGTTTGTTCAGCACACGCTGAACAAATTTTGAGGGTCTGTACCGGAAGGGTTGTCGGCGGCAATGCGGCGGTCACATGCTTTTCATGAGCACGCATCGCACTCACGCAGGTTCACAGATCCTGATACCTTTCCAACTGATTCTCGAGCGCAGCAGCATGATCAGCCGGCTGACAAACTTTCAGTCCCCAAGGCGACGGTGACCTTGGCGCAACTAAGACCATGTCACTCGTCGTGTCACTTCTGGCAGTCTCTTTGTCTGCCAAGTGCATGGATGTGCTTGCAAAACTCCGCCCAACAGCGGCCGCAGGTTTTATCTCGTCCTCATGCCGTAACAGTCGCCGGCTCCGTCTTTTGCGGCTGCTCAGCGGGCGCCGCGCGCCGTGTGATCTTGGTGCGCAAGCCGCTGGCGGTGTGGATCGTCGCGCCGGTGGCCATGCCCACGTCCTCCGGCCCACCCACAAACCTAAAGTCAAAGCGCCTGCGAGACAGGGGCAGCCATGCTTCAGTGTCAGCCTCTTGTGATCCATGCAGCCTGGCAGGACTACAGGCAGTTGGGCAAGCTGCTGCTCATGTCCCGCACTGTCACGGCGGAGCTGACCCCTCCGCAGCTGTCGGATCGAAACATAATTCGAATCGCGTTGTTCAAACAGAACGGGCGGCAATTGAGGAGCATGTCCAGGGCAACGCTGCTCAAGCAATTGAAAATGGAAGTCAGATCGGCCGAGGGCGCGCACTTGAGCAGCATGGCGAGGATGACGGTCGCCTCCATCAGCGCAAACTGGTCACCGACGCACTTGCGCTGGCCGCCGCCAAAGGGGATGAATGCAAAGTCGGAGGCCACCTCGTTGGGGTACAGCGAGCTGCCCTGCGCCTCCGGCCTGTGACGCGCCACGTTGATCAAATCAGTGAATGACACGCTACTTGTATAGTGGAACATGCATGGATCAGCAGCCGTCCACACATGGAAGGAGACTGCCAAATGTGATCGTGGCAGGGAGCTCATGCTGCATGCCTGAGCCGGCAACGCGTCAGGAGGCCGGGACCGTTTCGGCAGTCGTTCGGCGAGGAGGTGACGCTGCCGGCATACTGCAGGTTATCCTGACACTTCTGGGTGACTATCATGTTAGATGATGTCACCTGTAGCCGGCCCATTTGCCGTTGAAGGCTGGATTGCTGTGCGGCTCGGAGAAGCGCTCCGGGCGGAAGGCGTCCGGGTCCTTCCACAGGTGCGGCGAGCGGTGCAGGTTCCACACGGAGATGAACAGGTCGCAGCCCTTGCCGATGGGGTAGCCGCCCTCCGCGCCGTTCTGCACCCACATCAGGACAACATCATAGAACTCTGTCGATGTTCGCTGCCTGAGGCCCGTGTGCGGGCCCTGGGAATGCGGCACTGCGCCGTTCCTACACGATTGCCCCATCCCCTGCAGCTTGCAGGCACGGTCCATTGCCACACACATCACACGGCGGGCGTGAGGACCATGAAGTCATCTAATCCAGCGCATAGGCTCACAGGCACGTACAAATGTCGCACTCACCAGGCCGGCGGGCAGCACGTCGTCCTCGAGCGCGCAGCGGATGAGGACGGGCGGCTGCGGTTGCGATTGAAGTCGATCTTACAACCCTCTAAAATCTTAGCAAAGCTACTCACCAGGCTGGCGGGCAGCACGTCATCCTCCAGCGCGCGGCGGATGAGGATGGGCGGCTGCGGGTATAAGTAGAGTGTAGTTGAACTTACAGCGCTGTAATATTGTACAGGAGCTACTCACCGGGCCGGCGGGTAGCACGTCATCCTCGAGCGCGCGGCGGATGAGGATTGGCGGCTGCGGGTACGAGTAGGATAAAAATGTACAACCCTCCACTATTTCAGCCAAGCTACTCACCAAGCCGGCGGGCAGCACGTCATCCTCCAGCGCACGGCGGATGAGGATGGGCGGCTGCGGGTACAGCCGCAGCGACTCCGACAGCGTCACGCGCATCAGCGGCAGCCGCGCAATCTCGTCCAGGCCTGGGCGCCCGCAATACACGACACATCAGCAAGGGTGTTCTAACACAGTTTCCGAATCGAACTCCCACTGCGGTGGAAGCCGACCTGATCACATGGCGCCGCTTCAGCCAGCCTTTGCCGACGTCCTTGCGAACCGTCGTCCTTGCAACCTTGCCTTCGGCATGCGATTGCTCTTCAGTGTGTGCAGCTGCGGCATCAGAAGGGCGGCAATACAGCTTCTGAATGCCATAACTTCCCAATGAGACAAAGGGACTATTGTGTCACCATTATAGAATACCTAGGGACCTGTCGGCGAGGAAGCCATTGCAAGGAGGGCAATGCAGCTTCGAAATGCTATTTCAACCAAACAACGTCCTGATTAGGAAACAAATCGAACCTGGAGGGCTGTCGCCGAGGACGCTGTCCACCTCCTTCACCACCTGGGCGGCAACGTCCGGATGCTGCATCAGCAGGAACAGCGCCCTGCGCGACAGCGCCAGAGCGTCACGATCGACAAGTTCGGTGCCACTGCAACACCGTGCATTTGAGCAGTCTGCGATTGCTGATATTCGGAGGCGCAAAGGCGAAGCCGCCAACTGGACACCAGGCATCGGCCCGTCATGCCTTGGCACAGTTCAGGAGCACAGTTCTGGCATGCCCTGAGCCGGCTGACTCCATAAGTTCCGACACAGTTGCACAAGTGCGAGGGCTGCAGATGTGCGCGCATTGCGCACCAGGTGAGCACCGCCGCGGTCGTCTCGTGCCCCGCAATTAACATGGTCATGAGGTCGTCCCGCAGCTGCTTGTCCGAGGGGTCCGCGTCGCGCACGTCCACCAGGAAGCGCAGCAGGCTGGGGTCGCGGACCTGTACAGATGTGAGCGGACCTGTAAAGATGTGATCCTGCAGGCTTGACGTCTGGATGCATTCCCAGGCTGGCCCTCGAGTGTGATGGGTGGAAAGCCTCTGTCGGCCAGAGGGACCGTCTCGGCGGCGGGGTTCAGTGTGTATCAGATGCTGCATGTCGACAGGGTCCATGACACGCGCGGTGCGTGTCATGCAGCACACAGTCGCCATTCTGCCTGCTGCTGCTGCTGTGAAGCACTCCCATACCTAAAGCATTTGCACCAGCTGAGAAGAATGAACCGCAAACCTTGCAGCAGTCGCACATCTGCAGGGCCTCGCCGTCCCCCAGCTGCTGCATGCGCTTGGCGAGATGACATAAGAAGTTGTTCGACAGAGTTATCAACGTGCTGATTTGATTTCGTCTCACCTGGAGTCGTCGCGCATCTGTAGGGCCTCGATGCTCCGGCTGCTGCGTGCGCTCGTGCGTGTTTTTGGTGTGAGCGTTTATTTTTGCGCTTGTCTTGTGTGGAGAGCGCTTGCCTTGGAGTAGTCGCGTGTCTGCAGGGCCTCGATGTCCTCCGGCTGCTGCGTGCGCTTGGCAAGTGCGATGAGCTCGTCCAGACAGTCGTTGACCACCACCAGGTCTGCGCGGAACTGCCGCTGCCGTGGCACCAGGTACCTGCATGTATCAAGGTCATGCCACTACAATTCAGATAGAGCTTGGCGAGCGCGATGAGCTCGCTTAAGCAGTGGTCGACGACCACCAGGTCCCCCGAGCTGCCGCTGCCGCGGCACCAGGTGCCTGCGCTTGTATCAATATCGTTACATCTGTTTGAATGTATAGACGAGCTTGAAAGTGCGCAACGAGCTCGTCCAGGCTGTCGTTGACCACCACCAGGTCCGCTCGGAACTGCCGCTGCCGCAGCATCAGGTACGTGCGTGTTTGCCTCGATTCAAGATTCGTCGGCTCGGGGTTGTCTGACTTCAGGAGACGGCTGCTGCAAGGCTGTCGTGCTGACTTTCCGTTTGCAGCTTGTTAAGTTGGACCTGCCGCTGCCGTAGCACCAGACACACTGAAGCATAAAGTGTTTTGACCATATAAGAACTGGATGCAAGGTGTTGTGTCTTAGGCATGTCCGAGGATGTCCCCTGTCGATACAGCCTGGGCGACGCGCGCCATGACTGTCACTTGATCAGGGCCACCTGAAAATGCATGGCGAGCGCTTCGCTGCGAGAGCCAGGGCGAATGGCCACACCTGGTGAGCGGCAGGTTCCAGTATGGGATGTAGAAGGTGGAGCGGTGCTCCGCTTCCTTCAGAAGCCCGTACACCGCCTGCACAGCAGTATGCAATATTAGAGTACATGACCGTCTGCATGTATGCTGCACACTGCATCTGACAGCAAGCACTGTGGCGTCTTCAGGAGTGCCGGTAGGACTTGGGCTGAGCAACAGGTGTGTGCACGCCGATCTGACGCAGCCAGCAGGTGAGTGCAAGCGCAGGGTTCTGCCGTTGACGAGCCGACGCGATGCAGCCATCGCGCGACAGCAAATATTCTGATGCATCTTGATGACAGCCAAGGGCAGACAGCTCCGGGCGCCGCAGTTTATGTGGGTTCATCTTCTGTCGCACCTTGATGACGGGGGACTCGGTGGTGATGGACCCGAAGTCATAGTTGAACACGCCCAGGCCGATGATGTCTAGCCCCAGATTCAGGAACTCCACCTCCATGTCCACCTCCGCCTCCTACAGAGAGCAGGGTGTAGGGCTTGTTGTAGAACTGGACCCTTCCCTTCTCCACCGCTGCTTCTGAAAGAGCAAGTCATATACAGATCTTCCAGCCCAGGCAGGTGCAAGCATGTTCCCGACACTGGCATCATTCCGAAAGCGGCGCTGTGCATGCCTCCCTGAAGCCGGGACTTGCATTGATTGCCCCTTCCGCCGCCTTCTGGCCGCAGGTACGGCTGGCGACCAGGCCTGCTCACTCATCCGCCGCCGTGTAAGCAGGCACACAAGGCAGGCGCCAGCTGCTTTCCCTACCTGCCGACTGTCGATTGCAGCATTGAACTTGTCGATGCTGCGCTGCGTGCATGCGCCGAACATGCGGGTCATCGCCTCCAGGTAGGCGCGGTGGAAGGCGGGCACAATCGCCCGCCGCCGTGGCCTCCATGTCTCCAGGTCCGCGGGAATGAGGCCCTTGCCCATGATCGGCTCCAGGATCTCTGCCAGCACACCCTTGTCGTAGTTGCTTGCATTCTCCTGCGGTCACCAGGCATTCAGAGCTTGCTGACATGCGAATGCATGCCCGATGTGTGGATCTATACTCGATGCCCAAGCCAGGTGACGAGCCAGCCAAAAGCTTGCAGTCTCCGCTGCCTGGCAGTCAGACGTCAAGGTGCAACTTGCCACTGCACCTTCAGGAGGTGCCGCACGACCACCGGGTCGGACACCACAATGAATGCCTTTGGTCCAAAAGCCAGCTTGAAAACGCCGCCGCTTTCAATGAACCTGCAACGCACGGAGCATGCGTTCAGACCTCTCAATCGGGCACTGCAAGCCGATTGCCATTCCCAAGCTGGACGAGAGACGAGACACGCTGGCAGCGACCGCAATCTTGCCTTCCTGGAAAAACCCGAATGGCACACGCTCCGAGAGTGAACCACTCACCAATTGTACAGGGCCTTGAAGAGCGGCTCGTCGCCAGCCAGGTCTGACAGCTCGCCGGTGGCCACAGGGATATTCTCCCCGCCCACATTCGGCTGGAAGTAGCCCTGGGTGACCTGTCGCAGGGCAACGGCAAGACAATGGCGGCACGCTCACGCCAGCAGTAGCGTAACCTTGCAGGGCATGCAGGCACTGCGGCATGCATACGGCATGCACTGCGGCAAGCTCAACCACCCGCACCAGCCCTCTGGCAGCGTCAGCGTAGGTGGCATCAGCACGCACGGGCTGACAGGGCGGACCTCCGTCAGCAGGCGGCTGTAGCCGTCCTTCACATTGCCCTTGCCCCTGTAGAAGGCGTAGATGGTGGCCAGAATGCTGGGCGTGAAGAAGATGCCAAGGCCTACGGCCGTGCTCTGCAGGCTGCATGTCGTGCATGCGTCGCCGCGCCGCCGCCGCAGGCCGCCTCTGCGGCTCGCCGTCCTGCCGATGCTTGGGCTGGCAAACGACTGCTGGCGCCGCGCGGAGATGAAGCTGCTGCTTCCATGGGATTGTGCGAAGAGGCTGGCAACAGGCCTGCTGCTGCGCTGCGACGGTATTGCTCGCAGACTGCCGCCGGCAGGTGGCGCGACGCAGCCTGGCAAACACATGTTCATCGCCGGAGCCATCGCCTAGCAGTTTCACCTCATGATATCCAAGTTGATTCTGCGTCTTTCGGCCGCACACAGTCTCGCTCAACTCTTCTTCGAAATCCGGAAGCCCATTGGAGGATGTGAGTTCCTTCAACAGACGTGCAATGCACAGCTGGGAAGATGAACCGATACTATGCTTCGTCCGGATGCAATCGCTGCGGAGAACTGTGGGTCGTAATATGGCAAGCTGACGCAAGCTGCGATCGATGTGTACAGGATGATAAGCAGCTAAACCCTTCTCCAGTCTTGGACTGTTGGAAGGCGGGAGCATGGGACCAGCAAGCGCAAGCTGTAGCAGGGCCGTATTATGACCAGTTTGCTTACATCACCACTCAATATACGTGAAAGTATCCGCCTGGCAAGTCGTTGTGTGAAAAGCAACACGTCGAAATTTTGGGCGCCTTCAGGATTGCTCATTTGCAAGGCTGAAGTCCAGGAAAGACTGAGAAACCCACTTTCTGTTTCGACCATTTGTAATCTGTATCGTAGCATCTTGGGATGCGCAATTTGCTGACCAAGCGGTCATCCGCATGAGGAGACTGAATTACGCCCTGTTGCGTACCGTGATGCAGCATCCCGCGTTCGACCTGCTGTCTTCCGGCGTCATACATTGAGCTTCTGAAGCTGCCGTAAATCTGCCAGAGACTGCCGATGGCGGCCACAAGCAGCGGCAGCGGCGGCCGCAAGGGCTCGCCGCTCAAGCTGCCGCGCCTGCACCTCAAAGCCGAGCTACTGCAGGCAAGGTTCCGGACATTGCTGATTTCACGTATCGTTCGATCACGGGGGCAGTCGATCATCCTTGAAGCAACATGACTCGTACAGGTTACTTCACACAGCGGCCATCCCTCCGGTTGTGCCAATCGCAGGATGTGCCGAGCCTTGCCGCCTTGCTGGCCACCGCCACGGACGCCGGGCCGCCCAACCGCGCGGCGGCGACGCAGGCGGCTGCGCAGGCCGCCGCCGCGGCCGGCCCGCTGAAGCCTGGCTCTGCGCAGCTGGGCCTGAGTGCGTACCGGGACTCGCGTGCCGCACGCATATTCCAGGACGAGGAACGCACCGAGGAAGACGACCTGGTAAGACTTTGATGTGCTGCTGATCCAAAGCAGCAGCGCTGCTTTTTCAGCGCTGCTCAACACTGCTGGCGAATGCACGAGTGCAATGGCTGTGGCGGGACGCAATTCCTGCCACTTCGCATGTCATGGTGAGAACGGAGTCATCCCACACTTCAAATGAACAATCGATGAGCCGTCTTGGACGAGCTGTCTACCGTGCTGCAGAGGGAGGAGCTGGGGGAGGTGAAGGCGGAGCGCGCAAACCTGCTGGCGTCGCTGGCGGCGCTGAAGCGGGACACGGGCAAGGCGGGCGGGGAGCTGCAGCAGGACGACATCGCGCACCTGCGCCGCGACCTGGAGCTCAAGCAGCAGAAGCTCAACGAGCTCAAGCATGTGAGACATCACAACCTGATTGGAATGTTTGCACAGTTGCGTCAAATGCATCCGCTAAGCATCAACGAGGGCAGTAACGGGGGGCAGTAGTGTGCGCCGCGACCTGGAGCTCAAGCAGCAGAAGCTCGACGAGACATCACAACCGGACTGGAGTGGTTGGCAAATCCTCGTCAAATGCATCCGCTAAGTTTCCCTGGGGGCAGAAGGGTCTGCGCGCCACGACCTGGAGCTCAAGTAGCAGAAGCTCGAGAAGCATGCGAGGCTGCTACAGCACAAAATCAAGGGCAATGTGGCGCAGCAGCGCCTTAGAATGCTGCGCATCACGGTTTCATATGAAGCTCATGTGCGCAGGGTCGGGGCCCTGCTGAAGCTGACATGGCGCCATAGCACTGGCAGCGATCATCTGCGGTGTGTTCACCAATGATTATGGTAATGAGAATGCGCCGCAGGAGTCGGAAACCGTCAACACGGGGCTGCAGCAGCCGCTGCTGACGGCCGGCAACTTGCGACATCCAAACGCAGTGGAAGCAGAGCATCGAACCTCAAAGCTGATGGTTATGGTGACCTGCTGTGCAGGAGTCGGACACTTCTGAGACAGGGCTGCAGCAACTGCTGCTGACGGCGGGCGATTGCACCAAGCTCATGCCGGACGGCAGCCCAGCGGAGGCGGCGCGCATTGCGGAGCTGCGGGAGCACCTCAAGGCTCTGGAGGTCCAATCCGCAGAGGCGCAGGCCAAGCACCGCCTGTACGACCTGCTGTACGAGCGCACCAGGTCCGGATAACATGATTGAATTTCAAATCCACACAGTAACCTTCCATCACTGAAGGCGCTGGAAGTCGAGTCGGCGGATGAGAAGGCCAAACACCGCCTGTACGACCTGCTGTACGAGCGCACCAGGTGCGGGTTGCGCCGTCAAGAACCTCCAACCTTCTAAGCAGAAACCAATTGAGGGCGGTGGAAGCCGAATGCGCGGTGGCGCAGGCCGAACGCCGCCTGTATGACCTGCTCTACGAGCACACGCGGTGAGGGTGAACCTTCGTCACCTGCGCAATGCGTTTGAAGGTCCGCCGGTGAGGGACCGACGCAAGAGGCAGCAAGTTGGCGATGGTTCCCATGGCAGCGGATGCAGTGTCCCGCTGCTTGCCCTCACACATGCAGCCTTTCTATATGCAGGGCTGCAGACGACCGAGCAGTTGCTGGAGGTCCATACATCAATGGCTGCTTGTTTCAGTGACACAATTCTTCAATATCATTCATGTCTCCAGGCGGGACCACGGCGAGATGGAGCTGAAGGTGCGCGCGGCGCACGAGCAGGGCGCATGGTGCGCGGAGGACCTGAAGGCGCTGACGGACGCGATGCACGAGGAGCGCGCCGCGCGGGAGGAGGCGGAACGCCAGCTGGCGGCCGGCCGCGCCGTGGTGGACGGCCTGCGGGAGGACTGGCAGCGCAAGCTGCGCGACCGCCGCAAGGAGGTGCGGGCTGCTTGAGATATCGAACTTCACTGGCGGAATATTGTTTGTGGGAGGATTGGCAGCTTACGCTGCCAGGACGTTTAGACTTTGTCAGTACCCGCTGCGCATGCCTCCCTCTGCCGGTTTGTTGAGTTCAGGCCCGTCTCCGGCAGCAAACCATATGTGCTCGTCCGGTTTGACGGCAAGGTTTGAGGAGTAATTAAGGAATGAGCAGGCGACGAGCAGCGGATTACTTGACCTGAAGCGTGGCACCTGAACCTTTCTCTGGTGTGCGAGCCTGGAGGTGCGGGACGTGGAGAAGCGGCAGGAGGAGGAGAAGGCCAAGGTGCAGGACGCGCGGGTGGAGGAGGCACGACTGGCGGCGGCCGCAAAGGAAAAGCTGGGCCGCCTGCGCGCCGCCGCCGAGGCCAAGGAAGCCCAGGTGCGGCAACTGCACATTTGTGGTGATGCCAGTCCCCTGTCTTTTGCGTTTTGTCCAGTAGCTGATCCACTCATCGTGAGGCAGGGGAGTTAAACCCCCGTGTGGGGCATTGAACAAGCATAACACTGAACACGTCCAGTGTACATGCTACATGTCCGCCTGCCGCTCAGACATAGCCGGGGGAATGCTGCACATCTCACTGCTGCAGACCAGGATAATATATTCTGACACCCTCATTTGAAGATGCAATTCACTTCAGTGTGTCAAACCGCATTCGTTTTGTTCTATCACCATGTGAATCCGCTCCATGCAGGTGGCAGCGCTGCAGCCGAAGCTGCAGGCACTGGAGGCGCAGTGGACGCAGCTGCAGATTCCGTCTGGCGCGGCCACCGCGGAGGAGCTCATTGCCTACTGGAACGGTGCGTACTCTTTAACGAAACTGTCTGTCATCGTCTGCAATACGGTGTGGCTCCATGGCTGTGACAGGCATACGCTCTGACAGAGCGTGAGACGTTCCAGACGATGAACTGAGAGTCGTTGTGCTTGCGCAAGTCCGAAGGACAGCAAGCCGCAGGGCGGCGGCGCAGGCTATGTTTTGACGCTGTGCACACAGATGTGCGCAGGCACTCATGTGCTCAAATGCTGTGGCTGCAGGTCTGAAGCAGAAGATCGTGACGATGAAGGGACTGGTGGAGGTGGTGGAACAGCGACAGACGCAGGCCAGCATCGAGCTGGAGGGTCTGCAGCTGGAACGGTCGAACCTGTGCACCTTCCCGGCAGGGACTCTCGACGACTGGGAACCCAAGGAGACTCCAGGTGCGGCGTTGTTCCTGCCATCCAGGCGTTGCGCGCCATTTACCTCCGTTGGGGCTTTTGAACATTGCCGCCGCTACCAGACAGCTGCAGTACGCAATACGCAATACGTAGATCATTCAGCCCCAGGGCCTGGTGTCAAGAGCAAATCTGTTGGGCTCAACAAGCTCGGGAGCGTGACGCTTCACATAGCAGGCAAGTGGACCCATCATGACGAATCATGTTAGGCGGCATCGACAGGCTTCCAAACTGTGGCTGCTCCGTGCAGAGCAAGCCAACAGGCACGCGGCGGCTCTGATGGTGGCAAAAACACGCAAGGCGGACGCTGACAAGCAATTCTACCGGCTGCGGGACATGATTGTCGATGCCCACCAGGTCAGCGCCGTGAAGTCAAAAATGAGCAGCTCGCGTCGCGTCGCTGCACTGCATTGATGCATGATATGTGCTGAGCATGCAGCAATGTTCATTTTTGAAAATCCCGCATTATTGCATATTAAAGATCCCGCACAACCGGTACTCTCTGTTGTCTGGTGCAGGGGCTGCGCGCCTTGAGCAGACGGTTAGAGAAAACGGAGGCGGGCGAGCGGCGGGGCAGCAGGGCATCCGCAGGCGCCCCGCGGCTGCAGCTGCCCGCGCCGCCAACAGAATCGACGAGCCCCTCGCGGCGGGGCTCTAGGCAGCAGCAGCCACCGCAGCCTGAACACGCGGCTGCGGACGCCGCGACGGCGCTGGCGGAGATGGTGTCCGAGTCGCTGCACTTCCTGGAGGTCCGCCGGTTTTGAGGGTGCATTGATGAACATTGCGATCCATTTTGTTGTCATTTGTCAATGCTACACACATTTCTGAGTGCACACAAGCAGGATTCGAGATTAAAACGGATCCACCCACAGCTGCAGGACTCATCGCACTCTTGAGCATCCAATGCATGGCAGTGGTGCAGCTGACTGACAGGCCCCTTCAACAGTTGTTGGTGCATTTGTCGACGCAGAACATCGCCGCCCGGGCGCCGCAGCTGCTGGAGGTGGAGGCGGCCTGGGCGCAGTCGCAGGCGGCGGGCCCCGGCCAGGAGCCGCCGCCACCCGTCAACGAGATGGAGCAGCAGCTGGCCTTCATGAAGGGGCTCTGCCGCCCGCTGCCCGGCCCCTCCTGGCTGCTCGGCATCCTAAACCGGGACAACGTGAGGATCTCCATTGTGATCTCTTGCTAGCTTGCAGTTTTTATTCCCAAGCAACTCAGCTGAGCATCGTGTTCCTGTTGTTCCATCTGCATCATGCACACACGTTGGCTTCAGCACCCAGCGCTGCAGCACATGGACTTGTGGCACCCACCTGCAACAGTACTGCACCTCTCTTGGTGCTGCAGCTTCCTGGCCGTCACAGTGACATTCCGCAAATAGAGTGAATGTCCAAGAGGCCCTTGGTGGTTGTGCAGCCTGCGGCGGAATCAAAGCCCGACCGGAAGGAGTCGGAGGACGCGCCGGGACAGGACGTTGACCAAAGCAACCTGTGGGACAGCTGGAGCTCTGACGACGATGACGAATCAAATGCCGCCAGCGGGAACGAGTCTGGTGCAGAAAGCGAGGGGGAGCAGGTGGGCGAGAAGATTTCATGGAAGATATTCTGGATTGTTGGTGTTCCTTCATTCTTCACATAGTAGAGAATGTGCCCGGCCTTTTTTTCTGTCTCTTAACCTATCGCTTATCGTCTTGCCTCCACTGGCGTGTCGTGCGGCAGGCAGGGACGCCTGGCGCGATGGCGAAGGCGAACGACCACGCCCTTAAATTACATATATTCAAAACTAACCCCCGTACTAACCCCTATAAAGTATAAAGTAATATCACTAATACAAAATACTTACAGCTTATTACTATAAGCTGTACTTGAACATAAGCGCGTTTCTCTCGATAGTTCTGCTTGGGCTGAAGTCCATACTTGAATGACGTTTCTCGTCGCTGCAGGACGACCTGGTGGTCGACCGGGAGTACATCAAGCACCGCGCGGCAAAGCTCGTGATGAAAGCCAGGCTGGCCGCAGAGAAAACCAAGGCAGCCGCAGGCCGCGCCCACTGACCATGATCCGCGGCATCATGAATGTGCTGTCATAACTTCAGAGACGTTCACACCTGTGTCCAGCGCGGTAGCACGCCGCCAAACGCTTTGCGCGGTGATGGTGCAACATGCCCCGCCGTTAAAAGCGCGCAAGTGCCAGGTGCTTGGGACGTGCGTAGAGTCCCATGATTTGCTGATGCGTCCCCAGCCCGATTCGCCGATTCTCGTCAGAAGCGTCTGTGTTGTGTCCGGCGACTGGACATCTAGTGACTTGCGTTGTAGAGGACCATCAACACCGTAGCGCGACTCCATTGACAAGCGTGCGCCGTCAGCGAAGCAGTCCTGGTGTGATCGGGAGCGGTTCCTTCAAGCGCCCGGCTGCGTGCTCGTGAGCGAGCATGGGCGGGTTCCGCTTGCTCAATTTGGTTCGGCCGTTCCTGGCAGTTCTGCCCGATGTGCAGACATCAGACCGCCGGGTGCCCTTCAGGGAAAAGGTGAGCCTGCTGATTACCACTGCAGATCACAGGAGCTCAAGGCTTGCCGTGCTGCTGAAGCACTGGTCGGCTGACTGCGGTGCTTCAATGTGCAGGCAGTATACACGGCGGTGGCGCTGTTTGTGTTCCTGGTGTGCTCGCAGCTGCCACTCTATGGCATCAAAACCAACGCAGGTACGCCTCGCTGAACCGTGCTGCAGATTCCGATGGCCTATGCAATCGAGTTTGATGAGCAGCTGCAACAGTTTACTGATGTGAGGACGCCCCCACCCGCAACAGGCAGCGACCCGTTCTACTGGGCACGAGTCATCATGGCCTCGAACAGGGGGACGTGCATGGAGCTGGGCATCTCGCCCATTGTGACAGCCGGGCTCGTGATGCAGCTACTCGCCGGCTCGAAGCTCATCGACGTCGACAACAGCGTCAAGGCAGACCGGGAGCTCCTGTGAGTTGCCGCCTCGCCATCCTGCTACACCGGCTGCGCATGCTGCTTGCTGGTCCTGCATCACTGCGAAAGCGCTGGAAATGCTCGCATCCAGCAGATGTCGCAGGGTGTTCCGCCTGTCATCCGCAAACATTGCACAGCGCAGCAGTTGTCTCCGTCAGCATGCTGTTTGCGGCACCATGCCATGCCAGCACACACTGGCGACACACAGAACGGCGTCGGCTCACAGAATCAAATCGTATTTGATGCAGCAACGGCGCACAGAAGCTGCTGGGCGTGCTGATCACTATCGGTGAGGCGGTGGCGTATGTGGTGTCGGGCATGTACGGCGACGTCAGGGAGCTGGGGGCGGGTAATGCCATCCTCATCATCGTGCAGGTGATTCTGCTGGGCCACATGTAGCACTCGTTATGCTCTGGCACGACACTGCCGAAGCACTCAGCATCTGGGCTGGCTGTCGCGCACATTGCCCAATGCCCATCAGCACCATCTGCACATCACACTTCCTTATTTCACTTTGGGCTCGCCAGCACCATTGCAAGCGGCCACTGTGCAGCAGCCAATTTGCCGGTGCTGACGATCAACCGTGAACTGCCAACACGCCTTGACAAACGTTCTCGAAACGCCAACACACATCAAGAGCCCGTAGCTGACGGTGCCGCCGTTTTTGTGCCCGCAGCTCTTCTTTGCAGGCATCATCGTCATCTCTCTGCACGAGCTGCTGCAGACACACCATACACAAGATTCATGCCCGTCGATAGCCCATTGCTGATGGGAAACTCACCCCTCTGTGCGCCACGCAGCTCTTCTTTGCGGGCATCATCGTCATCTGCCTGGACGAGCTGCTGCAGAAGGGCTACGGCCTGGGCTCCGGCATCAGCCTGTTCATCGCCACCAACATCTGCGAGTCCATCATCTGGAAGGCGTTTTCGCCCTACACCATCGCCTCCGCGCGCGGCTCTGAGTTTGAGGGCGCCGTCATCGCCCTCTTCCACCTCCTCATCACCCGCAACGACAAGGTGCACTTCATGTCTGCCGCCTGAACCTCTGCTTCACAACAGCGCTGTCCCCCTGTGCACTCACAATGGCAAGTGTTAAAGCAGCTGCCGGAGTGCTGGTGTGTGTGGCGGTGCAGGTCCGAGCGCTAAAGGAGGCTTTCTATCGAACCAACCTGCCCAACGTCACCAACCTGCTGGCCACCATCGTCATCTTCCTCATCGTCATATACTTCCAGGTGCTGAACTGCAAGCACACCCGCTGTTTTTTTTGCAATGGCCTCAGCAGGGTGATCCTCTTGTGCTGATGGCGCTTCACATCTGCATCTGTCACTCCATTTTTCGAGAATTGGGCCGCACCACCTGCTGAGGGGTTCAGGGTTTGCTGACAGGGTCTGCTGAGAGAGTTCTCTGACAAGCTCTTGCACTGAACATTCATTGGTTCTACCGTGCGCTACAGGGCTGGCGCGTGGACCTGCCGGTGCGCAGCAGGCGGGCGCGCGGCACGCAGCACTCGTACCCCATCAAGCTTTTCTACACCTCCAACATGCCCATCATCCTGCAGTCGGCGCTCGTATCGAACCTCTACTTCATTAGTCAGCTGCTGTACAAGCGCTACGGCGGCAACATCCTCGTCCAGCTGCTTGGCCGTTGGAAGGTGTGATTCGCCCATCCGCAGTCTGCCTTGCTGTCCCGTGCTGCCAGACCAAGCAATCAGGCTCCTGCAGGCACATGCTTGCAGCCATGTTACCCCAGCCGCCGGCCCGCTGGGGAGCGTCAGGAACAGTGTCGAGTCTGTCGCCTGCTGCTGGCTTCCCCCTTGTCCAACAGTTCTCCAATGGCATATCACATTTGCAAACTCGTGGTCTTTTTCGATGCTGCAGGAGCAGGAGTACAGCAGCCAGATGTACCCAGTGGGCGGCCTGGTCTACTACATCTCCCCACCCACCAGCCTCACTGAGGTGCGCCTGATGGTGGCCCACACGCCAGTTCCTGTGAACAGGAGACATTACATCACTTATATCGAATGGCCGCCTGCCCAATTTGCCAGCAGCAGTAGCACTCTGTACTTGCAGGCTGCAAAGTTTTGCCGCCTCCGTGCCCCCTGCACCGCTCACTGACGATTGACGGCGCCCTCACGGTCTGCATTTCCCCCGGACAGGTGGCGACGAACCCGCTGCACGCGGCCTTCTACATCGTGTTCATGCTGTCGGCATGCGCGCTGTTCTCCAAGACCTGGATCGAGGTCTCCGGCTCCTCCGCCAACGACGTCGCCAAGCAGCTGCGCGAGCAGCAGATGTTCCTCCAGGTATCTGCGCTTCTGGGCAGTAATGTGCTGCCCAGATTACTGCCCGTGTCCGAAGGCATCATTTGAGGGCATTTCATCCTGTCACGAGATTTGCAGCTGGTCCTGGCATCCCTCCGCCGCAAGGACATGTGCCGATGCGCCAAAAGTTTGCTTTGTCCGATTTCATGCTGATGTGCATTGCCGCTTGCCGCTGCAGGGTCACCGCGACACGGTGCAGAGCCTGAAGAAGGAGCTGAACCGCTACATCCCGACTGCCGCCGCGTTTGGCGGCATGTGCATCGGCGCGCTCACCATTGTGGCCGACCTGATGGTGAGTGCTGATGTCTCTCTGATCGAGACACCCCATTTCGGCATTTCTCTGGGTCGTCAAAGACACTGCTGGCGAGCGACCTCGACTTGACTGGCGTCGAGCAGTCTTCATGCTTCACGAGGGGCCATCCATCACCGGGGCGCTGTGGCTCCGGCAGAACTGCTTGCTGACGGTTGACAAAGTCTTTCAACGATATTCTGTTCAGGATTAGCAAGGTAATTAAATTCGTTCGCAGGGCGCCATTGGATCCGGCACCGGCATCCTGCTGGCCGTCACCATCATCTACCAGTACTTCGAGGTGCGCACTTGCAGCCGAGAAAGAACAGCAGGCTGCGTGCTGGGACACACCGCCTCCGCAGCTGCCCGTTGTTGGGGCTCTAGAGCAGCCACGCACCGAACCTCATGTGGATACTTTTTGCCAGCCATTGCGGATCAACTACGCAATGTCAGCGGATGCAGAACAGTGGCGCAAGAAGGATCATGCTGTCTGGTCTAATGAGCTTATGTGGGGAACTGTCGAGAGGTTGTTTGCTGTGTGGTGCAGACGTACGAGAAGGAGAAGGCGCAGGGCCAGGCCGCGCTCTTCTGAGGCGGGCTGTGACTGCTTGGGGGCAGGCTGCGGGCGTCACGCCGCTGCCGCATCAGTGCGACGCGGCTGGGCGATCTCTGCACTGCAGCGCCTGCCGGTGCCAGGTGGCGGCAGATCCCCTGAAGGTTAATTTTGGAGGCAACTGGGCAGAGGGGCTCGGGCCGCCGTTCGCCGCTGCCACCCTGGGGGCGGCACGGCACATTGACAAACAAGTGATTAGAAAATCATCAACCTGAAGAGCGGCGCATTGTGTCTAGTCGGTCGGTCGTATTCGCCAGCATCTCACACGCCGACAGGCAGCCTGTCTTTGCGCATGGCGCCTCAGCGGCGGCGGCTATTTCGGGCAGCGGTTGGAGCACGCGGTGTGGCCCCCCACTCACCTGGAGGGGGCTCACGCCGTGGGAGCTTCATTCTGCCGCTAGCCTGAGCCAAGGAACGGCCGTTGCGAGCTGGGGCTGGGGCACGGCGGCTGCGGTGGGCAGCGCCGGGGGCACTCAAGGGTCAGACACCATCAGCGGTTTCGATTGCATTTTGTCAGTCGGTGGGGGCAGGGTATGTGGTCAGCTGTCCTGCCGCCCTTTCGAGGTGCTGCTGGGATTTGGTGATTCGCCTGTCGCCGCCGTGCTGGCCGCTTTCGAGCCCTCGCATTTCATCGTCGCTGTAAAGTTGGAATTGCCGCAAAAATTGTGTGCCTTCAGTTCCATCCAGCTGCTCGCACAGGCACCAATTTCGATACTCAAGGACCTCTGTTCAGCTCCTCTACTGAACGTGCGAGAGACAGTTCACATCTCCCCACACAATCGGCGTGCCAGTCTCAGCTCCTAGAGACAGCGACCATCTTCCACTGCGTAGGTAGAGGAGATCCTGTGCATCTCTCAGTGTCCAGTTCACCAGCCCGTCGGGATCTTCAGGCCATTCTGGTTTTGCCGCCCGCTGCCGCCGCCGCGGCCAGCCCCACTAGCGCCCTGAAGATTAGCAGCAGAGAGTCACGCTACAAATCAGCAACATATCTCTCATGGCCAAGATCAAGCCAGGAGCTGCACAGGCTGAGCAGAACCCAATGGATATTGCACACATTGTGTGCACACACCCAAGCTCTGCGAAAAGTAAAAGGCACAACACGGCATGCACACACTTACCCGGCCGCCACGTCCCCTGCCTGCTGTGTGCGCCTGCGCAGTGCACAATAAGTCCTGTTGAAAGCTGCTGATTTGCGGTGCGGCAGCACTCCCAGAGGCAGCTCTTCACCGCAAACCCAGAAACAGCGCATGCAGTTTCACGACCGTGGCATCAGCTTCGCAGCTGGATGCATAACCACGCACCATGTTATCGAAGGTTACTCGCAGGTCAGGGGCCGGAAGGGGCCCGGAGTTGGCGCGCTGTCCATGGCCGCGGCCCCTAACGCTGGGGTTTGAGGCGCCGCGCCCGCCGGCCTTTGGCTGCGCCACCCTCCTGCCAGCACCCTTTGCGGGCCTGCCGCTTCTGCACCAGCAAACAGCCGCTGTCATAGCTGACTCATCAGGCCAGCACAGGCTCTGTGTCTGCGTCCCGTTCTGCACCGGTAATCGGAGCTGTGCAAGGTCGAAGGGACAGATAGCAGGCAGGCATGAACGAGCTTGGGTGCGCACGTCATCTTGGCTGCGGCAGCGTTGGCGAGGTTTGCGACAGCTTTCACGAGCTGCTTCTGCGGAGACACAACGACACGCTGTAAATGGTCACCTCAATTGGCATCTGCGGCATCTGCGGCATCTGCGGCATCTGCGGAGGTCCCATGAAGATAGCAGGCGTTTCATCCTGCCAAGTGCAGCTTGCATGCATCGCGATGGCATCGCACCGGCGCATTCTTCAGCGACTTGACCTTGACACCGAGACCCATGCCGGCGCTGCCGGCGCGGGCGCCCCGCTTCTTCGCCGCTGCTGTCTTGGGCGCCTGCGCACCGGCCGCCAGAGCCTTTCCGCCGGCGGCCGCAGGCTCGCCCTTGGGGGCGCGCTTCTGCCGCGCCGGCGCCTTGTGTCCCTTGTTCCCCGCTGCCGCTGCGGCGCCGCCCTTCGTCGACTTGGGCGCGTTCTTCTTCTGGTGTTTGATCAGATCATCCAGCGACATGGCAAGGCGCTGGTCCACATCCGCTGTGTCCATCGGCGCGGCCATTTTGATGCCTTGTCGAGCTCACCAAAGTTTCGAGCTGCTGCCTTACTGCTGCGCCTGCAGCTGTGGCTGCTGAGGACCGCTGTTGCTCGCTGAGCAGCTGACGGTGATAGCCACCTGCGTTCGAAAGCGACCTGAACTTGCGAGTTCCAGAGGGCGGAGCGTTCAAATGAGTCCCCCTATTTGAATCTTATTCAGCACACTTGCAGTCAATGCCGAGCCAAGGATGTCAATCGGCGCACGGAGGGAATACTGGGTGGAAACGATGTGATGTACACTAACAATCCTCGCCACAGCGCGCACTCAAATGCCAGAAGAAAATTCGCAACACAGACTCCTTGGGGGATCGTAGGAAAACTCTCGAGACTGTATGTGCAAAACTTCAACGGAAAATTTTGCGCATCAGCAGGGTCGTAGAAAACCGCGCCACGACGAGGGACTGGCACGACAAAATAGGCGCGGCCAACTTCTGCGTGCCAAACCTCTCAGACTCCAACGCTGGAACAGTGAGAAACCTTTGATCAACCCTGCACAGCAGCCTTGTCATCGCACAGCCATTTGCAGCTGCTTGGATTTCCATACAGATTTGCACTGGCGAGGCAGTGCACGCTTCAGGCGCGGGTAGCAGAAGCCAGTAGAAGTCGAAGACAGTAAAGGCTATCTTGGATTCGCAAGTGATGTGACAGCCGTTCAGCAGCGTCCAGGTGTGGCAGCTTGATGATGTTCCGCATCATGCACGGCGCCGCAGTGCCCATCCTCACCCAAATTCCTGTGCGACAGCCGCACAATCTTGGCTGATGCCACGCACAGGCCGTGGGGGGTGGCCCGCTATGTCGAAGACCAAGACGGTGAACCAGGTGCGCCCGCAGCAGGCCTGTGTTGGACTGGGCGTAGCAGTCAGCAGCGGCATGCACCTGGAAGGAATTCAAAATTCGATAGACACACTCCAGTAAGATACACTCCTGCGTGTCACTGATACTGGATGTAATGTTAATGCGGTAAGCCAGGTCATCAAGCTGCTGATCAAGGCGGGGCAGGCGAAGCCGGGGCCGCCGGTAGGCGCGGCGCTCGGCCAGGCGGGCCTCAAAATCATGGACTTCACGAAGGACTTCAACGCCAAGACGTCCGAGATCAACGTGAGCACGACGCCTCGTGCTGTACTGAGCGTGAATCTTTGGCGTGTGCCTCACCACATTGTCTGGCAACTGAACGACCGCGCTCGATGCGGCTGTTGCTCAGCAACCTGGTGCTCAATTGCTTGCTGCTGCTGCTCTGTGCTGCAGGAGGACGTCGTGCTGCCGGTGTCCATCACAGCATACAGCGACAAGACCTTCGACTACGTGAGTGGTTTGTGCAAGAGCAGCGCTGCTTGATGTGCTCTGCACGCCAATACATGCGCCCGCATGTTGCTGCGCTTGCTACAGGAGAGTCCGAAGCACACCGCAGGCTGTCGATGCACAAGCACGAGTAGAGCAAGTCCGCAATGTAATCACGATGTGTTTTTGCCCGGGCGCAGGTGATCAAGACGCCGCCAGTGTCGCACTTTGTCAAAAAGGCGATCGGCAAGCCTCTTGGCGCCCAGAAGCCGGGTCACGAGACCGCCGGCTCCATATCGCTGCAGCACATATACGAGATTGCGGTACGACGATGCTCCAAGTGGACTTTACATCCATGCTTCTCCAATTTGCCAAGGTGTACCTGTGGATGGAAAGGAGCTCTAACCTCCTTACTAGTTTGGCATCAAGTCTGTTTCTTGCTTATGCCAGGCCATCAAGCAGCTGGACCACCCGGGACTCAGCCTGCAGTCGCTATGCAAGTCCGTCATGGGCACCTGTCGCAGCATGGGCGTCGCGGTGGAAAAGCCGCCGAGGCAAGCGGTGGCGGCGGGCGCGAAGGCGGCCGCATGACCTGTGCACATCTGCGGGTGTGTGTTGCTGACAGCGGCGAGGGGGAGGGGGCAGGGCAGGGCGGGATCGACAGTGTTTGTGAAGCGTTTTGCGTGAGAACGTAGAGTTCCTATCATGGCAAGCGCGTCCTGCGGTTTGTGGGTGCGCTTGTCAGAGGGAAGTAGCGGAACGTCCTCTCGACCAATCATTGAAGAGCAACCACCGCCAAACAAGGTCGAGCGCTGAGAAGCAGCCACACACAGGATCGTGGCTGAAACATCCGCCCATACGAAGGCCAGTCGTACGGCGGTGGCCGGCGGGCAATGCCGGAGGCAGGGTTTTGCCCATATCCCGACACGCAGATTCTGGAGTTGCGCTTCGTCTTCTCACAGAGACCACGCTTGCTTCACTTCCATCACTTCCACTTTCACGTCCACTAGCGCAAGCAGTCCACAACTTCTCTTGGCTGCCCCTCAGCCGTCCATCGGTGCTACTGACATCAACCCACCAGCAATGTGAGTTGGCCAACAGGAGGAACAAACATGCCGGCAGCAGCGCAGCCCATGGCGCTGTGCAGCAGCGGCAGCAAGGCCCTGCATCCGCAGTTGCGCCTCTCCAACTTGCGCAACGCCGAGCCTGCAGCGACACTGCTGCTCTGTCGAGCCGGTCATCATGCGGCCGCGAAGGCAAGTCAACTGCGCTGCCAGTCAATGCCCAGGGACAACCCACAGAGCGTTCTAACCTAACTTGAAAACAGCTTGCATTTCTTCCTGCACACGCAGAGTCCCGCATGGCCACCGTCCCGGGCCATCGATTGCCGTCCAAGCCGAAGCCGAAAAGAGCGGCATGGACCCGCTGAAGCCAAAGCCGTCAACTGGCTGGGTGAGCGCGATGATGCCGTCAATGATGAAGCTTGCCGCATAGCTGCACCTCGTCTACAGGTACCAGTCTTTCTAACCTAGATATTACGCACAAATTTATGCCCGACACTGATGTTCTCCACTGCGCAGAAGTGGCCGCGCTGGCCGGAGTGGAAGCACCGACACCGGTCCGTGGACGCATGGCGTACATGATGTACGGCATGATGGTTGCGTTTCGCGTCGACTTTCGGGCGTTGCTCAGGTTGAGAAGTCTCCAGAGGTGCAGAGTGAGCGTTTGTGCCTATTCTGTCTGTCATGAGACCCAGCCAAGGGGTCTCACGGCTGTTTCGCATTAGATTTTTTGACATCGAAGCGTGCACCAGTGGCCGCGGACGGCAAGGCAGCGGAAGACGCAGCGGCGCACGCATCGTAGCCGGCCAGCCAGTCGACGACGCCAGCACCCAGCCAGACGGAGGACCTTGCTGCAGTCGTGAGGTGGGGAGACTGCATAGTTCCATATATGGAAACCTCATCTCCAGCGATTCTACAGTGGCGGTTCAATGGGCCACTGACTGCGGAAGAGACACAGCAATCCTCCCGAGTGTTGGTGCCAGGAGACAGCGAGCTGACACGGCGGAGCGCAAGGCTCACATGCATGTTGTGCATACGCCGCTGCTGATGTGCGCCGGCGCTGTATGCAACCTTGCCAGCAGCGGCCCCGACGCACTCCATATGCCACTTTGCCCGCACGCAGGTGACCCAGACACTGCGGGTGGCGCGCTTTGTCTCAAGAGGCATTCCGGCAAGGCGGCCGGCACGCAGCAGCCAGGCCACGAGGCCGCTCATGCGGCCATAGAGCAGCTATTCCACCAGGGGCTGATCCTGCAGTCGCTGTGCAAGGCGTCTGGGCACGTGTCGCAGCATGGACATCGCAGGGTAAGAGCCGCTGAGTCAAGGGCCGAGCGGCGGGCGCAGAGGCGGCGGCACGAATGCGGATGTACGTGCGTGCCACCGACAGGGGGGAGGGGGTGGGAAAGGGAGGTGTCCGCCCGTTTGACTCATGATATCGGTGTGTTATCCACCAGTCAGTGCATGGGGTTTGTCAGATGCGGTCGTCGCAGAGACTGAAAGGGACAGACAAGTCCTCTTGATAATCTCGTTTTGACAGATGTTGCCGCCAAACAAGGTCGAAAACTCCTTGAGAAACAACACACAGGCATCTGGCCGCCAAAACACTCCCACTTCCCACATCTACCTAGCAGGCCGCCCTCTCTTGCTTCACTCTTATCTTACTCTGGTTAACTGGCTCACGCCTGATAGTCCGAAATTTGCTCTATGTTTGCATCCGGCGCGCTGTCTGCATCTGGCACGGCTTCTGCCTCGGCTGCCAGCGCCTCTGATGCATCTCGGCCGCCGGCTTCTGCTGCCGCTGCCTCTGCTGCTGCCTGACCGGCCGCCGCTGCGGACGGCTGTCCATCTCCGGCGGCGCCTGCGTCCACCGCTTGCGCCCCCGCCGCATCTCCTTCCCGCCCGCCCGCGGCCGCCGTGGCCGCCGCATCCGCCTCGTCGGGCCCGGCTGCCGCCCCCTCGGCCTCCGCTGCACTGTTTTCCGCAGCCTCACTTTCCGCCGCACCGGTTTCCGCACCATTTTCCGCAGCCTCCGCCGCCAGCGCCGCCTCCGCCTCCTCGGGTGGCACTGCCACTAAACCCTCCTGCCCCGACGCGTTGAACGCCTCCACCGCGCCGTCTGCCGTCGCGAACCACGCCTGGTACAGCTCCCCCGCCACGTCGATGGTCGCACTCCAGCAGTAGCCATGGTCGGCCACCTGCAACATCATCTCGGAGAAAGCTTTTTCAATATCACGTACTGGAATCGACGAGGCTGAATCAGAGACTTTGGCTGATTCTGCGTTCCCCAGTCCATCGATGGTCGCGCTTCAGCAGTACTCACGGCCTACGACCTGCAAACATCACTGAGCTGGCTATGGGTGTTTTGCTGAAACAGGCGCAGCAAGCTGGTTTTGCGTGCTTTGCCCGCCAATGGGCGGCGTTGCAGGTTGCGGACCACGGACGGTACTGGGTTCTCCCCAGCAATCACCCGCCACCTGCAATGCCGCCGCACAGTCAGCAAGCTTCCATTCAGTCGGTACCAGAACGGTGTCTCCACCCTGTGTCTCTCAATGGCGGCGCTCCAGCAGCAAGCGCGCATGAGATTCAAGATCCAAAGGTCGTTGAATCCCGCCTGAGAGGCGGCGTGCGGGGCGACGGCGCAGAGGATGCCGTTCAGCGGAGACAGGAAGGATTTCGCACATTGACATGATTGCAGGTTCACGAACCCTGTTAATCCCAGCTGAGCCTGGCCGCGTGCGGCGACAATAGGGAAGACAACTTTGTGCGGCGGCCGGAATTATCATGAAATCTCGAAACCTACAACCCTAAAACGCGTTTTGGTCGACCACGGAGGCGGCGTGCGGCGCAGCAGCGCGAAAGACACCGTCCAGCGGCGGACAGGAATTTCATTAAAGCTTGGAGATTAATGCCCCAAATCACACCAGGGAGGCGACCTCCGCGCAAGACGCCGTCGAGAGGCGAGTAGGACATCCACAAATTCTCCAGATTCTTCTGAGTTCACAGAAGTGTCAGCCACACCTGGACCACTGAGGCGGCGTGCGGCGCGACGGTGTGGATAATGCCGTCCAGCGGAGGAATCTTCAAAACCATCTTAGCACTGAAATCCTAAATCGCACCTGGATCTGGGAAGCAGCGTGCGGGGCGACGGCGTAGGAGGTACCGTCCAGTGTATGCGGAACGGTGTCGATATGTCATTCACACGCAATCTTCACCTGGACCACTGAGGCGGCGTGCGGCGCCACGGCGCGGAAGACGCCGTCCAGCGGAGGCAGGAAGTAGTCCGAGTCGTCCGGCTCCTCCGAGTCCACGCTGGCAGCTTCCAGGAGCCGCGCCTTTTTTGACCGCCGCGTTGCCACTGCCGGCACGCCTGCCTGCTTTGCCGCCTGCAGGTGATGAGACGTGATTGACAAGCCTGTCATTGGACGCTGCATGCTGATATGTCGAGGGACAGCAGCCACGCCTTGTTGGATCGCCGCGGCGCCACCGCAGGCACGCCCAGCTGTTTGGATGACTGCACAGCAGGTGCCTGTTGTCAGCAAGGGCATCTGAAACAGTGACAGACACAGCAGCCGCGACTTTTTGAAACTCCGCATCGCCACCGCCGGCGCCCCCGCCTGCTTCGCCGCCTTTGAGGGGGTGCCGGACACATCCATTGCCGCATGCTGCAAGTAGATGCCATCAGCGGGCAAAAGGGACGACCACTATGGCGCCAGCAATTGACGCCTGAAATTGCTCGATGCGCCTGGTGGGTGGGACATCTGCGGGAGCTTCACGCTGAGGGAAGGCGGCGCCTTTGCAGCCTTGTCGCCGCTGTGCGGAGCATGCATATCCGTTCAGTCCCGCAAGCACCTGTCCGAGGTGGTGTGTCTACCACGCATTCACATTACGGATGTATCATCTGGAAAAAGTGTACCTTGGCCGATTTCTCGCCGCCAGGCGGCGCATTTGCAGAGCGCCGCGTGCGCTGCACGTCGCCAGGCATCGGCGGGCGCGCTGACACCACCATTCTGGGGGTAACATTGCAAGTTCTTAAGAAGTGGGGATGACTACCTCATTCAGGTCAGGAACACTCGGGTCAGGAACACTCCAGTCTCCAGCTGAAAACATAAGCTGACCATTCCGCCGCTGTAAGCGGGGTCAGTGCATTGCACACGAGCCGCTGGCGCACACTGCTCGTACTGCAGAACTTCGGCAACTTGTGAGCGCTGCGCATTGCGAAGCTCACTTGGCACTGGGTAGGCGGCCAAAGGTGAGCACGTCCCCCGCGGCCACCTTGTAAGTCCGGAACACGCTGTCCAGCCCCTCCAGCAGGTACATGCGTGATCTGCGCGGCAGAACGGAAAACCTTACTACTTAATACATTTTCCCAACATTCAGGAATGTAAAGCTGTTATTTGCATTCACGGCGCAATGCACGCTGTCCAGCCCCTCCAGCAGGTACATGCGGGACCTGCCGCACGATGAGGCAGAAGGGTGATGATCTCGTTTGTATCCAGCCCAAGAGTTGGGAGCAAACTTCCAAGCTTTCTGTTTGCAAAGTGCGGAACACTCCGCTCCACAGCAGGTGCAGGCGCGACCTGAGGCACATCACGAGCAGGGTTCTGGAATCGGCTTTGGGGCATCCTCAGGAGAAGAAGGTTCGAAGCCTGGGCGCTGGTCAACCCTGAAACAGTTGATGTGGCATTGCTCTCCGAGCGTCCATCAGTGACCATTCAGCATTCCACAGCCCATTTCGTGAGCAGCGGTCCATCAATCCCGAGGGAGGAACGGAAGCACCCACTTGCTGTTGGCCCAGTGCCGGTGCACGATGATGTGCTCGTTGCCGAAGGTGTCCTCGCAGACCACGATCAGGCCGACCTTGCCGTCATGGCAGCGGAAATGCTCCACAGCCGCTTTCTGCAAACACAGTTGGCAAGCGCCTGGCAGTGATGCTAGACTGTTGTCCCATCTAGCGACCGAGTGAGTCGCCTGACAGGCGGCTTTTTGTTCACACGTTAGAAGCAATGCACATGTGTCAGTCCTAGACACGTCGCTGCTGCTGCTCAGCAGCGATAGCAGTGGCGCCAGGCACCGCAGCCATACCTTTGGGAGGATGATGCGGCCCTTGCTGGCGGCGTCGCACGTCGTCACGACTTTCTCAAACAGCGGCGAAGCGCCCACATCGTCCAGAGACGGACGGGGCCCGCCGGCAACTGTCACTGCGCCGCCGCCGGCGCTCCACCCGAGCTCCGCCATTAGGGGCGGTGACCTATGGAAGCGCACACCGAAACTGCCTGAAACATGACTCCATACATGTTCCCATATGACTCCATACATGTTTCCCGCAGTGAAGGCTGTGCATGGCACACTCGCACGTGAGAGCTCACCGGGGACGCTCGCGGCTGAACTCTGGCGGGCGCTGCCTCCGTGGGTGAGCAGCGCTGATTAACTGTGGTGGCAATGAAGACAGGGCACTGCACAGAAAGCAGGTCTATGGAGTACCAGCTCAAAGCGAGGCCGGGGTGCATCAACAGTGCAGTGACTACGGCTGCACGCACAATTTGCACTAGTATCGCCAATCCAAGCACGAGGTGGGCTGAACGCGGGCGACGGGGCACAGATGTCGAGACGTCGCTTTACTGACTGCTCGCAGGGCGACAACCTGGCCACGAAAACTGCAAGTGCATCAGTCTGCACGTGTTGTCACGACATGATGTGCCAGAACTTTTTCGCGTTCACAGTTTCTGCTTGCAAGTTCCACGTGGACCATTAGGAGGTATCGTCGCACCGCTCTCTTGCTAAGACACGCCGTGGCAGTGCACGTCAGCGAAACGCAAGCAGCGACGGCCATCCCAGCAAGGCACCTGCGCAAAGTGGCTCCCAGAGCGCGCTGACGGGAAGCGGAGCTGATGCTCGTGTAATACGATGAGTCACGTCTCCGCGAAGTTCGTTTTCGCCGGCGAAACTGTACATGAAGTCGAGCTGCCAGCGGAAGGTGCGCCGCGGCCATCGCCGATGCACTGAAATGCGCATGGAGATGGATGTGTTGCAGAGGCACAGAGAGTGCTGATATTGCTTTCTCTATACTTCTCCGGGTAAAAATTCAGTTGCGCCCGCAGGCAAGCTATCAGACAGCATCGCGCAGCTGCGCAAACAGGCCGGCGCATTTTTGACCACCTTCCTGGCGACGCACAACCAGGACACAGAAGAAGGTGAGCTGCTGATCTGAGCGACAACAGCAATCAATACAAGCATGTTGCCTGCAGCCCTGCTTCAGGCAGCAATCTGCACAGGCCATGCGCCGAATGCTGCCGCACCAGTAAACATAGCATTGTCAACATCACCATCATCATGTCCGTCACGGTGGGCGCTCCAGATGCCGCATGTTGCGATTGCAGTGGACATCATGGAGGAGGCAGTGGACGAAGACGGCGTGGTGGCCGAGACGGGAGACAAACCCTCACAGAAAAAGAAACGCGGCGGAAAGCGGAAGCGGTAGCAGTGTTTCCGGCAATGGCAGTGGGAGACGGGGAAGCACAGCTCAGGGATGATGTCAACAGCAATCTCGAGTGGCACGTCGTGGAAACTGCAGCATGCAGAGATATGTGTGTCGGTCGAGCCTCAGGCGGTTTACATGCGCACGAGTACCGACAGGCCCTGCTTGTTTCAATAGACCACAGGAATTGGATGGGGCAACGTGAAAATTAGCAAAGCAAAGAAAAGAAAACCAGCAGACAATCCTCAGAAACCAGCAACCCGTGGAACATAAGACCCGCTACAAAAACTACCAAGTATTTCAGACTCCGGTGCACCTGCTCAAGTTTGCACTTTTCGTTCGCTGAAGTTCCATCCTTCGCGCGCTTCTCATCATTGCGCACACGCCTCAGAAGTAAATGAAACAGATGATACAAAGAATGATGGTGCCTCCTGGTCACTGAGCGGCTCGGCCAGGGCCTAGCTGCCAGGCAGTGGCATCAGCAGGTGCGCATTGTAGAGCGCGCTCACTGCAGCACCAGATGCGCGTTGCAGAGCGCGCTCACAGCGGCCAGATGCGCCGCCGGGTCTGCGGCGCCGCTGCCGCACATTGCGCTGATCGACGTCAGCGTGGCGACCGCTTGCGGCGCCAAGTCCGCGCTCGCGCCGCCGCGCTGGAAGCCTGCATGACCAACAGCGCTGGGTTGACAGCAGGCACTGATGCAGTTTTGTTTCACCTCTGCCAGCAATTGGTGTGACACGTCCAGCTGGAGGCATCCAAAAGCAACAGTCGCAGCTGTGGACAGGAGGACTAGAGGCAGCTGGTGACAGGCACATTGAAGGCAGAATCGATTTCGCCTCGCAGCCCTGCTAGGCTGTGCAAAGCTAGATGCTCAAACAACGTGTTTCTGTACCTTGCAGCGCGGCATCGGACAGGAGCTTGATGGAGCTTAGGCAGTCGGCCGCTTGCCGCGGCCCGCCGCCCGCCGCGCAGCCGCACAGCAGCAGCATCGCCCGCAGGGAGGCCTCCAGTGGCGCCGCCGCGGCGGCGTCCGTCGCGGGCGCCGCCTGCTGCCGTGGCGCCACGGGAGCGGCGGCGATCTCCTGGCCCTGCTGCTGTGATGCTCGCTGTGCTGGCGCTGGCAGGCTGCCGTGGGAGGCATCGAAGCGCGCTGCCCTGTCAATCTGCGGCGACGCCCCGCCGCCGGCAGGGCCAGCAGGGCGCGGCGAGGCGCCGACGCCGCCGCCGGAGCCGGCGGCGACGGTGGCGGAGTAGGCCTGCTGCGTGCCGTGGCCCAGGGACGCCGCCCAGCCACCGAGAGCCGCCGAAGTGCCCGCCTGCAGGCCCACGTCTGCACGGTCTGCACCCCGCGTCTCTCGCAGCTCCGCAGCGCTGCCGGCCGGCAGCAGCGGCGGGCCCACCACCCTCCCGCCGCTGCCGCCATCGCCGACGCGGGCGGCCGCGCCCGCTGCCGCCCGCCCCTGCTGCAGCGAGTTGCTGCGGTTCATGATGTGCAGGTCGGACGTCGAGCGCGGTGACGCGCCGTCGCCAGACGGCCGCTTTTGCGCTTCGCTCGGACTGCCGCCGCCGGAGCCGCCGCCGGCCGCGGCGTCTGCGGCGGCGCGCGCCGCCAATGCCCGGTCCAGCTTCGCGTTCAGCGCCTGTGGGGCAAGAAGTCACCTCCATGTATACCGTCATATTCAGCATGTTGGGACATCTGGTGTCTGAGGGCAAGGCAGAAACGTACAGGGCAACCGTGTATGATGGAGCAAGGTGATCCAGGGACTTGCGGGCAGGCCTGCTGACGGGCGATGCACGCCCTGCTCGAAGGTATGGGTGCCACACCTGCGCGGTCTCGCGCGAGGCGCACTCCAGGCGGCGGCGGGCGGGCATGCGCACGTCCAGCCTGTTGAACGGCTTGGTGGACAGCCGCATGCTGTGGTGCACCACCACCACCAGACCTGCACACGGTTGCGAGAATATGGGTTTGAGGGATCAGGCTGCAATCGACGCCTGCATTGAAGACGGCTGGAGCACGCCGCCAAGCGGCCGCGTCCCACAGCTGCGGCCTCCACATAGTTTCGATTCTGAAGAGGAAGTAGCTGTTGACATGCGGCGCATTTCCGGGTTTATTCGTGCGGACACACATCCGAAGCCAGGGACTGTGGCCACGAAATGGCGGCATCATGTGCGCACCGTGGGTGGACACGGTGGTGAGGTTCGCCAGCTTGACGGCGCAGCGCATCTTGCCGCACGCCACTGCTGCAAGTCTTAGACCCGAAGCCGCGACCATTTCATAAACCTCGTCGGGGGCCGTTGTTAAGGATCATCGAAGGACCCCGCACCGTGAGTGGACACGGTGGTGAGGTGCGCCAGCTTGACGGCCCAGCATGTTTTGTCAGGACGACATGGGTGAAATCCTGAAGCCCCATCAGGAGAAAGTCATTTATACAATCCGCGCTGCGGTTTTCGAGGATTGTTCCAGGATTCCGCACCGTGGGTGGACACGGTGGTGAGGTGCGCCAGCTTGACGGCCCAGCGCAGGCGCCGCCGCCGCACGTCCACGTACAGCAGCGACTGCCCGGTGAAGATGGCGGCCTTGCCCTCCTTCGTCTGCAGCGCATCCACCACCGGTTTGCCGCCGTGGCCCCCATCCTCCAGCGCCGCCAGCATCGCCTGCCACCGCCGCATGCCGCCTGCGATTGCAGCACAGCAAGGACGAGTCAGCACTGACTTGTAGCGAAACAAAGGGTTTGCCCACCATGCACCAGCATTGATGCATCAGCAGACGCCGTGGCCTCTGTCTTCCAGCGCCGCCAGCATCGCCTCCCACCACCGCATGCCGCCTGCCGTGCAGGTGCTAGAATACTCGACAAAGGAACTGATGAAAGAGTGATGAGATATCAAATCAAACGTCATGATCTGCAGCGCGTGTACCGGCCCCTGTCCTCCGATGCCGCCGGCATCGCCTGCCACCGCCGCAATGCCGTCCGCCGCGCAGCAGGCAGCAGAGCGAATATCTTATCAACATCAGCACATCGAGACGTGACACCCTGGCGCTGTCATCATGCACGAAAGGTCTCAAAGGTTCTTGCTGCTGGCAATGTAGTGAGAGTTGCCTGCGGTGTCGCTGGAGCCCGTCTGGCGGCCGCCGAACTGCCGCGGCGGGCGCGAGCGGTTGCGCGGCGGCGGCGGAGCCGCCTGTCCCGCCTCCCGGATCGCGATGCCCGCGCCGCTCAGCATCTTGGACGTCAGCTCCAGGCCGCCTGCTTACATGAACCGGCATCAGTAAACTGCAGCAGGAGAAGGCTGACTCTGCACTGTGACGTACTTTGCATGTGGTGAATTTTTTTGTCCAACAGCTCTGAAAGGTCCTCTGCAGCCACTGGGATACTCACCGGCAGGTGACAAAAGTCTGCTCCATATGCGGCGGCTTGGGACCCTGCAGCAAGTATACCTGAGGTGGGCTTGAGCACTAGGCCGGCCACGCCGAGCAGCACCCCGCGCCCTGCGCCCAAGACTCCATCCTCCCGCCAACCCAGCAGCGGCGCCTTGACTACGCCTGTGAAAAGCAGAGTTTGCCAGATGATTGCAAGTCAAGCGCACTGTATTTCGGTGTCCTATCGGAGATGCACGCAGCATCCCCTACTCGCGCCAGCCCAGCAGCGGCGCCTTGACCATACCTGACAGGATGATGTGCACGACGTGAATGCGCCGCCACGACAACAACTCCAATGTCTCGCTGGAGTTGTTGGAAACACTGCTTCGAATGCCCCATCACTCCCTTGTTCGTGTGAGCGAGTGGCCTCTGAGCGAAGAGACTGCGACGGTTCCGAAGAGTCATCTGCATCATGACCTGCCCTGCCTTTTTCCACTAACTGCTCGAATGTCCAGGAACGCCCCACTCTGAGTGAGCGTGTTTATCGGAATGATGTCGATCAGAGTTGCGGACCGGTGACGCCCTCGACGAGGCCGACACCCAAAAGCCGCAGGCCGTGCAGCATGCGGGGCTCTGCGTGCCACCGGGCACGGAGCGAAAGCGCAGAATGGCTGTGGGGTCATGTTCATGTGAAACAACGTGGAACTCACCGGTGACGCCCTCAAAGAGGCCCACGCCAAAGGACTGGAGGCCGTGCAGCATGCGGGCCTGCGCGCCGGCGGGCGCGGAGCGGAAGCGCACGATGAACTCATCGTCCATGCACAGGATCGCGACGCCCTTCCCGATGCCGCCCATCAGCTGCCCCAGCGCCACCAGCGCGCCAAAGGCGCCGTTACGGAACAAGCTGGCCGTGCCTGCGGCAGCCATGGCCTCAGGGTTTGGCGTGGATGTCAGAAGAACAATCGAGCTGCTGCACTGTCTGCAGCGACAGTGAACGGCCGACAAAATTCCCTCGTGCACCCGCCTCGGCGCCCAGCGATCTGCCCCTAGGGACGGCGACACATCGCAGCCATGTTCACGAGTTGCCGGCTGCCAAAATCGTCAGAAGTGAAACCCGTTGCACAATTGTGGTCGGTGAAGCAGGAGGGGCGGTGGCGCACCGGAGGCGACGCCGCGGGCAAAGGCCTCGGGGGTGCGCGCCTTGGCGGGCTCTGCCAGGAAGGCGCGCCCCCCCGCCAGCAGGCTGTTGGCCAGCACGATGGGCGACCCCTGCAGCGTGAATGAGCAAGGGAATTTGAGCTGCCCGCCTCCTGAGAGTTGACTGAGGACTATTTCCTGTGCATGACATGATGCCGGGGGCGACTGCAGCCTCGCGAACCTTGGCAGAGTAACGACATAAGGTTTTTCTTGGTGGAGCTACCGGGCAGCATCGGCCGTACTCACAATCCATACAACGACAGACAGTGCGAGGGAGTATTTCGGAATTCGGGGCGCACCAGGATGTCCACTTGTCCCAGAATCTTGTGCATCTCGTGGATGGCCTGAGTTGGGAGAGCAGCATATTGGGAAAGCAGCGAAAACTGCCAGCCAAACACAGGGCAGCAACATCTGCTGCGGGTTCCACATCTGCCGAAAGCACCACATTTGCAGCTGCAGCAACATGCCGCTTTTGCACTTGATCGGCACTTGATCGGCGCGACGCCCCGTTCACAGCAGGTAGTGCCCACTTCAGCTGGTCTACTGATAGAGTGTCGTCCATGTGGACTTGCAGACAAAGATCAGGCTCGGTGGCTGTCAGTAGTAGAACACAAGAGAGTATGGCGTACCGTCCACAGCAGGTGGCGCCCGATCTGGCTAGTCAGCTGGTTGAGCGTCATGAAGGCGTGGCTCATTGTCAGCGCATTGATGCGCAGCGGCAGGCCGTGCACGTCGGAGAAGTGGATGCCGAAGACGTTGGCCAATCGGAAGCGGGAAGCGGGGCCCATGGCAGGGTTTAGGGCGTCGGCGTCGCGCTGCCCCGGGCGCGGGATGAGCGTCAGGTTGCAGCGGATGGCGGCCACGTCCAGCTTCTCGAAGTAGATCTTGCGCTCCCGCCTGCGTGCTCAGATATACGGCAACGATCATTGATAGATTAGCAGTTCTGATCATTTGCGAGTCCAGCAAACAGACTTGGTGCAGCATATGGCCGCTACGTGCAGCGCTCAAAAGTGCATCTTGCGCTCCCGTGGCCCTTGGAGGGAAAACCAATCTGGCTGCCTCGCACTGCGGTGACAGGGGCATGTGGCTGCCTAGGAGAACTGTGTGCCTCAGAATGCGAGTTTCTTGTGGGATGGCAGCAGGAGCGGCTGCTGGAGTGACCCCAGCGTCTCAGGCGTGCTGACGCATTCCGACTTGAAACGGCACGCGGACCCTGAACTTGCGACGCACCGGGCGCGGGTGTTGAAGGAGTCCAGGGAGGCATCTAGCAGCGTGCGCAGCGCCGTGTCCCCGTCCAGCTGGTCCTCCAGGAACGACCGCCTCGGCATCGCCGCCTCCGGCACCTGCCAGACAATCAGGCAATCACGTTCCCCCAGCATGCCTCGTGATGTGTGGTGCGACTCACTGGGGGCGAGCCTCCCTCGATCTGGACATGGCTTCGACACAGGCATGGCGCTTGGCTTTGCATGAAGCGAACATGGGGGG
>JAABUM010000859.1_pt1 | contig 49316 bp, 45 predicted proteins | sample 5559161 | NCBI WGS metagenome assembly JAABUM01 (sample SAMN10711868, study PRJNA513369) | rock metagenome | isolation source: Antarctica rocks | place: Antarctica: Victoria Land, Siegfried Peak nord
GCTTGACGGTCCTATATGGAGTTCGGTATACCCGACTCCTCTCGTTCCTGCAACTAGAGGCTTTGACGCTGACGTGTACGCTCTCACCCCGTACATCTCGTCGGTCTGAGGCAGAGCCTCGCTAGCTATGATGCTTCATCAGACTGAGTTTTAAATGGCCAAACTCTAGATTAGGTCTCCTGTGTTCACTTACGTACTCATACGTGGGTCCATTGCATCGCGCAGGCCGTCGCCTAGGAACGTAAAGGCGATCATGACCAGAGCGATCAAGACGGACGGCAGGATGACGAAGATCGGCAGGAAGGTCATCTGCGGGAAGCTGTCGAAAACCATGCCCCCCCAGCTCGCAGTCGGCGGCTGCACGCCAAGCCCCAGGAAGCTCAACGCCGCTTCGGACAGGATATAGCTCGGGATGGCGAAGGCGACGGAGACGATGATCGGGGCCATGGTATTGGGCAGAATGTGCCGCAGCAAGATGCGCGACGTGGGCGCGCCCACCGCACGGGCCGCCTCGACGAACTCCTGCTCCTTGAGGCTCAACACCTGCCCACGGACCAGCCTGGTCAGGTCGACCCATCCGGTCAGCGCGAAGGCGACGAACAGTAAGACCAGCCCACCTAGCAATTGACCAAACCACGTCTGCCGCAGCGACGCCTGCAGGATGATGAAAAAGAGGAACGAGGGGAACGCATAGACGACGTCGACGAGCCGCATCAAGACGTTGTCCCAGCGGCCGCCCAACCAGCCGGAGAGCAAGCCCACCAGGGTCCCAATCACGGTGACGATCACCGTCGGGATGAAGCCCACGACCATGCTGACGCGCGCGCCATACAGGAGCCGGCTCAGCTCGTCGCGCGCCAGGCTATCCGTGCCGAGCGGGTAGCGCGGATCGTGGCCGGCCATCCAGAATGGCGGCGTGTTGGAACGCGCCGTCGCCGGGATGTAGTTCGGGTCGTAGGGGGCGAGCAGGGGCGCGAACGCGGCCAGCAGCAGCATGAGCACGATGACGACGGCGCCCGTCGTCGCGGCCTTGTTCTGGCGCAAGCGCCGCCCGGCGTCCCACCACAACCCGCGTCGCTGACTGCGCTCCGCGTCACCCGGCGCCTCTACGTCTATCTGCTCTGTCCCAACCATGGCCATTGAGATCTCCTGTACCAGCGGGCTGACCTGGCCCTCAAGGACCATGGTAGGGACCGGACCCTGCAGGGGCCGGGCGAGGTCACATTAGTCACCATCGCCCGTGCCTGCTGCCGCGGTATCCCCCCATGCGCGGTCCGTCGCGGGCCAACGAGCGTACCCTACGCCCCGGTCCTGATGCGCGGATCGACGAAGCCATACGCAATGTCCACCAGCATGTTGCCGACGATGATGAACGCGGCGTAGAACAGCGTGGTCCCCATGATCACCGGATAGTCACGCGCGTTGATGCTCTGGATGAACAGGTGACCCATCCCCGGCACGCCAAAGACGTTTTCGACAATGATGGTACCCGTGATCAACCCAGCCAACGTGGGGCCGAGGACGGTGACGACGGGGATCAGTCCGTTGCGTACGATGTGCCGCCGGATCACGCGGCGCTGCTTGAGCCCCTTGGCCCGTGCGGTGCGCACATGATCTTGGCGCATGATCTCCAGGACACTCGCGCGGGTCAGGCGCGCCAGGAAAGCGGCGCTGCCGAGTCCCAGCACCACGCTGGGCAGAATGTAGCTGCGCCAGTCCGTGAACAGGACGGGCACCAGCGGAAACTGCACGGCGAAGATGATGAGCAGGAAGATGGCCAGCACAAAGCTGGGCAGGCTATACCCAACCGTCGCCAGCAACAAGGAGGCGTAGTCTATCACGGTATTCTGCTTCAGCGCGGCGATGACGCCGATCGGCACGCCGCTCACCACGGCCAAGAGCAGCGCATAGACGCCGATGCGCGCCGAGTACGGGAAGCCCTGCATGATCACGTCCACGACACTGGTCCCCTGCTGCGTGTAGGATGACCCGAAATCGACGTGGACGGCGTTAGACAGGTAGATACCATACTGCTGCGCCAGCGGCTTGTCGAGCCCATAGTGACGATCAAACGTCGCCTCCAACGCCGGGTCGAGCTGCCGCTGGCCGGCGGACTTGGCATCCCACGGGCCGCCCGGCGCCGCGTGCATCAGGAAGAAGGTGACCGTCGCCACCAGCCATAGGACAGGGATGGCCCACAGGATGCGCTGCATGATGAACGTGATCACGTCACGACTTAATCTTGTAGATCTTCTCAACCTGGAACGTGGTATCGAACAGGTCCGCCGGATAGTTCACGTAGCCCTTGATGGTGGGCTTGACGAGCACGAGACTCTCGTCGTGCAGATAGAAGGCCACCGGGGCCTGCGTCGCCAGGTAGGCGTCGGCCTGCTGGTAGAGGGGCGCCGCCTGGTCGATCGGCAGTTGATCGGCCTTGTTCACCAGCGCATTGAAGTGGGCGTCGTTCCACCCGTTGGGCGCCCGCGTCGAGCCGTTGGCGAACACCAGCGTCAGCCAGTCCTGCGGGTGCGGATAGTCCTGATACCAATCGCCGAAGTAGAGCGTGAGGGAGGGATCGCGGTTGAACTCCATCTTCTGGAGTTGGGCGGCGTCCATGGGCGTCGGCTGTATGTCGATGTTCAGCGCCTGCTTGAGATCCTGCGCCCAGAAGGTGGCCCGCTGCTTGGAGGCCGGGTTGTCGCTAGCGTACCGCAGTTGCTGGGTCGGAAAGCCGCGGCCGTGCGGATAGCCGGCCTGTGCCAACAAGGATTGTGCTTTGCTAGGGGCGTACGCTTGCTGCGTCCCGGCTTGGTAACCCGGAATGCCCGGATACAGCAGCGAGCCGGCCGGCTTGCCGACGCCGTTGGCCACCTGGTTGATGTACCGCTGGCGATCCAGCGCGTCCGCGATGGCCTGGCGGACCTTGATGTTGTTGAACGGCGCGACGGCGTTGTTGAAGGACAGCCAGGTCGTTTCCGCGTTCACGGTGCGCAACAACTGCTGCTTCAACGCCCCATTACTCTCGATCTGCGGCAGGAGGGTCGGATCGGGGCCAATCGCATCGAACTGGCCTTGCGTGTAGGCCAGGAGTTGCGTCTGGCTGCTACTGATTTCTTTGTCGACGAGCGTCTTGATACCGGGCTTGCCGCGGAAATAGGTGTCGTTGCGCGTGAAAACCCACTGCTGATTCGGTGTCCAACTCGCCAGCTTGAAGGGGCCATCGCCGATGTAATAGTGGGGATTCTTCCACCAATTGGCGCCGCCCTTCTGAACCAGGTCAGGGCGCGAGGGGAACGTGATCCAGGTGGTCATCACATACGGGAAGTAGCCGGCGGCCTGCTTGAGCCTGATCCGCAGCGTCGACGCATCGAGCGCTGTGATAGCGTTGTCGACCGTCTGCGCCAGGTGCCGCAGACCAGACGTGGAGGTCTTGCTGGTGTCCGCCGAGCGCCACTCCGCACAGCCGACGACGTCGAAGACGATATTGGAGTAGTTCCCGCCAACCACCGGATCGCAGGCGCGTTTAATGGCATAGGCGTAGTCGGCTGCGGTGACGGGCTTGCCGTCCGTGTAGGCCATGCCCGGACGGAGCGTGAACGTGTAGGTCTTCCCATCAGCGGAAACGTCCATGCGCGTCGCGCCAGCCGAGGCGACCTTGTCGTTGGTGGTCAGGGCCAACAGCGGCACGAAGACCGACGAGGCGACAGCAATTTCGTTGATCCCGTTGAGCACCTGCGGATCGGCGCTGGCGACCTCGTTGCCCAGGTTGAGCGTCAATGTGGCGTTTGGGTCGGCATTCGGCTGGCTGGCGCCCGGCTTCGTGGAGATCGTGGCCAGCGCATAGGCGCCGGAAGCGCGCGACACAGGGGCGCGTGTTGCTCCCGTGGCGGGCGTGCTGGCTTTGGCGTTACCGTGGGCGGCCAATGCCGCGCTACTCCCCGCGACGGAAAGTGCGACGAGCAAAAGGCGGGCTGGCGTTTTGGAAACCGTCCTCATGATCGCTACGTCCAATCTAGCTACAGCTATGCACATGTCCCCGGCCATAAAACACCCCGAGTGCGCGACAGGCGCCGGCACCGTCGCTTGCACAATGATAACAAAAGAGTATCAGGCAGCGCTACTTGTCCTCTATCTTTGCACATTTGGCCCGAGCTACGCCACGAGGCGTTCGTAGAGGGTGTCGGCATCGGCACCGGCATGGAGTTCGTGCTCAATCCACCCCAGGAGGTGGCGATAATGGCGGTGTTGTAGCGCACGGCAGGCCTCGCCCATGGGCACAGGGCGCTGCTGCTCCTGGGGCAGACGCGCCCGCTCCTCCTCTATATACGTATAGGCGGCCAACACCAGGGTCCAGAAACGCACAATGGCGGTGGTGGTCATGAGGTGGTACGGGTCCAGGCCGAGCACATCTTTGGTGTCGCTGAAAAAGACCTCCACAGCCCAGCGCGCGGCGATAGGCCCCAGCAGGGTGGCCGGAGCGGCGCTCAGGTCGCTCGAGGCCCCATAGCGCGTCGCGGACGCCGGGGCGTCGAGCGTGGGGCGGGCGATCACACGCTGGCAACGGTAGAGGGAGCGCACCCGCGTCTGGACGACATGGACGTAGACCTGGCGCGGCCAGTCCATCAGCGTGACGTCGTCGGCCGTCAGGCTGGCGGCGTCGTCCGCGAACGGCTGCCAGCGCCAGCCCCGCTCCGCGTCGGGGTCGGGCACGCGCAGCGAGCGGTTGGCCTTGAGGCCGGTCGTGATCAGGAAGTCCCGGTCGCGCGCCGCCTGCCACAGCCGCTTGGCTCCGTACCAGCTATCGCGCAAGACAGGCGTGCGCGTCCCCACCACCGGCGCAAAGGTACGGATGTGCTCCTCCCTCAGGTCGCGCTTGCTGCGGAAGGGCACCGTGCGCGCGGCGCAAACGCTCTTTTGTTGGTAGAGCTGGGGCGTGAGCGGACAGCGCCGCCCCAGGAGCACATAGAGTCCCTGGACCAGCGAGTGCCCGCGCACCCACGCGTTAGCCGTGCTAGAGTCGTGATGCCCGACCCCTTCCATCTTCGTGCCCTTGGGCTTGGTCAGCGTGGAGTCGCCGCCGCTGAGGTACCCGGTCACGAGGGGTTCCTTTTCCGTGGGACGCCCCACCTGAGGGGGGCGCGCCTGGCGTTGACGCGTACGCGCGGCCTGCACCAGCGGGGCGGCCTGCGCCTGGAAACGGGCCAGTCACGTTCGCACGACCGCCTTCTCGTCCCAGGGTGCCCGCGCGATGAACCGGCTCAGGCTGGCGATACGCGGCCCGCCCGCGACCTGCGGCCGCAGCCCCGGGAGCGTGCGCGCTTCCTGGCACAACCGCAGCCCCCGTAGCACGGTCACGACGTGCTGGTAGTGCGGCTTGCTGAAACACGCGGCGAAGCTGGCGCCCCACTGGCGCACACGGACGTCAAGGCATACAATCGGGACAGGCATGGTCTTTCTCCTGGCGACAAGGGCGTCTGAGCAACCTCTTGGTACCAGATGGAGCGCCATGCCTCAATCCCCCCCCTAAAAACTGCAAAGGTAGAGCAGAATTATGTGGCGCGATTTCCTCAGAGATAAATGGCGCTGCGCCATCAACAGGAGTGGGTCAAAGCACTGCACAGGTGGTCCCTTCTGAGTAGTGAATTGTGCCTGGGAGCCATCAAACAAGCGTGCGAACGGTGGGATAACAGCGACATGTTACTTCACAGAAGGTTAGGACGTTCTGAGGACGGGCCTGCATCGCGCCCCATATCGGTGAAGAAACAACGCCATTTATCTCTGAAAGTGACACATGTCTGGTTCCTTTCCGGTCTCCATCCGGCGCGACTCCGTGACGGACAGGGCTCTCTCGGGTCAACGAGGAGCAGGCTCCTATCAGGTCACACCGGCGGAGCAACGCGCGGGGGGCGACAGGTCAGGCCAAGGGCACGAAACCCGCGACTGCGTGGGTCAGCCTCCCGCACAGCGCTCTCCCCTTATTGTGACAGAGAACGGCTCCTATGCTGTGGTGCGCCTATCGTCGTACACTCTGGAGTATGAGGCCGATGGGCTGGGCAAGACGTGGTTTGAGGTGCGCGACGCGGCGACGATCCGCTACCTGCGAGACGACGTCGACGGGCTGAAGGCGTGAAAGGCGTCAGGCGCCCCCCCTAACTACTGGCTACTGCCTACTGCAAGAGGGGAGACCAATGAAGCTACTGATCCTGGGCGGGACCGTGTTCGTGGGGCGTCACCTTGTCGAGGCGGCGCTGAAGCGCGGGCACGAGGTGACCCTGTTCAACCGCGGGCAGCACAACGCCGACCTCTACCCCGAGGTGGAAAAGCTGCGCGGCGACCGCGACCATAACGACGGCCTCGCTCCGCTGCGGGGACGGCGCTGGGACGCGATCGTCGATACGTGCGGTTATGTGCCGCGCGTGGTGCGCGCCTCAGCCGCGCTATTGTCTGACGCCGTCGACCACTACACCTTTATCTCCAGTGTTTCGGTCTACAAGGATTTCACCATCCGCAACCTCAATGAGGACGCGCCGACGGGGGCGATCGAGGATGACACGACCGAAACGGTCGATGGTGAAACGTACGGCCCGTTGAAAGCCCTGTGCGAGCGCGCAGCGGAGGTGAGCATGCCTGGCCGGGTGCTCACGGTGCGCCCCGGCCTCATCGTCGGACCTCACGACCCAACCGATCGTTTCACCTACTGGCCACGCCGCGTGGCCCAGGGCGGCGCTGTGCTCGCGCCGCGGCCGCCGGAGCAACTCGTGCAGTTCATCGACGCGCGCGACCTCGCCGCGTGGACCGTGCGCATGGTCGAGGAGAAGTGCACCGGCGTCTACAACGCGACGGGACCCGACTACCCGCTCACCCTGAGCGAAACGCTCGACACATGCGAGCGGATAAGCGGAGGCGGTGCCCGGTTCGTGTGGGCCGACGCGTCGTTCCTCTTGGAGCACGGCGTCGAGCCGTGGGTGGGGCTCCCGCTGTGGATACCCGTCGATGGAGACATGAGCGGCCTGCAAGAGATCGACTGCCGCCGGGCCATCGCGGCGGGCCTGACCGTCCGCCCCCTGGCCGAGACGGTGCGCGACACGCTGGCCTGGGACGCCACGCGCCCGGAGGACGAGGAGCGCAAAGCCGGGATTAGCCGCGCGCGGGAAGGGGAGCTGCTGCGGACGTGGCGCGCGCAACACGGGTAGCGCACAGGCGCGCGCAATGAGGTGATGATCATGCCAAAGGGACCTTTCAACGTCGGGGATGTGGTCGCGGTCAAGGCGGGTGTGACCGACGCCGACATGGGCGGCGACATCGGCGGCTGGCAGGGCCGCGTCATCCACGTCTACGCCGAAGGTGACGACGCGCCAACCGTGGACATCGAGTGGGATAGCGTGACGCTACGAGGCATGCCGCCGGCCATGATCGAGGCCTGCGAAGAGCAGGGGCTGGACTGGTCGCAGATGTGCGTGTACGCCAGCGAGGTGGCGCCGGCGCAGCCCAGGGACCGTACGAGGGACGTAACGTCGGTTAAGGCGGAGCTGGAGCGAACATACGTCTGGGCAAGCATTGGCGGCGCGCAAGGTAAGCGCATCGGCGAGGTCGTCAACAGCGCGCCCGCAGGCGACGACATATCCGTTATAACGGCGTGGCACGAATATTTGCGCGAGCGTCTGACCGTCCCGTTCGACGCCGTGCGCTACGAGTACGGATCAGGACCGATCCCCGTGGGCGCCCGCGTCACCGTCGTCGACCTCGCGGGGGTGGACGACCTCTACGGCGTCCTCATGAGCGTGACGTACGGACGCCGCTCCTACGATCTCCCGCTGGCCGACCTCAAAGCGGACGACAAGAACTCGACCAACTACCACCTCACCGACGACTATGCGGTGTGGTTCGCCAATCGATGAAGACATACAATGTGTCACTTTCAGAGATACGTGGGTCTCCGGCACTTTCGATACCGATGGGTGCGCCCTTTAACGGGCGAAGGAGTTGTTCATAAAGGACCGTGTATGAGCAATGGCACGAGGGGTGAGCGGCCTGCGTCAGGGAGTGGCACTCTGGGGGTGGGAAGCCCGCTGACAATGTATCCGTTGGGTCGAGCCGAATGAGCCAACAGGCTACCCCTGCAACCTATGCTGACGAAAAGGAAGCGTCAGAACTCAGAACACAACGGGTTGGACACGGAAATCCTGCGTGAGAAGTGACAACCCTTATTGCTGATCACACCCCAGAAACGGGCTATCGCGACAATTACGTGATGTGGGGTGTAGCCTGGCAGGGCGAAATGGGCCGGATTATGGCCTTGTATTCTGAGTTCTGACGCTTCCCCTGTCGCTCGCATAGTAGAGCTAACGGACGCCTGCATGTGGCCCATGTACCAGCGATTGGTCGATTACTCGGTCGCGATGCGGCTGCATAAGTATCCACTTACACCACGATCGTCAACGGCTCCCGTGGACCTGCCATCATGCGTCCCATGCGTGAGCCAGCGGTCACGCGGAGAGGGTAGGGGGCACAGCGGAGCGGACCACGACGGTAGCGGAAGCAGCGTTCATATCATGCGCTCCGGCATGAAGTCGTTTCGCTAAATACCGTCGCCGCCTGGAAGCGCGCGATGAGATCCGTGCGCCCGTGTCTCTCATGGTGTCGCCGCCGACGTGGCGGCGCGCTTGGCGGCCTGGAGGCGCTTGGTGGTGACGCTGGTGGCGTAGACGGCGATGCCCGGTTCCGTTGGGGCCTGCTGAGATGGCCCATTTTGGCCGAAAGATCAGCGGATAAGACAATCACTGCAGCCCGATCGAGACCCCAGTTCGGCATAACATGTGTCGCGCGACCGTCTTATTGGGTGGGTAGCGGAGTGCCTACCGAAGGCCTTTCATCCATCTCAGCAGGCCCCAACGGACCCCCCCCCCACTCCTTTCGGAGGAAGGTTAGTCGCTGTTTTACTCACCTCGCTCCAGTGAGCCCCCATCGCCATGGGGGAGAGACTCTTGGTGCACAGAGGCGCACTACTACGGCGACGCCGTGACCCTAGGGCTCGCGCCCCGTCGGCCCTCCCCCATTCCCTCGATGCTAGACGTGTCGAGCGCGACGTCGGTGCCGTGTCCGCCCCCTTGAGGCGGGTCATGCCCGACCGTCCACCGCGCGGAAGATGCAGACGACCCGCTATCCGTCGCCCTATCGCGGTGGCCCCGCCGCTAGACGCTGTGGCGGAGGATGGATGCGTGCATCACGGGAGGCTGCGGTTCAAACAGTGTCGTTTTCACCCTATCGCGCGGGTCTTGCGCGGCGCGCCCATAAGCGTCTTCTGAGCGCCCACGCTTTACCGGCATGCTCCTGTCCCGTTGGGCTTTCGCCTGCGGGTAAGCCGTTGACCCAGAGGTCGTCTCTTCCGAACCTCTCCTTTCTGTGAAAGGGATCTAGCGCCGGGTGATGCGGCGCACGATCGGCGCACATCACGCGCGTAGATATGCTAACGGCTGCCTGAAATAGACTGAGTGCCATCGATAGGCATCCTACTCAGTTGCAACGCTGCTGCATATCTATTCAATACGCCACGATCATCGATGGCTCCCCGTGTCCGCCAATGTGCTTCCCGTACGTGGGCCACCGATGACCCTGAGAGTGTAGCGGGCATAGTGGGGCGGGCCACGATGTTAGTGGCAGCATCGTCCGTATCATGGATGTCGGCGTGAAAGCCTTTCGCCGAATGCTTTCAGCATTGTGAAAGGCCACGGCGCAACCCTTACATCGCCTACCATGAGACGTACCGTGTGCAGGGCAGCAGGTGAAAATTGGCGTGCGGGCATGCCAGGATGGTTATAGTCAGATCTACCTGCCGGCCGACCGCATAGGCATACGGGTTGCTGCATGGTGATGCATGCCGTGCATTGGCACACCGCCATCGGAACAAGCTACGTGCCGCCCCAGCGATGGGCTGGCGCGGTCATGAGCGATGCGCGCATAGCTCGCGCATTGCGTCCGACCCTTTCATGGCGGGTCGGGAAAATGAAAATCCTATCCCCTTCCAGCCGGTTGTACGGTGACCGCATTGGTGGACGTGCGCCCCTCCTCGCATATCAAAGCGACGCCGCCGCCCCTCAGCGGCCGGTCGTCGTCCACGATGTCGAAGAGCAACTGCCCGTCGATCCAGGCGCGCAGCCGCGTCCCCACCACCTCAATGCTCAGAGTATACGGGCGGTCGGGCTCCCACGGGAGGCCGGCCTCGCCGAGCACCCTGTCGCCGTCGAGCGCCTTGACGAGCCTGACCGTGTCCCCGGCGCACAGCAGCAGGGCGTAATAACGACGCATACCCTGCACGCGAGCGGCGAGGCCGGCGGCTACGACGAGGTGGGGTGACACATCGGCGGTCACCGTATAATCCGTCCACTCGCGCGTGCCCTGTATCCAGAGTCCGCGCCCACGATTTTGCACCAGACGATAAGCCTCGGGAGACCGGCGCACGATCTGGTCGCTGCCGTCCACCCAGGCCCGTCGCCACATCGTGCCGCCGTGCGCCGGCCGCGCCAGCGTCACCGCGGGGGCGCCATCCCAAGTAAGATAGTCCAGGTAGAGGGTCCCCGACGCGCCGTGGTCGGAGGCCAGTACGAGGCCGATCGACGCGATGGGGGTGCCGCCGGTATCCGGGATACGCCAGGTGAGTTCATGCACGACTCCTGGCTCCATGGCCGCGGGCGGGCCATCCCAGGCGACCAACGCATCGTCCGCGCCATAGGTCCACAGGCAGAGACGCGTTGTGACCGCGGCGCCATTGCCCCCATCGGCCGCGACGGCGGCGCGCACCGTCTGCCCCGAGTACAGCGTCGGCGAGGCCAGCAGGGTGTAGCCCCGCATCTCGATAGCGTCGGGCGGGATGAAGGTGGGTGTGGAGACACGTCCGACCCACCCGGTGTCCAGGTGGTTGTACCGCAGGGCCAAACTGCGCTGGCCCACGCGGCTGTGCCCGGCCACGTTGTCGAGCGCGACGGCGCCGCCCGCCTCGGGGCTATCATCGACCTGGAAGCCCTGCACCGAGCCCGGCAGTTCGAAGTGGAAGCGGGCGCCCCCCTTGGGGACCACGGGCGCTTCGCCGGCCAGCGCCCGGCCAATGTTGACGATGTGGTAGGTCTCGGCCACGGCGTCGGTGATGGCGCGTCCGCCATCGGCCGTGGACAGGTAGAGTCGATCGTCTACCGGGCCCCGCCAGTCGGGGCCGGCGTCGATGCCGGCCAGGCCATTCTTGAGGCCCAATAGGCAGCCGACGTTGCCCGCGTTGCAATCGGTGTCCCAACCGGACGTGTTGGTGATCATCAAGGCCTTTTGAAGGTCATCGTCGCCGTAGAGCAGACCCAGGTGGATGAGGGCGTGGTTGGGTATCATATGGACCCCGCCGCCGTACGTATCGTAGCCGTAGGTAGCGGCGATCTTCGCGCGCGTCGTGCGCCAGTCGCGCGGGTCGGCCGCGTGCCAGTCGCGCACATCGTGGATCAGGCGGGCGATGACCGAGTCGGCCGGGATGAAGCGCAACGCGGTGTCGATGAGCCGGTTCAGGTCGGGCTCGACGAACGCCTGCGCTTCCATGGCGGCGAGGACCTGCGCGCCGTAGATCGCCTCGCCGTCGTGGCTCACGCTGGCCGCGCGCCGGGCGAGATCGGCGGCCAGTTCGGGGTCGCCGGGCGCGGTCATGGCCCAGCCGTCGACGAAGATCTGCGCGCCGATCTGCTCGGCCACGACCGTGCCGTTGAGTTCGATGGAGCCGCTCTTGGGGGCCGGGATACCGTCCTTGAGGCGCAGGTAGGCGGTGTGCTCGGTCGAGTTACCCCGGCCACCCCACCACAAGATGGCGCGCCCTTCGATGATGTAGTTGAGCCAGGTCTGTCCGATCTGCTCAGGCGTCAGGCCGCGGGCGTTGTTGTAGTCGGGCAGGGCGCGCAAGAAGGTGAAGGTCCCCGAGATATCGTCGTCGGTCACGATCAGGGGCTTGCCGAGTCGCTCATGCGCGTAGTAGGTGATCTCGCCAAGCTCGGCCATGATGCGCTCATAGGTCCAGCCCTCGAAGGGTCGACCCAGGTAGACGCCGATAATCTTGCCAAGCACGCCGGCGTAGACGCGCTCCGCATAATCGTGGGGCGGTGTCATCGCGCACATCCTTTCTTTCCGCTGGCATCCGGCGCCAGGAGGATTTAGCCTTTCAGTCCTACCGAGGCGATGCCGCCGATGAGCAGGCGCTGGGCGAAGTAGTAGATCAGGAGCAGCGGCAGCAGGATGACCACGGAGGCGCACATGAGCCAGTTCCAGTTGGCGGAGAACTGGCCGATGTACGAGGCCAAGCCGAGCGCGAGGGTGTACTTGCTGTTGTCGGAGAGGTAGATCAGCGGGCCGAGGAAGTCGTTGTAGTTGTCGGTGAAGGTGAACACCGCGACGATCGTGAGCGGCGCCTTGATCAGGGGCAGCAGGATACGGTACAGGATCTGCCAGGTGTTGGCGCCGTCCATGCGCGCCGCCTCGTCCAGTTCGTAGGGAATCGTCTGCAGGTACTGCCGGATCAGGAAAATGTAGAAGGCTCCGGCCCCCACGCCGAAGAAGGCCGGAACCGTCAGTGGCAGAAACGTGTTGACCCAGTGGAGCTTGCTGAACAGGATGAACTGCGGTACCAGGGTGATCTGCGATGGCAACAAGAGCGTCCCGAGCACGAGGATGAACAGGGGACCGCGGCCCGGAAAGCGCAGGCGGGCGAAGCCGTAGGCCACCAGCGTGCAACAGAGGAGCTGCCCGACCACGTTCAGCCCGCAGATGATCAGCGTATTTTGTACCCACGTCAGGAAGGGCACCGCCGTCAGGGCGTCGACGTAGTTGTGCCACAGCGGCAGCGCCGGGACAATCTGCGGAGGGGTCTGGAACAGCGCGTCGTTGGCCTGTAGCGAGGTGCTGACCATCCACAGGAACGGGAGCAGCACGAGCAGCGCGAGGACGACGAGCGCGATGTAGGCCGCGACGGACCCGCGGCAGCGCGCCCGGCGCGGGCCGCCAGCGGCGCGGCGCAGTGCGGCCGCGGATTCGGGGGCGGCGGAGAGCGGCTGCGCCACCTTACACCTCTTTCTCGGCGCCGCGCGCGGCCTCGTAGTAGACCCACTTGTTCTGGCTCCAGAACACGAGCAGAGCCAGCGCCAGCGAGATGATCGCGCCCACCCAGGCCATAGCGGCGGCGTAGCCGAACTTGAAGCTGCTGAAGGCCTGCTGGTAGAGGTAGAGCAGGTAGAACAGGGTACTGTCCTCTGGATAGCCGATGGGATGTTGCTGCGCCCCGTTGGCCCCCGAGAGAATGTAGACGGTCGTGAAGGTCTGGAACGAGGCGATGATGCCCGTGACCAGCAGGAAGAAGATGGTTGGGGAGAGCAACGGCAACGTGACGTGGCGGAAGCGGGCGAGGGGGCCGGCGCCATCGATCTGTGCGGCCTCGTAGAGTTGCGCGGGGATGTTCTGCAGGCCCGCCAGGTAGATGATGGCGGCGCCGCCCGCGCCCCACAGGCTGATCAGGACGAGGGCGTAGAGGGCGACGTTGGGATCGTTGAGCCAGTCGGGTCCCTGTACACCGACGGCACTCAACGCGTAGTTGAGCAGGCCGAACTTGCCGTTCAATATCCATAGCCACAGGGTGGCGACGGCGACGCCGGTGATCACCGAGGGGATGTAGAACAGGGTCCGGAAGAAATTCATGCCCCGCAACTTGAGGTTGAGCAGCAGGGAGAGGCCAAGCCCGGCCACGAGACCCAGGGGCAAGGCCAGCACCGAGTAGACGAACGTCACCTTGAGTGACTGCCAGAAGCGCGGGTCGGCCAACAGGTCGACGTAGTTCTGCGCGCCGGCCCAGCGCGGGGTGTCGGTGGCGTCCCAATAGTTGAAGCTGATGTAGAGCGAGTAGAGAATGGGGCCGGCTGTGAAGACGAGGAAGCCGATGAGCCACGGCGCGATCGCCAGGTAACCCTCGAGCGCCTCTTTTCGATACGCTCGACCATGACGACGACGCGCCGTCGATGGCGCCGTGGTTGCCATATGACCTCCTCCCACACTAATGGACGTATCTACTGGAAGCCGGCTCCCAGTAGATACGTCCTCTCTATCGACCAACGGCTATTTGATCTGGCTGTAGTCCTTATTGAGGCAACTTTGGCCCGACTTGGCCGCGGCGTCGACTAACGGGCCAATATCCTGCCCCGTGCGCAGGGCCTTGCTGTAGGCGGTACTGAAATCGGCCGAGCACTCACTGAAGAACTGGCTGCGCTCGTAGCTGGGCAGGAGGAAGTTCTGGGTGTGCGTCGCGTAGAACTGGCTGAGCAGCGGGTCCGTGGCGAGGCCGGTTTGCGACCAGGTCGTTTTGACCACGGGCGAGACGCTGTACTTGGTGGCCGCGACCGCGCCCCACTGCGAACCACTCAGGAACTTCATCCAGGCCCACGCGGCGTCCTTGTGCGTCGACTTGGCCCACATCGCGTCGCCCACGGTGTCGGCCCAGGCATACGTCTTGTGACCGGGGACCGTGGGGAAGCGCATCACGCCAACCCCGAACGTGGCCTTGCGCATCTGCTGCAAGTCCCAGAGCGCGTCGAAGCTCATCGCCACATGGCCGCTGTAGAACGGCCCGAAGAGCCCGCCGACCGCGCTGCTGATCGAGGGTGGGATGACGGCTCCCGACCTTTCCAGGTTGAGTCCCCAGTTGAGCGCGCGCTTCATGTTGGCCGAGTTCATGTAGCCAAGGAACGTGTGTCCGTCAAGGCTCGTGACGTCGGCGCCGAAATTCCATGCGAATGGAGCGTAGATAGCGAAGCCGCTATCCGCGCCCTGGTCGGTCCCGTAGATGACCTTTTTCGGGTTGCTCAGTTTCTTGGCCATCGCGGTGAACTGGTCGATCGTGTACGCGCCGGTGGGCGCCGTGATGCCGGCTTGCTTGAACAACGTCTTGTTGTAAAGGATGCCGGAGAAGTCGATGCCGGCCCCGCCGCTGCTGATCGGGACGGCGTAGTAGGCGCCTTTGTAGGTGAAGCGCAGGCGCGTGATCGGCTGGAACCACTGGCTCGTGTTCAGGTGGTCGCGCGTGATGAAGGGCGTCAGGTTCTGGATGTTGCCGCGGCCGAAGGTGTCCACGGGTTGGAAATACAGCCACACATCGGGCGCGCTGTTACCCGCCAATGCCGTCTGGATCTTCTGACTGTAACCCGCGTTGGGCACGTCGACCATGTTGACGTGGATCTGGGGATACACCTTCTCGAACGCGGCGATCTGGGCCGCCTGGTCGGGATACCCTCCGGTGGGAGCGTCCATCCACACCGTGAGGGTGGTCGGCGCGATACCGCCGGGATAGTGAGGCGCGGTCGTGCGGGCCCACGCGGTCGGTGCGGCAACGGTGGTGACGAGCGCGGCGCTAAACGCTACGCTCGCGACTAATCGCGACTTTTTCATGAATTATCTCTCCACAATAGATGCGTCGAATAACTGACGTTAAAGGGCTAGCGGGGTCCTACGGGCCTCACGATCCTGGATCACCTCCATTTCACTGGCATCGGGACGTTGACGTAAAGGGGATATCAGTGGGTTGTTAGGCCGACTCACGCACGACAAGCTTGTAGGGCATTTCTTCACGACGTCCCGGGCCGGTGGCCGCGCCGGTCAGGCGCTCCAGCAACATGCCCGCCGCGCGCCGTCCGATCGACTGCTCGAACTGCGCCACGGTCGTCAGCGCCGGGCTTACCAGTCGTGCGGTGGGGATATCGTCGAAGCCGGCAAGGGCGACATCCCGCGGAACGCGGAGGCCGGCTTCGCGCGCGGCCATGAGAGCGCCCAGGGCGATCAGGTCGTTGGCGGCGAACACCGCCGTGGGACGCGGGTTCAGGGCCAGCAGCTCGCGCAGGCCCTGATAGCCGCCCTGCTCGGTGAAACCGCTGTCGCGGATCAAGGTCTCGTCGGCGGGCAGCCCCCTGGCGGTCAGGGCGTCGCGGTATCCCCGCACGCGCGCGCTGCGTGGACCCTGTTGGCCGGCGATCATGCCGATCCGCGTGTGTCCCCGGTCGAGGAGATAGGACACCATGGCGTGCGCCGCCGCGTGGTTATCGAGATAGAGATAATCGAGCGGCGCCGGCGCCGGCCGTGGCCGCTTGGGTTCAAAGCGCACCACCGCCATATCGCGCTCCCACAGGGGGCGCATCTGCTCCGCCTTCAGGTGGAAGAGTGTGGCGATCACGCCGTCGACGTGCCCTTGCTGGAGCGAATGGAGGCATTTCAGCTCTTTGTCAGCCGTGCCATCGGTGTTATACGTGATGAAATCGTAGCCGTGGGCCTCAGCCACGTCCTGGATGCCCCGCTCGAAGGCGGGATAGAAGGGGTTCGTGATGTCGGGGATGACGCAGGCGATCGTATAGGTCTTGCGCGTGCGCAGGCTCTGTGCGCGGCGGTCGGGTATGTAGCCAAGCGATCCTATGGCGTCCAGGATGCGCTGGCGCGTTTCTTCCGGCACGGCGAGGACCACCTTGTCATTCAACACGTACGACACCAGGGCCTGCGACACGCCCGCAATCCGGGCGACATCGGCCTGCGTCGGCCGCCGTGGCAACGTCGTCATCTTCCTCGTCGTCATCATTGATCCATAGCCCATGCTTGCTGCGAGCGGGCGCCTACTTATTCGCATAACTGTTACGATAAACTTATACGGAGGCCGGGTGAATGTCAAGTATGCTTGGTGGAGAAGCCGGAGGTTGTATGGATAGCGGGACCATCACCCTGTTGGACCGCGCGCGAGGCTGTCTCGTCGGGCAGGCCATCGGCGATGCGCTGGGCGCCCCGGTGGAGGGCTACAAGCCGTCGTCGATTCGGCAGCGCTACGGGCGGATCGACGATTTCCTGCAAGATCACCCCGTAGGCACCGATGACACCGAGTATGCCGTGCTCAACGCGCTCATTCTGCTCGAGGTCGGCCTCGAGCCCACCGAGGCCGTTCTCCTTGACGTCTGGCGGCGCTGGCTCATGGCGCCAGACAGCGGCTTCAGCGGCGGTGGCTTCAGCGACGTGATCGCCATGTCCAATTTGCGGCGCGGGCTGCGTCCACCTGGGAGTGGACGGTTCAACCAGCAAGGGTGGAGCGACGGTCTGGCCATGGCCGTCGGCCCCATCGGTGTGGCCTGCGCTGGGGAGCCCGACCGCGCCGCGTCGGTCGCGGAACGTCTGGGGTCGGTGACAAACGGGCGCGATGGCATCCACGCCGGTCAGGCCATAGCCGCGGGGACGGCGGTGGCAATGACGGGCGCCACGGTGGACGACATCCTGGCCGCCGCGCTGGCGCATGTGCCACGCGACTCGTGGACCTACCGCATGGTGGCCCGCGCCGCGGAGATCGCATCCGGCCACGCCGACGTCTGGTCGGCCCAGGATGCGTTGCACGGCGCCCTAGCGGTGACGTTTTTCCCGTGGGCCGATATCGCGCCGGAGGCGGTCGCCCTCGCGTTCGGGGCCTTCCTCGCCGCCAGGGGCGACTATCGCGCGGCCGTGACGGGCGGCGTCAACCTGGGGCGCGACGCCGACACGATCGGCGCCATCGCGGGCACGCTGGCCGGGGCGCACCAGGGCATCGCGGCCGTCCCCCTGGAGTGGCAGGAGCGCATTGGGCCTGTCCCTGGTCACAACTTTCGCGTCGTCGCCGGTGTGGCCCTGCCCGACCTGGCGCGGCGGTTGGTCACGCGCTTCCTGGACGGCGATGGACGGGGGGCCGAACGATGACGGACCGGTTCGATCGCGTCTACGGTGGGCTGCTTGGCCTGGCGCTGGGCGACGCCATCGGCTACCCCGCCGCGATGCACCGTGGCTTGCGGCTCGCCCCCTGGCAGCGCGCGTTCCAGCGCCGTACCGACCTGGAGATGCTCGAACATCGCGTGTTGCGTCTGACGCTTCCGTTCGGCTTCGGACGCGGCGACGACGCCCTGCTTCCCGGCCCCACCGACGATACTGAGATGGCGGCGCTGACCGCGCGGATTCTCGTCGCGCACCGGGGGGCGCCGACCTCCGCGGATTTCGCCGAGGAGTGGCGGCGGCTGGCGCGTCACGCCGATGAGCTGTGGACCGGCCTTGCCGAGAAGGCGGCGATCGAGAACCTGCGACGCGGTCTCGATCCCCCCGCGACAGGTGGCGATAACCCACAGTGGTATGATGATGGCGCCGTGGCGCGCGCCGTCCCCGCCGGACTGGCGTGGCCAGGGCAGCCCGCGCAGGCCGCGCGCGTGGCCGCGCTCGACGCCGCGGTGACCCACGCCGACGAGGGGGTATGGGCGGCGCGGGCCATGGCCGCCGCGGTGTCCCTGCTCGCTGACGGCGCCGGCCTTGACGCGGCCCTGGCGGCCGGACGCGCCGAGTTCCCGGCCGAGTCGTGGATCGCTTGGATTGATGGGCGCGTCGCGGCGCTCGCGGAAAAGCACGCCGCCCCGGCCGACCTGGCGCTAGCGTTGAGCCAGGACGTGCTGACGCGCGCCTACAGCTACGCCAATGCGGCGGCCGAGACGGTCCCGGCCGCGTTCGCCCTCGCGCAGGCGACGGAGGGTGATCTATGGCAAGGCGCCCTCGTAGCCAACATGTGCGCCCGCGCCGCCGATTCGTTGCCGGCCATGGTCGGCGCGCTCGCCGGGACCATGCGCGGCTCCGGCGCTGTGTCGAGGGACTGGGAACAGGCGCTGCGCCCCCTACGCGGAGTGTGTGTCCCCGATTTGGCCGGCGTCGACCTCCACGCGCTGGCCATGGACATAGCCGCGCTGCGACAGTAACTGACGGAAAAATACGCGCGATAGAGAAGGGGAGCATGGGCGTTATGAGCGATGGCGAGGCCAACCTGTTCGAGAGCAAAGTGCGCGGGTGTTTGTATGGCGGGGCCGTGGGCGACGCGCTGGGCGCCCCGGCCGAGGGTCATCGCCCCGACGAGATACGCACGCGATACGGGGAGATCACCGATTTCGTCGAGCCATGGAGCGGGCCATCGGCGACGATCAAGGGCGACGGGCGCTACACCGATGACACGCACATGGTCCAGGTCCTTAGCCGCATCTACGTCGAAGAGGACGATCACCTGGACGCGTACCGCTTCGCGCGCAGGATCGTGCCCCTGATCGCCGACGAGCCGCGCTGGATACCCGAGTATGGGCGCGAGGCGCCGCTCATCGAGCGCCTCTTCTATCCTGAGAAGTGGTTGCTGATGCGCCTACGTCTGGCCAACGCCGATCCCCGCCTGGGCGGCGTCGGCAACATGGTCAACTGCGGTGCCGCTATGTACGCCGCGCCCGTCGGCATCATCAACGCCTGTGATCCCCACGCCGCCTACCGCGAGGCGATTGATATGTTCAGCGCCCACCAAACTAGCTACGGACTGGAGGCGGCCGGTGTGATGGCGGCGTGCGTGGCCGAAGCGTTCCGTCCGAAGGCGACCGTGGCGTCAATCGTGGCGATGGCGCTGGACGTGGCCAAGGACGGGACCCATGCGGCCATCGCGGCGGTCATCGCACGCGCGCGCGATTACCGCGACTGGCGTGAAGCGATCGGGCCGCTGCGCGACGCCATGCGGCCCTATGACGGCGCGGCCGACATCTTCCGAGACCGTGGGAACGGCACGGACGACTGGCAGCCCAGTCGAGAGCGCGGCATCGAAGAGCTGCCGCTCGCGCTGGCGTTCCTGGTCGTCGCGGACGGCGACTTCGAGCAGGCGGTGTGCGGCGGGGCCAACTATGGCCGTGATTGCGATTCGATTGCCAGCATGGCTGGGGCCATCGCCGGGGCCTTGCACAGTGACGGAGTGATACGGCTGGCCCGGATCGCGCGCATCGACGAGGCCAACCGCGTCGATCTGGGTGCCCTGGCCGCCGACCTCGGCGGGGTCGCGCGGCGCCTGCAGCAGCGTCAACTCGCGGAGGCCATGGAGCGCGGGCACGCCTTCGCTCATCTTGGCGCGCGGGGAGACGATGCCGGCCGCGACGGCCCGGAGAGGGCGGCGCCGGCTCGACGTGCGGAGGACTTCTCATGACCACCATGGCTGGACAACAGGCGCTCGACGGCATCCGCGTACTCGACGTGGCGACGCTGTTTGCCGGCCCCCTCGCCGCCACGTTCCTGGCCGACTTTGGGGCCGAGGTGCTCAAAGTCGAACATCCACGCGGCGACCCGGCCCGCCTGCACGGGCACACCAAGGACGGGATCGGCCTGTGGTGGAAAATGCTCGCGCGCAACAAAAAAGCCGTGACGCTCTACCTGGGCGCGCCGTCGGGCCAGGACATCTTCCGGCAGCTTGTTAAAGACGCCGACGTCGTGGTGGAAAACTTCCGGCCCGGTACGCTGGAGCGCTGGGGACTTGGCTACGACCTGCTGGCCGAGATTAACCCCGGTCTGGTGCTGGCGCGCGTGACGGGCTTTGGGCAGATCGGCCCCTACGCGCGCCGCCCCGGCTTCGGGACGCTGGCCGAGGCCATGAGCGGGTTCGCCCACATCACCGGCCAGCCCGACGGACCACCCACGCTCCCGCCGTTCGGCCTGGCCGACGGCATCGCGGCGCTCGCGACGGCCTACGCGATCATGGTCGCGCTGCGCGCCCGCGAGGCCACGGGGCGCGGACAGGTCGTCGACCTGGCTATCATCGAGCCGATCCTGACTATCCTCGGCGGCCAGCCGACGGTCTACGACCAACTCGGCGTGATCCAGCAACGCAGCGGGAACCGCTCGAGCAACAACGCGCCGCGCAATACCTACCGGACCGCCGAGGGCGCGTGGCTCGCGGTCTCGACCAGCGCCCAGAGCGTGGCCGAGCGCGTGATGCGCCTGGTCGGACGCCCCGAGTTGATCGAGGAGCCGTGGTTCGCGTCCGGCGGCGGCCGCGCCGCGCACGCGGACATCCTGGACGACGCGGTGGGCGGCTGGATCGCGGAGCGTACGGCCGCCGAGGTCATCGCGGCGTTCGAGGCGGCGCAGGCGGCCGTGGCCCCGATTTACGACGTGGCTGACGTGATGGCCGATCCGCAGTACCAGGCGCTGGAGTCGCTCGTCGCGGTCCCCGATCCCGACTTTGGACCAGTCGTGATGCAGAACGTGCTCTTCCGGCTCTCCGACACGCCGGGAGCCGTCGTAACTACCGGCCCGCGCTTGGGCGAGCACAACGCGGAGGTGTTCGGCCGCCTCGGCATCGACACGGACCGGCGCGCGGCATTAGCGCGGGACGGTGTGATATGAGTCTCCTCGTCCCGCCGCCGCGCAGCTATCTCTACGTGCCCGGCAGCGACCCGCGCATGATGGAGAAAGCGCTCTCGACGGACGCCGACGCGCTCGTCTTTGACCTCGAGGACGCGGTGGCGCCGAATCGCAAGGGCGTGGCGCGGGAGCATGTGGCCGAGGTCCTGCGCTCCCGACCGCGCAAGCCGATCATCGTGCGCGTCAATGCCGTCGATTCGGGGCTCATCGACGCGGACATCGCGGCTATCGCGGGCCCCTGGCTCGCGGCCGTACGGCTGCCCAAGACCGCATCGCCTGAGCATGTGCGCCACGTCGCGGACGGGCTGGCGCGCCTAGGCTGCGACGCCGGGATACAGTGCCTGCTCGAATCTGCGCTGGGCATCGAGCGCGCGTTCGACATCGCGCGCGCCCACGAGCGGGTCATCGGTGTGGGTCTGGGTGAGGCCGACCTCAGGGCCGACCTTGGGGTATCGGGCGACTCAGGGCTTGCCTATGCTCGCGCGCGTATCGTCGTCGCGGCGCGCGCCGCCGGGCTGCCCGGTCCGACACAGAGCGTGTACACCGACATACGCGACCTCGACGGGCTGCGCTGCTCGAGCGAGGAGGGCAAGGGCATGGGTTTCATGGGGCGCTCGGTCATCCACCCGGCGCAGATCGCCGTGGTCAACGAGGTGTTCACGCCGACTGAGGACGAGGTGCGCCGGGCGCGCGACCTCGTGGATCGGTTGGAGACGGCCGCCGCGGCCGGGACGGGCGCCTTCGCCCTGGAGGACGGCCACTTCGTCGACCGCGCCGTCGTCGAGGCCGCCCGCCGCACCCTCGCCCTAGCGCGTGGTGGACTGGATGAACGGATATGAAAGCATGAAAGGGCGGCCAATGGCGCTATGCACACTGCGCTGGTTTAGCCGCGCGCTCGACAAAATGACAGCAGCCACGCTCATCGTGCCCGAGACGATCCCCGGTCCCTTCCCCGTCTTCTACCTGCTCCACGGACTCTCCGACGACCACACGGCGTGGACGCGCCAGACGAGCATCGAACGCTACGCCGACGGCTATCCCTTCATCATCGTCATGCCCGAGGGCGGCCGTAGCTACTACACGGACGCCCCGCAGGGGGAAGCATACGAGACGGCGATCGTGCGCGACCTGATCCCCTACATCGATCGGACGTTCCAGACCGACCCGCGGCGCGGGGCGCGCGTGATCGGCGGTCTGTCCATGGGGGGGTACGGGGCGCTCAAGCTCGCGCTCGGACACCCCGCCCTGTTTTGCAGCGCCGTCAGCCACTCCTGCTCACGCGCACTAACGTGGACACACGAGCCGTCCCAACCAGAACCCAAGTTCACCCGTGTCTTTGGCCCCGATCCGCGTGGTAGCCGCAGCGATCTGTTTGCCCTGGCTGAGCGGGTAGACCGGAGGCTGCTCCCGGTCCTACGCATCGACTGTGGGACCGACGACCCTTTGCTCGCTGACAATCGTCAGTTTCACCGGCATTTGGAAACCCTTGATATCCTGCACGAATACGCGGAGTTCTCAGGGGGACATACGTGGACCTACTGGGACCAACGCATCCAGGAATCACTGCGGTTCCAGGCGCGCGCCGTCGGACACAAAAGCGTAGGACTGTAACCCACTTGTGTGCGAAAGCGCCTTCTGTGCAATCAACGTGAAGTTGGTTCTAATGATGCGGTAAAACGACATCCTTAATACCTAAGTTTCGCGGCATGGTTCATTTTGCGCCTGGAAATGTGTTGACAGTTCGTGCGAGGTGGATCGGAAATTCGCGCGTGGCAGCCGCCCCAGCCGCGCCTGAACTGTCAACACGTATCTGAACCATGCCAGTTTCGCCCAAAGTAACGGCGACATGCGCAGGGGCGAGGAGCGCGCGCAAGGCCGTGGTTACGCGCGCCGCCAACGGAGCGGCGGCATTCAAGACGAGGCCGCGCACCTGACCCGTCGTCGGATCGCAGAGGATCAAGCCCGTCATATGGAAGACATCCCGCACCAAGCGCAGGAGGCCAAAGTGGGCCAGGGCGGGCACATGCGGGACCAACCAGGCGCGCGCCCAGACCAGCACGTTGTGCGCCAGGGTGCCCAGCGCCAGGACCATCTGCTGCGCAGCGAAGCGCTTCTTGGTGCGCTTGGTCAGGCCCAAGCCCTGCTTATCCTCCGTAAAGGAGGTTTCCACGCCGCCGCCACGCTGGTCATAGAAGTAGACGTAGGCCAGGAGCACAGCGGAGGGGTCGTTGACGCGGTCGCTGGGCTGGCGCGTGAGCAGGATCACGTCGGCGGGCGACAGGGTGGAGATCAACGCGCCCACGCCCCACTGCCCATTCGCCTTGCGCACGCGCACCGCGAGACGCCGTACGGGGCGCACGTAGGCGTCGGTCGCGTGCGTCACCCAGCCCACCTGCCACCCTGGCACAGGCGGGTCGTCGATCCAGTCCGTGACGGTGGCGGCCAGCGTCTGGGCACGGGCGCTGGAGTAGTCCTTGGCGTGGACGGCGTAGCCCCGCTCCAGCAGCCCGTTGCTATCCTCCACGCTGCCCCCGCCCCCGTCGACGCGCACGATGGTGTGCGCCCGCTTGGCGGGGTCCCCGTCCAGGTCCAGCGTGCGCTCCGCCGCCGCGATCAGCCCCGGCAGGGCGGCGGCCAACTGCGTCGTGCCGGGGAACAGCTGGTCCACCACCACCTCGTGGTACAGGCTCGCCAGGACGCGGCCGATTTGCCGCCCGCGCCGGTTGCGCTGCTTGGCGAAGTAGCCCTTGGTGGCGCACGCGGCCTTGGGACCGCAGGGTGCCCCACTGATGTCCGCGTCGAGCAGTTGCCACGCCTGGGCATAGTCGTGGCGATAGCCCGCCCCGTGCTGGCGATAGATCTCGTCGAGCGCCTCCTCCATCTGGGCGACTGTCTCCTCCGTGCAGGCGTCCAGCGTCTGCTGCACCGTCGATTGCTCGGCGCAGCCCGTCCGGCCCACCGCCGCTTGCCGCCCTGGATCGCTCCGCAGGCGCGTGTTAATCTCCACCAATCCATGTGCCCCCGTCAAGATGGCAATGAACCCGTCGTAGCGTTTGTCGAGCGGCGCGTGCTGCACGGTCTTCTGGGCGATATGCACCCGCGCCCGGATCGGCGCGAACACGTCGCGCTGCCGCAGCAGCACGCCGAGACCGGCCAGACTGGCCTGCGCCGAAAAGTGACGCCCCTGCCCGGTCGTGGTAGACGTGCCCATGGTGATGACCCTCCCGTTGGTTGTATGCAAACACTCCTCCAAGAGGATGTCATCACCATCCGCGCCACGCCCCTCCGACGACTCCATGCAGCCACTAATTTGGACTAAATTTAGGTAATAGACCGGGAACAGGGTATGGAAACGCTGGAGATTAAAGGCCAGGCAGACCAGGAGCCATTCGCCCGCAACGGCTGCGTCGCCGCGCAGCGAGAACGGGCGGAAGCCAAGCACCTCCGTGATGATGCCGATCACAGGTTCGACCGTCCACTTACGCGCGCCGTACATCGCTGTGCTGACCGCCGTTTTGAGCTTGTACGCCATCCGCACCTGAGCGCTGGCGTCTTCGGGCGGTGGGTCGGGCTCCGGCGCGAAGCGCTCCCGCCAACTCTGGTGATGGGGCTCACGGCCGGTCGCGATGTAGGGTTCGATGTCACGGTCGGCGCACTGTCCTGGCTGGTTGGCTCATCCGCCCTCCAACCCCGCACAATAGGCGCGCGTGATATCGGCGCCCATCACTCGTGTAGTCATGCTAATGAAAGCGTGCGAACAAACTACGCGCTGACACTTGGCCGATTGCTTCCTCGCGATAATACTGCATAAATATCCAGCACGCCACGACCTTCGGGACTTTCACCATCGTCAGTGTGTAACCCATCATAGGCCGCTAGTCTTGAGGCGAGGAGTCGCCAGTATACGGAGCGTACTTCGGCGGTAGCTGGAGGGAATCGTTCGTGTCGTGCGTGTAGGCACGCAGTCGTTTCGCCGTATGCTCTCGCGCTACGGTTGACAACACGCCGATGACAACAACGCCTCGGGAAAGACCATGGATGCGACTAGATGATGTGCGTCCTGTGGCGTTGAACACCAACGACAGAACTGTTTAACGACTCGGGCAGCAATTAGCCGCAGTCACTGACAACGCGAGTACGCACTCGTGATTCCAGTGTATCGACCATCGACAGGGGCTCTGCACAGCGGCTCTATAGAGAACCTCACTCACCGCATATCCACACCAATGCGGGATAGGGTTGTGTTGTGCGGCATCACCAAAGGATACAAAAACAGTAGAATGTCACGGTACGCGTTTCGTACCGGAGAATGCCTGTTTTCCAGAGATAAACGGGTATGGCGGGGCCTTGATGGGGCGCCCATATCGTTGGGTCCGCCTGGGCCGTTTTGCGGCCCTATCATTGGGTCCGCGTAGGCCACCAACGCTTTCTCCGCGTGGTCTCCTGGTCGACGTGACGCCCACATCGACGATCCATATGCGCATACCGACGTGCCGCGCCGCCGTGTCCAGGGCGGCCGGGGCGATGGACCGTCCCGCCGGTCCCTCTATGGCGACTGCTTACACATGTCGCAGCCACGCTCGGCGCGGTAGCAACACCATGCCCATTCCTGCCGCGGCGACGGCATGCCGTCCCATCCGTCCCCCTCCTCATCCCCTCAAGATGGCTTCCTTTCTGGGTTTTGGCGATCGATAGCGCGCCGACCAGGAGAATACGCGGAGATTGTGGCTGCGGCCACACTCCTGCCAACCTATACCGGGAGATGAGGCGGAGATGGCCCCGGTAAGGTTGAAGCGTTCGTTCGAGGCTCCGCATGCAGATGAGCCTCTGGTGACGCCGGGTTCCACCACAATGCCCCGGCTGGCGAGGGTCGGATTCCGCCATCTCTGGTCCGACTGGTCCATGCGGTCCCACCATAAGCGAACCGCTGAGAGCCCGCCCGTCTTTGTGTCGCACGCGCACGGTCAAGCCCTCTTGCGCCCGTACACGCACACGCCGTGCGTTTGAACGCGCCGAGGGCCATGCTGTCCGTGGGTTGTTGACGCCAGGAGATGCGGCCGTGCCTCTTGCATGCCTCATCCCGTTTGTTCCAGCCAGGAAAGGAGGTCCACCGCGCGTCCATCTCTACGTCAGATCCATGTCGCGCTTGGTGCGGCAGAACACGCTTATTGCTCAGGAGGAATGTGTATGGCGTCCGATCATGTCCTGGCCCTGTCCCATATCGCCGTCTTTGGCGCCGGCTTGATGACCATCGCGATCCTATCCAGAGGTCTTGCTCATACGAAGAGAAGCAGAGTCCGTTCTGACGACATACCGCGGCGCGCGCGGCCCCTGCGTTTGATCCTCCGGCGCGGCATCCGCATCTTGCGTAGCGTCGTCCGTCTTGTGGCGCGCCTGGGGCTCGCCCTGGCCACTCCCGTCGGTTTGCTCTCTGCCAATCGCCGCTATCCGCTGGTCGCGCCAGTCCTGGCCCCCTTTGAGAAGCAACTGGCGACGCTGGGCCATCGCAGCGCACCCGCCTGCTGCTTCCCGCTCCTCGTCCGGCGCGTCTGGCTCGTGCGCTGCGCGGGTTGTCAGCGCCGCGTCTACTTGCTGGAAGTCCCCTCGCTCGACGGAACGGCCGTCGACTTGAAAGTGATGAGCACGAGTGCGTGGGGCGCGCGCCCCTGCGCGGTGGAGTACCTGACCGCCCAACCGTCGCGGGTGGCGGACACCATCCGGCCTGTGCGCATCGTGCGGCCTGTCCAGCAGCGGACGGCGTCCACCCCTGCCGCGCGGGCAGCTCAGGAGCACGGGGGCATGACGGACAAAACGGCGTAACTGACAGCCGTTCCGGCAGGGAGAGAGATCGGTCCGCTCGACCGTCTCTCCCCCACCAGGTGCGCCTCCACCGCCATCGGCCTCGTTGCGCCAGGTGTCAGGCCCATCGCTCCACGATCATCCAGAGTCTCCTAACGCGTCGACTCACCACTCACGGGAGGTGTGATGCTCGATCCCGATCAACGCGACGCCGCCTACAGCGACCCGCGCCGGCCGCTCCTCGTACTCGCCCATGCCGGCACCGGCAAGACCCACACACTCGTGGAACGCCTGCGGGTGCTGCGACAGGCCAGAGACGCCAGTGTCTTCGGCGAGCGAAGCGCGGGCGCCATCGCCGCCCTCACGTTCACGCGCGCCGCGACGCGCGAACTGCGCGAGCGTCTCGCCGCCCCCAGTGGCGACGACGGGCTCGACGGCTACGATGTGCGCACCTTTCATGCCCTGGGGTTGGCCCTCTACCGTGACGGCTGGGCGCGCGACTACGACAATCGCCCGCGCGTCCGCATCGCCACGCGCGCCCAGACCCAGCAAGCGGCGGCCGAGGCTGCCCGTACGGTCGGCCTGGACCTCGCTCCCCATCGGGCTGTCCGTCTCATCGCCGACGCCAAGCTTGGCTTGCCGATCCGCACGGCTGACCCCGTCCTGATCCGCGCGGCGTTGGCCGTCCACGACGACCTGCTGGCCCGGCGTGACCTCATCCACATCCACGACCTGCTGGTGCGCCCGGTGCGCCTCCTCAGTGAGATCACGGCGCTACGGCAAGAGGCGCGTACCCGCTACGCGTGTGTCGTCGGCGACGAGGCGCAGGACTGGTCGCCCTACCAGGCGGCGCTGTTCGCCTACCTCGCCGGCCCCGAAGGCTACGCGACCGCCTGCGGCGACGTACGTCAGTCGATCTTCGGCGGCAGTTCGCCCCGCTTCCTGCTAGAGTTCCCGGCGGCGTACCCACGGGCGCGCGTGGTCACGCTGCGCACGACCTATCGCCTGACCGGTCCGCTCCTGGACCTGTCCCGCGCCATCGCCGCTCACATTCCGGGCGGCACCATCGTGGGCCTGTGCCAGCGCCCCGATGGTCCCTTGCCCCTGGTGCATATCGCCCGGACGCGTGCCGAGGAAGCGGCCTGGATCGCCGCATACCTCCGCGATCTGCGTGCGCGTGGCCTGCTCGACGACTGGGGTGAGGCCGTGGTGCTGGTGCGCACACGTTGGCAACGTTCCCATCTGGTGGCTGCCCTGCGTGCGACCGGGTTAGCGGCACGGGCAGGAGGACAGACCCTCGCCGTCCGGCCGGCGATCAGCGCGCTCATGTCCTGGCTCACTCTGCTGCGCGATCCCGACGACGCGGCCGCTCTCTTACGCGCGCTCGATGCGCCGCCCCGTGGCATACAGCGCACACCGCCCCGTTCGCTCCGCGCCGCCCTCGCCGTGAACGGCCCCTGGACGATCAATCGCCTCCAGCGCGCCCTGCCGCCGGGACTCTCCGACTGGCACCGGCGCGAACTTGGGGCGTTCGTCCGCCTCTACACCGGATTGCGCGCCCTGGCTGCGACAGAGCAACCAATCGTCCTGTTCGACGCCGTGCGGGAGCGCACGGGGATCGAGGCGTGGCTGTGCGCGAGGGACGCCGGCGTCGAGGGTGATATCGGCGCGCTGCGCGCCCTGGTTGAGCAGGAAGGCGACATCGGCGCGCTAGACCACCTGCTCATCGAGGAGGATGCCACCGACGCGGACGATGCCGTGACGGTTCACACGATACACGGCTACAAGGGGCGCGAGGCGCGCGCCGTCGTGGTGGCCGGCGTCGAGGAGGGGCTGCTCCCGCACCCAGCGGTGCTGCGCGAGGGCGCGGCGGGTCTGGAGGAAGAAGTGCGCACCTTCTACGTGGCCTGCACGCGCGCACGCACCCACCAGGCCCTCACTGCCGCCTGGGAGCCCGACCCCGGCCAGGGCGTGGGTGGCCCGTCCCGTCTCTTCCACCTGATCGACCCGACCCTGGTCACGGTCGCGTAACCCCGGAACTCCAAGGAGATGACGATGCGTATCCCGCAATCCGAGATCGACCGCATCAAGCGCGACGTGTCGGTCGAACAATTCCTGGTCAACCCCAAACGCCAGGGGGCTTCCTGGTCGCCTGCTGCCCGCTCCCCGGCCACGACGACAAGACGCCCAGCTTCCGCTTCAACCTGGCCGAGGGCTGGTGGAAATGCTTCGGATGTGGCCGTGGTGGCGGTGACGTGATCAAATTTGCCTGCGCTTACTGGGGCCTGTCGTGGCCGCGCGACTTCCCGCTTGCCCTGGAACGGCTCGGCACGCGGCGCGAGAACCTGGGGGAACACCGCTACCTCCCGCCCATGCTCAAAGTGGCGCCAGAGCCGACGCGCCCCGTAGCGGGGCCGCACCTCCCCGACCGCGTCGCCATTGACATCTACCGGGCTGCGGCCGAGGTATGGACCGCTAACCTGTGGCGCCCGACCAACCGCGACGCCCTGGCCTACGTGCGCGGACGCGGCATCCCCGATGACCTGATCCGCTCCGAGTGGATCGGTGTGTCCAGCGACACACTCGGCACCGCGCTACGCAAGCGCGGTCTCTCCTCCGAAACCGCCCACCTCCTGGGCCTGCTGCGCCGGGATGGTCACGAGACCTTCGCCGGACGCGTCACCTTCGTCGAGTGGCGTCTGGTTGAGGGAAACTGGGCGCCCGTCTGGGCCACCGCCCGTGTCTACGGCGAGGGCGCCATGTGGGACGCGGAGAGGAAATACCTTAACGTGCGAGGCGACCGGGTCGTGGTCGGCCTCGATCGCTGCCGTCAGGCGCGCGAGGTCGTTGTCGTCGAGGGCGTCGTGGATCGTTTGGCCATCTTGCGCTTCGGCGATGCGGCCGTAGCCCTGGGCTCGAACCAGCCGAGTCCAGGCATGTACGCCGAGTTGCGCGCGCTGGCCCGCGCCCGTCGCCTGATCCTGCTCGGCGACCCCGACCGTGCGGGGCGCAAAGGCCGCCTGCACACACTGGCCACCCTGGACCTGCCCGCTGCGGCCGAGGTATTCCTCGCCGACCTGCCGCCAGGCGTCGGAGACCCTGGCGCGCTGGCCGAGCGCTCCGACGGCGCGGCGATCTACCGGATGGTAAAGAAGTCCGCCCGTCAGATCGACCTCGCGCGGTTCGGGCGTCTGGTCGCGGCCTGCCATGCCAGCTACGAGGCTCGCAAGGCGGCGTGCCGCGCCCGCACACGGGCAATCATGGCCGCGCCTACGCCACCCTCTCCCTCAGGACTGCCCAGGAAGGAGGTGATGACGATGGGCAATTGAGGCGCGAAGCGCTGGCCCATGGAGGCCGGCCGGCACGGACGACACGATGATCGGAGGGGACGGAGCGCCACATGGCGCTCCGTCCCTGTTGTTTCCAGGAGGTAGACAGATGAGTCTGATACTGCGGCGCACGCGCGCCGATGATTCTGACCGCGACGCGGAGTTGCCCCCGACGATTGACATCGGACCGCCCCATGCTCTGCTCCACGAGCACGGCGCGCCCGACCTTGCCGCCGCGCTCCTGCTACGGCTCCCGCCCGAAGGGGCTCTTGACCTCGCCGCACTCCTGGCGCGGTTCCGGCGGGGACACAGCAAACCCAGCTTGTTCCGCTCTTACACGCGTTTGCTCAATGCCAAGGAGGCGCGCCGCGTCGACCTGGCGGTCGCGTTCCTGGGCGGCGCCGGTCACGCTAGCTGCCGGGTCTACCCCGACCCACAGACGGACGGCGACGACATGCCCGTCGAGGCGACGCGGCCTCACCCCCTTTATTCACTGCCGAGCAACGGTGAGGGTGAGCGCACGCTGGAGAGCGATGGGGAGGACATGGACGCATCGGACGGCGCGCCACGCGAACGCCCGTCACGGAACATCATGCCGCCGTGGCTCCCCCGGCCACACGGGTCCTCGTGGGACCGATAGGGTAGCATCTTCCCCCACAGACACACCTCACCGGCGAACGAGCGCATCACCAGCGCGCCTGTTCCGCGTTTCCGTGCCCCACGAGAGTATAAAGCACGCCGGAGAAGGCTCCTTGATCAACCACAACGACGACGGCAACGCGTCCTCTTCGTCCCCCAAAGGGGCCACCTGATGGGCGCCATTCCGACGGAGCCAAAGGAGCGCCGCCCTGGGCAAACTGGGGTTCGCGACGACACTCGGTCGCTACGGCGGCGATTTCGTGTGGCGCCTGCTACGCGACTCGTACCTGCGCAAGTATCCCGATCGCACCGGACCACGTCGCCGCGCCACGGACACGGCGCGCGCGAAAGACCGCTTGCGCGCGAAGGCGCGACGGCTCTACCCCAACCCGCAGCCCTGCGCCGATTGCAGCGTGCCCGGCACGGAGCGCGACCACATCCAGGGCGTTCTGGCGGGCAACGGTCCTGAGAACATCGCCTGGCGCTGCGACCGCTGTCACGCCGCGAAGACGCGCGGTGAGCGCCGGGCGCGCTGGGAGACCAAAGAAGACCCCGAGCCGCGGCGCGCTATCGCCTGCTGATAGCGACTATCTGTCGACATCACCCTGCATGGGTAGACGCTTGATCGTAGGCGGCGGGGCGTGGCCTCCGCGTGGCATGCGGCGGATGAATGAAAGGAGGTGATGACCTATGGATGCGTGAGCGGCGACATGTGTCGCCGCCGGCAAGACCAGTACGCCAGCACACAATACACAAATAAGGAGAGGACCGTAGCTGTCACTACGGTCCTCTCATCTATGACACGGGGGGTCTAACCCATGTACAGACAAGATAGCACATCCACGCTGGTACGAGAAGGGGTTGTGCGGGCCATCGCCCTGTATGCCCAGCATCACGAGGTTCGCAATGTGCGCGAGGTCGCGGCCGGCGCGTACAGCCTGCGCTACCGTCATGACCGCGACGGCCACCTCGACGAGCAGGTCTTCCTCGCGGCCATCGCGGCGCACCCCGCCGTCGCCCGCGTCGAGCGCACCACCCATGCCGAGGACGAGGCGCTTGGCGTGGACGCGCTCGTGACGGTGCGCGGCCAGGAGACGCCCATACCCATCGACGTGACCACGCGCGGGCGCACGAACCCCGGCTACGTCGCCAACCTGCTCGACACGCTGCGGCGCGGCGTCGTCCCCGTCGTCATCGAGCGCGTGCCCACCGATCTCGCCCCCGACGACGCCTACGTCGCCTTCGCCTTCTGGTGGCGCACGTCCGAGGAGTACTTCGCGGCGAGCACACGTCTCGGCGTGTCGCGCGACCCATCCCTCCACCGCTAGCCACACAAGGGGCGACCGGCGGCCTGTGTCCGCTCGCGCCCGTCGATCGAGGGGACACTGCCACGCGGCGTCTCCTCCCCTCTATGAAGGAGCATGCGCCCATGACACCCCTGTACGCGATGTCACCATCCGGCCCCGAACTCAGCCAGCGCGCCTTACGCCGTCGCCTGCGCGAGCGTGGCGTCCAGATCGTGACCTTACCGGGCGGTCACTACATCCTGGCCGCCCATCGCGCCGCCGCCGACGCGATCGTGGCCGAGATCAACGCGCACCTGCGCCACCTGTCCGCCGGGCGCACGCCCCGCGCCAACGAGCAACTCCGCGTGCGCTACCGGTCGATCCCGGCGCCGACCGACGGCGAGGCGGCATGACGGCGCGTGCTACGCGCCGGGGCGGGGTGGCGCGCTACCGCGTCCACCCTGTCGCCCCGGTAGCCATCCCCCTCTCCGTCGCCGGCCTCTACGCCGTCCACGTGCCGGCCGGTCAGGAAACCCGCGTCTACTACTGCGAGCCGGCGACCGGCCGTTGCTCCTGCGGTGCCCCGTCCGGTTCCTGTCCCCACATCGCGGCGGCCGTTGAGTTAGCCGCCGCCCATCTCAGCACGGCGACCCGCCATCGAGGGCGGGTCGCGTAGGAGGACACACCCTTGGTCATTCCCAACGCGCCCACACCCGCGCAGGAGGAGATCCTGCTCACGCTGCGCGCCTTCGCTGGCCTGGTCGCACAGGCGCTGCGGCAGAAGGCAGCCCTGGCCGACGTTGAAGATGACGCGCGGGCGCTGGAACGAGCGAACGCCGAGATCCTGCTATGGCGCGGCCTCCTGCTCTCCCACACGCGCCAGCTTCTACCCGCCCTGGTGAGCGATGGCAAGGCCAGAGGCTATCGCCAATTCGCCGAGTGGCTCGTGAGCGACGTGTATCTGCAGGACCTGGAGGCCAGCGCCGACCACGGCTGCGATCCCCTCACCTGTACCCACCCCGCCCACGACCTGAGCGACACACGACCATCGGCCGGCGGCGTCATCTGATGGGTCGTCTCTACTGTCATCGCGGAAAGGATGTGCGCATGACCGTTGTTCCATGGACGGGTGAGATGAACGTCCCTGACGCCACCTCGCCCCACTACATTCCCGACCCGGCGGCGCCCGTGCTGGCCCGCGTCGCCGGCATCATGCCGGACATGGCCGCGCGCGTGCTCGGCCACTACGGCTCGCTCGGGGCGCTCCGGCGCGCAGACGCGCCCACCCTGTGCGAGGATCTCGGTCTCACCCGCCGCCAGGCAGACCGCCTGGTGGACGCCCTCGACCTGGCGACGCGCCTCGTCGTCGAGCCACGGGAGGAGCGCCCACGCGTGACGAGCCCGCGCGACGCCGCACGCCTCGTGTTGGCCGAGATGGGCGCGCTGGAGTCCGAGCAGATGCGCGTCCTGCTGCTCGACACCAAGAACCGGCTCATCGTTGCCGTCACGCTCTACGCTGGCACTGTCAACGCCTGCCACGTCCGCATCGCCGAGGTGTTCCGTGAGGCGGTGCGCCGCAACGCCACCTCCCTGATCTTGGCGCACAACCATCCTAGCGGAGCGGTCGACCCGTCGCCCGAGGACGTGGCCCTCACGCGCGAGGTCGTCCAGGCTGGCAAGCTCCTGGATGTGGAGGTCCTCGACCACCTGATTGTCAGCGCGGGGGTCTACACGAGCCTCCACGAGCGCGGCCTGGGCTGGGGGTAGCACATGAACACGCATACAATAGACACATCGCCGGAAGCGGCGCCGGCGCGCGAGATCGCCAGGGAGCAGGTGCTGTCGTCCGTGCGGGCGTATCTGCGCGGCACAGCGGTCGCCCCGCTCTATCTCGCCGCAGGGCCGGGAGGCGTAGCCACGCCCCTCCTCGCCACGGCGGCCGCTGAGGTGCGGTCTGCAGGGCGGGGCGACCGGCTGCTGGTCTGCACCGGCGCCGACTTCGCCGCCTTGTGGCGCGACACCGTGCGGCGCGGGATGACTCCGTTCGTTCGCCGCGCGTTGGCGGCGAAGCAGGCCATCCTCCTCGACGGGCTGGAGGCGCTGTGCGGGGAGCCGTTCGCCCAGGGAGAACTGGCGCGCCTCGTCGCCCCGGAGCGCCTGATCGTGCTCGCCGGGCGCGACCATCCCCCGCGCGTCGCCGCGTGGAGCCCCTCCCTCGATACCGCGGTGAGGACGGCCATCCCCCTGTGTCTCCACGACGGCCCCTGCGTTGGGGACGCCGTGGCGTGGGCGCTCGTCGACCAGGTGGCCGGCTACTATGGCGTCACGCGGGCGCAACTCCTCTCACGTAGGCGCACCGCCCCGCTCGTGCTGGCGCGCCAGGTCGCCATGCACCTGTTGCGCCAGGAGGGATTGACCTCCGACCACATCGGCCAGCTCCTGCGTCGCGACCATTCGACCGTTCTCCACGGCGACGCACGCGTCCGGCGGCTTGACGCGTGCCAGGCGCCCATCCACCACGACCTTGCCACCCTGCGCCGCTACACCGGCGTGGCGTAGCGGCAACCGTTGCCGACACATGCATAAGGAGGTTGTCATGCTCACCATGGAGATTATCCGATGTGCGCTGACGCTCGACACGGCACCGCCGACGCACCAGTATGGCTGGGTCGTCCGCGGCGTTGTCACCTGGTATTGCCTGCCTTTCCGCTCGTCGGATGTAAATTCTAGCGAGACATTCAGCACGGATTCTAGTGGCGATACAGCACGTCAGGGGGAGCCACTGTCGCCTTTCCCTGGCTCTGCCAGGCCCTGTGTGGTCGTCACTGGCTGGCGCACGTCTGCTGGCTGCTCAACTAGAAAAACGCTGAATCCTCCGATAGAATTTACAGTCGGACGAGCAGGAGCAAGTCATCCGCCGGCTGGCCGACCACATAACTGATGTGGCCGCACCCGTGACCGCCAACGAGGTGGACGCACTCACAGCCCTGCTTTGCCTCTCCCGCGACGCGGATGAGGCGGCCTACAACAGCGCTGTCGCGTCTCTGGAGCGAGAGTTCGCCCATGTGCTGTCCGCCGAGCCGCTGGGGAACCTGAACGACGAGATCGAACGGCTGCTGGCGACCGCGCGGGACGCGGGGACGGAGGGCGACGAATGAGCGAACCACATCGCGTCCTCTCGTTTGGGGGCGGCGTGCAGTCGCACGCCCTCCTGGCGCTGCTCGGTCAGGGACGCTACCCTGGCGCCGCGCCCGATGAGATCTGGTTCTGTGACCCGCGCAACGAGCGTCCCGATACCTACACGTTCATCGAGCGCGTCACCAAGCCGTACTGCGCTCGGCTCGGCGTGCCGTTCGTCACCCTGGAGCGGCACGTCTCGCCCTCGCGCGGCCCCGACATCCGCGAGGCGTACCAGCGGCGCGCCGCCTACCCCCTGCGCTCCAATCGCGTCTGCACGGTCGAGTGGAAGATCACCGTAATGGAGCGCGCCTGCAAACGGCGCGGATGGGATCGCGACAGCGGCGTGGAGAAGCACATTGGGATCAGCCTGGATGAGTTGCACCGCGCCCGCACCAGCGGGGAGCGGCCGTGGGAGACCAAGCGGTATCCCCTAATCGAAGCGCGTCTGTTCCGCCGCGACTGCGCGCGCCTCTGCCAGCAGGAGTTCGGCGCCGTCCCGGTGAAGTCAGGGTGCTGGTGGTGTAAGTATCAGCGACCTGCGCAGTGGCGGGAGGTGTGGGAGCGGCGCGCCGACGGACGCTGGCAGCAAGCGGTGGACTGGGAGCAGGCGGTGGTCGCGCGGCGCGGCCCCACCTGCGTCTTCATCGACGCGCGTCCAAGACGGACGCTGGAACAGTGGGCGCGGGCGTGGTCCTGCGGTGAGCAACTGCCGCTGGGCATCGCGCCGGCCGCCGCGTGCGACGGCGGCTACTGCCTGGTCTAGCCGGTGATCGAGGCGGGCAACCTGGCGGGGAGCGTCACGGCCCTGGGGAGGCGACCCGCCGATGGGTTGTATGGATCGAGGAGTAATGGAGGATGGGAGGATGGAGTGATGGAGACGATACGGCGACACGCGAACCCCCTGAATGCGGAGGAGCCGATGATCAACACGGTGGAGGACGCGCGCCATGCCGTGGCCCCGGACGACGGGGCGCCGCTTGCCGAGGTAACACCCCGCGCATCAACCGAGTCGACAAAGAAGGGGAAAGCGGGCACGGGGGATAAGGAGCGATCCGGCGGCATGCTCCCCGTCGTCGCGGGCGACGGCCTACAGAGCGAGAGCGATGGCGGGGCCATGCGCACGGACGGTGCGCTGCGGCTGCTGAGCCTGTGGGGCGCGGCCTCAACCGCCCGCTACCTCTCGGCGCAGGTGACGACGGGCAAGCGGCTGGATGTCCAGACGACCCCGCCGCTCGGACCCTGGGTACCGATGTGGGGCAGCACGGAGGGCGGGTACAAGCGATTACGGCGCGGCGTGTCGGCGCGCCTCTCGCACACGCTCGTCCTCGGACGGGCGTGCGACGCGACGCGGCTGGGCGCGGGCGAGCGGACCTTCGTTGTCACGCTGCGGCGCGACCGGCCCGACCAGGCGGCCGAGGAGGTCTACACCGCCTTCCTGATCGCGCTGCTCGACGAACCTGTTGACCCCGCGTGGACGGGGTGGCTGTGGCGGCGGGCGCGCGCCAAGGGTGAGGCGCGGCTGCTCACGGTCTGGGGGCCGGTGCTGCGCGAAGCGTGGGAGTGCGACGTGCCGGCGACGCTCCGCGCCGACATCTCAGCCGCGCGGGCGGGCGACTCCCCCTACGGCGACCTGCCCGTCCCTGCCGGCGTCCGGGCCGCTTGAGGCGCCCGGCGGCCTGGCGACCACGAGCCACGCCATCTGTCGGGTCGGTCAGGGTGATCGGGGCGCAGGGGACGATCACCCTGACCGGGACGGCGGCGACAGGGCGACGACCGTAGCGGCGGGGACGCGGACCGGACGGATGCCTGACACGTGCGGGAGGGCCGGCCCCAGCCCGCGCGTCCCGTCCGGCGCCACCTCACACCCCGCAACGTTCATGTCGCATCACACGCATGTGCATCACATAGGAGGAGGACAGGATGGCTAGCTACTACGGCGTGGCGCGCACCAACTATTTCGCCGTCACCAATCGGGCGCTGTTCGCGGACTTCTGCGACCACTGGGGCGTCGAGGCGATTGAGCATGACGACGATAGCGCCCTCGTTGGCTTTATCTGCACCGGCCACGAGGACGGGTTCCCCGCAGGCTATCGCGACGAGGACGGCGATCTCGTGGAGGCCGATATCGTCGCGGCCCTCGCGCCGCTGCTCGTCAAGGGGCACGTCGCGGTCGGCATGGAGAGCGGTCACGAGGCGTTCCGCTACGTGGCCGGCGTCGCCTGGGCCGTGAACAGCCGTGGCGAGCGGCGGATCGTGACCCTCGACGACATCTACGACCAGGCCACGGCCCTCGGCGACCACATCACCGAGGTCGTGTATTGAGCACGGCCAGGAATGATCGCAGCGCACCCATCATTGAGTCAATAGCGCAGCCGCGCGGCGACCCATGCCAGGGGACCTCCACCGCCGCCACAGTGATGGTCCCCGCATGCGGCGCGGCCATGCGGCCGTTCCTGTCTCTCTCCCCCTCAGGCAGGGTCTGCCGCAGTGGGAAGCGGTTGTGTACGTTCAAAACACGTTAACAGAGAAAGGACTTGTATGAGTCGAGAAGCCGGCATCGCGGCAATGGGCTACTTTCCCATGCCGCCACACCTGATGGCGTCCGTGTGCGCCTATCTACGCCGCCCCTATGGCGGCGGTCAGATCCACATCGTCGACCCCTGTGCGGGCGAGGGCACCGCCCTGCGCGCCCTCCAGGAGCACCTCGACCCCGATGCGATAGCGCACGCCATCGAGTTGCACGAGGGCCGCACCGCTCAGAGCGCGGCGCTTTTCGGTAAGGGGATGGTCGTGCAGGCCGACGCGCTCACCGGCGTCGAGGTCTCGCCGGACGCCTTCGGCCTGCTCTGGCTCAACCCGCCCTACCACCTGGGCCAGTTCGAGTTGGAGTTCCTGATGGCGCATACTCCGCTGCTCCATGCGGGCGGCGTCCTCTGCCTCGTCGTCCCGCAGCCGACGCTGGCGATCCTGGCCGAGTATCTCGCCGCCTGGTACACCACGGTGACGTGCTACGCGTTCCCCGATCCGGACTACCGCGCCTACAAGCAGGTCGTCCTCTTCGGCGAGCGCAAGCCGTCGCCCCTGGCCGCCCCGCCCCAGGCCGAACGCCTGCGCGGTCTGGCCGAGATCGACGCCGATCTGCCCGCGCTTGGCGCCTACGGCTACCGCTACATCGTTCCCACGACGCCGGGTCCCACTGTGTTTCGGGCGCGCTCCGCCGAGGCGGTGCCAGTGGCGGGCGGCCTGTGGGACGACGCGGAGGTGACGAAGCGCCTATGGCCTCCGCTGACGCCAGCGCTGCTGCGTCCGCTGATGCCGCTCTCGCGCGGACACCTGGCACAATTCGGCGTCAGCGGCCTGCTGCGCAACACGGTCTTGCAGGCGCGGGACGGCACGCCCTATCTCGTCAAGGGACGCGCCATCAAAGCGCAAAACGTGCGGGCCTATGAGGAGGAGAACGACAAGGGTCATGCGGTCAGCGTGCGCGTGACGCGCGAGAGCGCCGAGACCGGCGTCACCCTGCTCAACCTCCAGACGGGCGACTGGATCGACACGCGACCGGGCAACAAGGAGCGATCGCTCGCCTGGTTCGTGGAGGAGTTCGGGGCCAGCCTCACGCGCGCCATTCTCGACACCTGTCCGCCCGTCTATACGCCCGCCCTGTATAAAGAGTATCGCCCACTGGTCAAGCACCTGTCGCGCCAGCCGCTAGGCCGCCAAGCCGATGCCCTGGCCGGCGCGGCGCTCTCGCTGGAGCGCGGTCATCGCTGCACCATCCTGTCGGCCGAGATGGGAAGTGGGAAAAGTTTCATGGCGCTCGCCGCGCTCTATGCGACGTGGCGGCGCAAGCGCGCGCGCGACCCTCACGCGCGCATGCACGCGCTGGTGATCTGCCCCACCCACCTCGTGCGCAAGTGGGTGCGCGAGGCCCAGGCGACCATCCCCGGCGTGCAGGCCGTGGCCGTCGACAGCATCAGCGAGGTCGAGGCGGCGCTGGCGCGAGCGCACGCCGCCGCGCCACTCCTTCTTGTGTTGAGCAAGGAACGGGCGAAGCTGGGCCACCGCCGCCGCCCCGCCGTGTGGGACCGGCTGATGCCCTGGACCAAGGAGCGCCGGCTGTGCTGCCCGCAGTGCGGCGAGATGATCCGCTACACGGAGCGCTGCGGCCGCGAGGGCAAGGAGCGCCTCGGTGTCCCCATCCTCGACCCGGCGGTGTGCGTCCGCTATCGCCTGTTCTGTGAGAACGCGGCATGCCGCTCGCCCCTTTGGCAGGCGGACACGACGCAATTGCGCGTCCCGCGCGGCCAGCTTGCCGCCCTACAAACCCCGGACCGGCCGGTGGCCCTGTTCGAGGGAGGCCGGACCACCAAACCGAACGGCGCGGGCGAGCCCCGGCGTGTCCCCCTGGGCGCCTACATCGCCAAGCAGCGACGCGACGCCTTCGACGTGCTGGTGCTGGACGAGGTGCACGACTACAAGGCCGACGGCTCGGCGCAAGGGATCATCGCTGGACAACTCGCCGCCGCCATCCCGCAGGTCCTCGCCCTCACCGGCACGCTCTACGGCGGGGTGGCAAGTAGTTTGTTCCACCTGCTCTACCGCCTCGACCCAGCGACGCGCGAGGAGTTCGCCTACAGCGACCTGGCGCGCTGGATCGAGACCTATGGGCTGTACGAGATCACGGAGAAGGAAACGGAGGGGGACGGCGCGGAGATCGGCCACGTCACGCGGCGCCGCACCAACCGCACCACGACGCGCCGGGAGATCCCCGGCCTGATGCCCCAGATGATCGCGCGGTTGGCCCGGCACACCATCTTCCTGCGCCTGGCCGATGTCGCGCCCGACCTGCCGCCCTACGAGGAACACGTCGTGACCGTGGCGATGCTTCCCGCGCAGCGCGACGCCTACGACCGGCTCAAGGGCGCGCTGCTCGCCGCGCTGCGGGAGGCGCTGGTGCGGGGCAGCAAGCGGCTCCTGGGCGCCTACCTGCAGAGCCTGCTCGGCTACCCCGACGCGCCCTACCGGGCGGAGAGAGTGGTCGATCCCAAAGACGACCGCGTCATCGCCACGGCCCCGGCACTCGATGAGGAGGTAGTCTATCCCAAGGAGCGCGCGGTGCTCGACCTGGTGGCGCGCGAACTGGGCCAGCGCCGCAAGGTGCTGATCTTCGTGCAGAACACAGGCAGCCGCGACGTGACGGCGCGGCTCGTGGCATTGCTGGCTGCACGGGGCGTCAAGGGCGTCGTGCTGCACTCCTCGGTCGAGGCCAAGGGGCGCGAGGCGTGGGTCGAGGCGCGGCTCACCGAGGGCGTGCAGGTGCTCATCACGCATCCCAAGTGCGTGCAAACGGGCCTGGACTTGTTGGCCTTCCCGACGCTGGTGTTCTACCAGTGTGAGTACAGCGCCTACGTCGTGGCCCAGGCGTCGCGCCGGAGTTGGCGCATCGGTCAGCGCCACGACGTGCATGTCTACCACGTTGTCTACGCCGACAGCGCCCAGGAGAACGCGCTGCGCCTGGTAGCGCGCAAGCGCCGCGCCGCGAAACTCGTTGATGGCGATCTGGACGAGGACGGGCTGGTGGCGCAGGCGGAGGTGGACGGGCTGCTCAAGGAGTTGGCGCGTTCCCTCGTCGACGAAGACGCCACGACGACGGTGGAGAGCGCCGAGGAGATTCTGGCGCAGGCGCGCGTCGACGAGTTGGCCGATACGGAGTTGATCCTTGACGCCCAGGACTTGACGATGGAGGACGTCCCCTCCGACGACGATGCGGCCGGCGACACGCCCTCCGCGCCGAAGCCCGCGGTCACGGGAGCCACGACCGTCTCACTGTTCGACTACATGGCCGCTCACCCCTCGACACGTCGCAAGAACAAGAAGACGCGGCAAGCGGCGCCTTCAGCGCAACTGCTCCTTTTCGACCTGCTCGAGGAACGACCTGCGGCGCCGGAGCCGACACCGCTCACGCCGGACGCCGACCTCGAACAAGCGGGGCTCTTCGCGACGGCGTCGTAGGGGGAGAAGATAAGGTCTCCCGTTTGGGCGCCTCGATTCGCCCTTATCACGCCCGTATGAGAGGGAGTGATACCGAGCAGTAGGTTCCGGTTGCCCTCGACACGGAGTTTTCCCGGAGATGGGGTGGGTAGAGTGGGAGCTACGTGCACGGGTGGCCGTGCGGTAGAGGCGCTGCCGGATGGGATTATCCGCTGCGACGCCGTGACGACAAGGAGGATAGTAATGCCAGCTCAAATGAAACGCTCCACTCCGCCCTCCCCGCCTCTGGTAGATCCCCTGGACACTCCGTTGCTGCTGGCGGTCCCGGACGCCGCCCGCTTGTTAGGGATTGGGACAACCTTCGCCTGGGAGTTGGTGCGTACAGGTGCCCTACCGAGCGTCAAGCTGGGCAGACGCGTGCTCGTTCCTCGCGCGGCGTTGGAGCGTCTCGCGGATGTTCATACGATCGAGGGCGGACAAGGGCATGGCGATAGCGCCGGCATGCAACGCCCCCACGCCCTGACGCGGCGTCACCCCCATAACGACGCGCCGAGCACAGGGGCCAACGGAGACAGACAGATATGACAAGACGCCCCACTATGCTGGGGCTCCGCGATAGGAACCGTCGACAAAGGCTGTGGCGCCTCGGCGTCACCGACGACCATCAGAGACTTATCCTACCCAAACAGTAGAGTGCCGACTGGAGGCGCATGATGGCAAGTGGGAGCATCAGGAGAAGGGAGCGCGCGGACGGCGTACGGTACGAGGCCGTGGTGGATTTCGGGCTCGATCCAGCGACCGGCAAGCGCGTTCAGCGGTCCAAAGCCTTCAAGACGAAGAGGGAAGCGCGGGAGTACCTCACGGCCTCCCTCAACGAGGTCGACAAGGGGACATTCGTCGACCGGTCCAGGCAAACCGTCGCCGAGATGATGGAGTACTGGCTCGACACTGAAGCCCGCCCCCGCCTGCGGGGCAAGACGGTCTTCGATTACGAGAACACAATCAAGAATCACATCCTGCCCGAGCTGGGCTCCGTGCCAATCCAGAAGCTGACGGCCGACCGCCTCCTCACGTTGTATGCGGACAAGACGGCCGCGGGCGTCGGACCGCGCACCATCCGGCTCTGCCACCTGCACCTGCGGCAGGCCCTCCGGCAAGCGACGCGCCTCGGTCTCGTCGCCCGCAACGTGGCCGATCTCGTGAGCCCACCGAAGGGGCATCCGAAAGAGATGAAGGTCTGGACGGATGAGCAGGCCCAAACGTTCCTGGCCGTCGCTGGCGAAAGCATCTACGGCCCGATCTGGATACTGGCCCTGGCGACGGGGATGCGCAGGGGCGAATTGCTCGGCGTGCGCTGGAGAGATGTGGACCTGGAGCGTCGCACGCTCCAGGTTCGCCAGACCGTGGGCGCGCTCAGAGGGCGGATCGAGTTCAAGCCGCCCAAAACCAGGAGCAGCATGCGCACCATGTCGCTGCCCGAGGAGGTGGTCGCCATCCTGCGCGAACACAAGCGCTGGCAGAATGAGCGCCGGCTCGCCCTTGGTGAGGCATGGAACGACCACGATCTCGTCCTCACGGTGGGCAACGGGAACCCTATCCATCCCGACAACATACGCCACGACTTCGAACGGCTGGTGCGGAAAGCAGGCGTGCCCATGATCCGCGTCCATGACCAGCGCCACACCTACGTCACGCTGGGGCTGGCGGCCGGGGTCAACATCAAGGCCCTGAGCGAAGCCGTCGGGCACCGTGACATCTCCATCACGCTCGGGATCTATGGGCACGTCCTGGCCGAGCAACGGGTCGAGGTCGCCGAAAAGATGGGCGGCGTTTTGTTCGGACCGAAGGAGGACAAGGGACGGGACGCCCGCAAGGGATCGTGAGATTTTGTGGTCGTTTTGTGGTCGCCATGAGACCCATAGAAAAGGAGGACTGCGTAACATGCAGCCCTCCTTCTTTTTTTGTGCTTAAAAACGGGTTTCAGGGAAGAGAAATGGCTGGGCGGGCAGGATTCGAACCTGCAACCTTCTGATCCAAAGTCAGTTGCGCTACCATTGCGCCACCGCCCATTGCTCTACCCAAAGTATACAGTAGTCAGTAATCAGTAGTCAGTAGCCGGGTAATAGTTTGTGTGGTGGGAGCGCATCACTGACTACTGACTACTACGGATCGATCGGCGCGTAGTGGCTGGAGAGGCTGTCGCGGGTCGTGGTGGTGACCTTGCCGTTGATGGTGACAGCACGCGCTATGGTGGTGTCGACGCTGCCGTCGGGGTTCAAGGTTACCTGCGGCGTGCCGACGTCGACGCTGTACGAACCTTGTTGACGCATCGGAGCATAGCCGGCGCTGTTGAAGATGTAGACGGTCGCGACGCCCGTTCCATCACCCGGCGTCGCGCTATCGGCCATCACCAACACCGGGTGGTTCGTCGTGTTGCGGAAGACGAGGTCGGGCACACGCCCCTGCCCCGCGTGCCCATTCGCGTTAACGCGCGCGTCGTAGCCCACCATAGCGTCGAGCCCCGGCTGCGTGTAGAGGTTCAGGTACGGGTAGTGCACGCGGCGATCGATGGACAGACCGGCGTCGTAGGCGGCGGCCAGCGCGGCCGACGCGACGAGATTGGCTCCGCCGTTGACCCCCGTAATGTCGTTGGGACCGACCATGTTCTGCCCCGCCGTGTAGCCCTGTGTGGCGTCGAGCGGCCCCGCGATCGCCGCGAAGCTGAAGGTGTGCCCCGGCTGCACGATGGTGTTGGTGATGGCGTTGGCCGCTGTGTCGAGGTTCCCCTGGCGCGCCCAGTCGAGCCCCGTGTAGCCGAGCGCGACGGAGCCTACATTGGCGTTGAAGTTGAGCGCCTGCGCGGCCGCGAGGGTGAAGGACGCCGAGACCGTCAGCGTCGGGATGTAGACCGTGCGCGACGAAGCGGGCACATCGGCCTGCTGCAGGATGAGCGCCGCCGCGCGATCCACGTTGATCGTTTGACCTATGTAGTCATAGTTGGGACGCACTTGCGTGTGGTTGGGGTCGTTGTCGTTCTTGTAGAGGCTGTAGTACGCCGGCGTCGGCGCCCGATCGACGTTGCGCGCCACGCCGCCGCGGTCGAAGGCCACCGCCAGCTTGCGCACGTCGATACCCAGATCGAAGCGGCATGACCGCGTCCCGCAGGTAGGCGTAAATGTCAGCAGGCGCAACAGGCCCGCGCGGTCGAGGTACCAGGGCGGGGCGGTACCGCTATTGACGTTGTTGTACAGGAACTGCACGCGCGCGGAGAGCAGCGCACGCGCCTGGTCGAGCACAGCTTGCGCCTTGTCATCCCCCAGGTCCGACTCAACCTGCTGTAGCGGGAGCGCGACGCTCGTGGCGTCATGGGTGTTGATAACAGCGCCGAGGGCGGCCGCCGCGCCCGCCACGTCGAGCTGCCGCCCTGGGACCGACCCGTGCAGGATAGCGACATCGTTCCCATCCACGCCGACGACGGCGCGGCGCGGCGGCACGTACACGTCACGCTTGGCGGACGTCACGAAGCGCGACACCGCCGCCACGTCGTGCGTCCCGCTCAAGGGCACGTTGGCGCCGCTGAAGATGGTCTGCGCCTCGGTCCAGCCGCCAAAGAACAGAGGGCCACTGTGGGCCAGCGCCAGCGCACGGTCGACGGCCGCCGCGCTATCGTAGCGCGCGCCGAACCGCGCCGGCGTGACCTGCCAGCTCTTATCACCGGCCTGCACGAAGATGGGCGCGTTCACGCGCGCCGTTTCAGTGTCGCGCAACGCGGCCAGCGCGTCGGCGCGCGTCAGACCGCCGACCGGCACATGGTCGATGGTCACATGCGGGTAGATGCGGCCGGCGTAGACCGTCTGGAAGATAGCCCCAACAACCCACATGACGGCGACGACGCCGAGGGTCGTGACGAGTTGCATCAGACTGACGCGCGCCGACGGCCGCACGATCTCATGGCCTTCGGGACGGTGCAGCTTGGGGATGCGCTGGCGCGTCGGGACGCGCGCGCGCGTCCAGCGCAGACGCCGCGGCAACTGCCGGTTGAGTTCCCTATACGGGGGGATGATCCGCACGGTCACGCTCCCTCTGACGACGTATGTAGCGATACTCGGGATCCTGATAAAAGGCGCTGCCCACCGGCGTGATCTTGCCCGCGTACTTGGTGAGCCGCTTGGCGCGATAGGGGATCACGCTTTCGTCGCTCGTATAGAATGAGAGTTGCCCGACGCGCAGGCCGGGGTAGAGCGGGATCGGGACCTTGCCGATGTTAGACAGTTCGAAGGTAATAGTGCCGGCGAAGCCGGGGTCGACAAAACCGGCCGTGGAGTGGATCTGCAAGCCCACACGCCCCCAGCTGCTGCGTCCTTCCAGCCGCACGGCCAGGTCCGCGGGCAGCCGGATAAACTCGAGCGTGTTGGCCAGGGCGAACTCGCCGGGGTGCAACACGTAGGGCTCGGTGGGCAGGACCGTGTAGTCCTGCGTGTATTCGGCCACGTCGCGGCGCACGGCCGCGGGATCTTGCAGCGGCTCGATATAGGCGAGGGCGCTGCGCTTCTGCGCCTGGAAGCGCGTGCCCAGGCGCACGTCGAGCGAGGTGGGCCCGAGTTGCGTGGCAAGGTCGATGATGGGGGTGACGACGACATCGCGCGTCACTAGCATACGGCGCAAGATCTCGCGCTCATTGAGGATGGCCATGGTCACGCGTCTGGCCCCCGTCCTATCATCGTCCGTCATTCCGCCACCTTCCCGCGCACGAAAATACCCTGGACATGCGCGGCCTCGATCGACTGCGCCAGCAGGTCGCCACGCTCCAGCGCGTGCGGGCGATAGGCGGCGAGCGCGCGCCCCATATCGCCGTGCTCCTCCACTAACCGGCCGAACAGCGGATAGCTGTAGCGCGCCTTGTAGAGCCAGCCCACGCCCAGGATAGCGGCGAGCGAGGCCGGGCGCTCACCCAGTGGACCGATCAGTGCATAAAACGCGTCGGGGGTATCGACACCCTCCAGGCGCTCCAAGAAGTCGGGCGGCACAGGCGGGTCGATGGCGTTGATAGGCGTCCCGGCGACGAGCTTATCCAGCAGCGCCGCCGTCTCCTGCGCCGTCGGCACGTCCGGCTCGGGCAGGCCGAGATCGACCCATACCTGTTCACTTACACTGTTCCCACCCCACCCCGATGATACGCTGCGGCCAACCACTTTATCGCGCGCGCCAAGCAACTGCCCCAGGAAACCGCCGGCGCCGTCTTCTCGGTCGAGAACATGACGCCCACCTTGCTCGAGGCCACCGGCGACAGCTTTGGCCGTAAAAGCCACATGCCAAAAGGATGTCGGCCATGCGGGCATAGCAGGAGGGGTGAACAAGAGCGCTTGTGCGGCGAGGGCGGCGAAAGCAGCGGGACCAACCAGACGCACGGCTCCAAAAGGGCTCGTGGCTGGGTCGAAGGTATAAGGCCGTCCTCTTGGGTCGCGCAGGCTATCGCTATATTGCGCCAGGTAGATCCGTGTCAAAGCCGGCAACAAGAGCGGCCAGCAAAGCGGATCGACCGATTCGATGCGCGGCAACGCGACCGTCGGCTCCATTCCGTGCGTCAAGTCCACCGTCACGCCGGTCGCCTCGAGCGCGACGTACAGGCTGTCAGCCACGTCGTCGTCGAGGGCGGCGTAATCGTCGGAGAGCACGACGGCCGGGTGCGGCAGATCTGCGCCAACATCGTCGCGCAGCTTGCGCAGGAAAATGTCGACCGAGGCGGCGCTCCAACGCATGTCGAGCAACCCCAGACGTGAGTGCAGCGCGCGTAATGCCTGCCCACACTGGTAGAGCGTATCGAGCAAGGCCGGCGTCGCTTCCCGCGCCCCGCCCTCCGACGCCAGCACGTCGCGTTGCAGCCGCGCCTCCAGCGCGTCGAGACCCTGGTTGAGCAGCGCCGCGACGGCGCGCGCGTGCGGCTTCGTGGCCACGGTCGGCTCGGCTAGCGCCTCACGCATCGCCAGCATACGCTCGCCAACCTCGCACAGGATCACCACCAGCAGATCGTCGGGCATCTCTCGTCCGTCTATTTTTTACGAGTAGGCTTCAGATAGGAATGATAGCGCAGCGCGCGATTGCGTGCTAGCCGGCGTCGACGGGCGGGGTGCACCTTAAAATAGTGGAATCGTGCGTCAGGGAGCCTGCAACGGCGGTCGCATGACAGACAAGCGCCGACTGCGGTCGGGTGTCGCCCTGTGATGTGACGCTCCGACGCGTTCGCCCTGGCACCGCAGTGCCCGTGGTCTGCCATGCGATCGCCGTCGCAGGCCGCGTCCCACTATTTCGAGGTGCACCCCGACGGGCGAATCGAGGTAGGGGCGCGGCTCACGGTGGTCGAGCCCCAGACCGCCATGCAGCGCCACCAGGGGCGCGCCCAGCCCCAGCCCCACCTCGACCACGTAGAACCGCGCGCCGTTGATTGTTATGTCCACTACGCCGCTACCGGCTGGAAGCGCCGCTCGACCTTCTCCAGCAGATGGAGGACGAAATCCGGCGCGAGGTCGGGTGAGCGGAACCCATGCACGATCACGTCCCGCGCACGCTTCGCCTCCCGTAAGAAATCATAGTCCGCGCGGCTCAACAAACCCACCGAGTACAGCGTGGCGATGACGGCGAGCGGGCGCTCGTTCTTCAGCGGGACGCTCTCCCGCCGGGCGAACTGGCGTAGCGCCGCCTCAGCCACGGACCATGCAAGCAGCAACGCGGCCTCCGCTTGCGCCCCTTGCACGAGTTCGTAGACACCCCTCATGCGCGCCCGCAGTTCGTCCTGGTTCAAATCTTCTACGCGCCCGTTTACCGCGGGGAGCACCGTGGGTGGGATCGTGTAGAGATCGACCCGCCACCCCTCCTGCTCGTGCGCGTTGACGGCCGCGGTCAGCGCGGGAAGGCTTGTTGCTTCGCGCAGGGTGCCCTGAGTTTTGACCTCGACAACGGCCTTCTCACCATTTTTATAGGCGACCATTGCGGGTCGATACGGCACGAGGAAATCCGGCAGTGTCGCTACATTGGGGTCGCGGACGACGGTGTATCCTTCTTGCTCATACGCGCGCACGACATCTTCAACGGTCTGACCGTCGAATGGTTGTGGCAATCCTCTCTCGTCCATCAAAGAATCTCCCAGTGATCCGGCGCGTCCTCAACTCTTACATAAACGAATTCGACGCCTTTAGAGAAGCCGTCCGCCACGGCAGGCGCCATATGTCTGGCCTCGAATCTGCCGTTAATATTCGTCCTACGCACGCGCGTATCGGTTATCTGTCTATCATCGACATAGATGATGCCATTGAGCGCATCCTGGATAGGTTTGAGCAAATTGTCATTGTCGACGTTCGCCGCATTGACATCATGATAATAGGCAACCGTGATCTGCAATGGCTGTGTTACTGGCGGCCGCCCCGCCAGCCAGAGCCGTATAGCCTCAGCACGCACAGTATCCTTCCACGCCTGCAATCGCAGCCGGTCACGAGCTTGATACGACACGGGAGGCCCATCGACCTTGAACTCGAACCGAAACGGCGATTGAGTCATATACTTATCCTAGCAGTCTGTCGGAGAGAAGCACATTGCTCTTATTTTTCGCATTGTGAGAGGGCAATAGCGCGTCTGAAGCCCGTTTCTTGGCTTCAAAATGGTCCCCAAGTACGCTATCTCTCGGCAAAACATGTTCTCTCCGACAAACTGCTAGCAGTATTAGTACTACAACGTTAGGTGTGTGCGGGTGGGGTAGACTGGGGGAGGAGGATCACCCATGATAGCTGCCTACGCCCCCTTCGTCGCGCCGCCCTCGGCGCAACCGCCCACCCCCAACCTGGCGCCA
>JAABUM010000860.1_pt1 | contig 49313 bp, 40 predicted proteins | sample 5559161 | NCBI WGS metagenome assembly JAABUM01 (sample SAMN10711868, study PRJNA513369) | rock metagenome | isolation source: Antarctica rocks | place: Antarctica: Victoria Land, Siegfried Peak nord
ACCCGCTCGTCAACGCGATGTGCGTCGGCACGATCGAGGCGTCGAAGCTGATGCGCGCCAAGGCGTCCGGCGTCGGCAACGCGATCGTCCTCGTCGGCGCGGCGACCGGGCGCGACGGCATCCACGGGGCGTCGGGGCTCGCCTCGCTGGCCGATCCGACCGCGCGTTTCGCGGAGTTGCGCCCGGCGGTGCAGGTCGGCAACCCGTTCCTGGAAAAGCTGCTCCTCGAAGCCTGCCTCGAAGTGCTGGAGACCGGCGCGGTCGTCGGGATGCAGGATCTCGGCGCGGCGGGACTGACCAGTTCCACGGTCGAGGTTGCCGACCGGGGCGGCGTGGGCGTGGCGATCGACGTGGCGAAGGTCACCCGCCGCGAGACCGGCATGAGCGCCTACGAGATCATGCTCTCCGAGAGCCAGGAGCGGATGCTGGTCGTGGTGGAGGCCGGGCGCGAGGAGGAAGTCCGCGCCGTCTTCGACCACTGGGAGTTGCACACCGACATCATCGGGCGCGTCACCGACGACGGCATCGTGCGGATCGTCGATGGTGATGAGGTCGTCTGCGAGGTGCCCGCGCGCCTCTTCACCGACGAGTGCCCGACCTATTACCGCGAGGGGATCGAATCGCCGGCGATCGCCGCGCTGCGCGACTACGATCTCGCCGCCGTGTCCGATCTGCCCGCCGCCGAGGCGGGCGCCGCGCTGCTGGAACTGCTGGCCGCGCCGAACATCGCCAGCCGCCGCCCGGTCTTCCGGCGTTACGACTCCACGATCCTCACCAACACGGTCGTGCCGCCCGGCGTGGCCGACGCGGCGGTGGTGCGCGTGAAGGGGACGAAGAAAGGGCTGGCCCTCAAGACCGATTGCAATCCGCGCTATTGCTACCTCGACCCCGAACTCGGCGGGCGGCACGCGGTGGCCGAGGCGACGCGCAACGTCGTCTGCACCGGGGCCTCACCGCTGGCGATCACCGACTGCCTCAACTTCGGCTCGCCGGAGAAGCCGGAGAACTTCTATCAGCTCGACCGGGCGGTGCACGGGATGGCCGACGCCTGCCGCGCGCTCGACACGCCGGTCGTCAGCGGCAACGTCAGCCTCTACAACGAGAGCAACGGCGTGGCGATCCCGCCGACCCCGACGGTCGGCGCGGTGGGGCTGCTGGCCGACGCCAGCCGCGCGCTGACGATGGCGTGGAGTGAGGCGAGCCTGATCTATCTCCTCGGCCCGCTCGACGCGACCCTCGGCGGCAGCGAATACCTGGCGACGCGGCACGGCACGGTTGCGGGCGCACCCCCGGCGCTCGACCTCGACTTCGAGGCGCGCTTGCAGCGGTGCGTCCTGGCGCTGCATAACGAGGGGGCCTTCTTGTACTCCGCGCACGACACGAGCGAGGGCGGGCTGGCGGTGGCGCTGGCCGAGTGCGCGATCGCCGCCGACCTCGGCGCGACGATCGATCTGGCGGCGCTCGACGCCCTGCGCGCCGCCAACGACGGTCGCCTCGACCGCGCGCTCTTCGGCGAGGCGGGCTCGCGGGTCATCGTCACGATCGACGTGAACGATGGCCTGACGAACGCCGAGCGGAAGGCGGCGGCGTACGGCATGACCCTCTTCCCGCTCGGGCGCACCGGCGGCGACACGCTGCGGATCGGCGATGTGCTCGCTGCGCCGGTCGCGGGGTTGCGCGCGGCGTGGGAGGGGGGGCTGGCGCGGGCGCGAGGGTAGGAGCTTAAGCCCTCACCCCGGCTCGCAACTGCTCGCCACCCCTCTCCCAATCTGGGAGAGGGGGATGCTGAGTAGGTTGGTGCCATAGCACGCGCGATGGCTGCTTCGCTCGTCTGCATGGGAAGTAGTTAGCTCGAGGCTTTTGGTGCTTCCGCCTTTAGATTGTTGGTCGCGCGAATACTTTTGCGTCGCCTGTGAATAACCGCCTGTGTAAGAAGACGCACTCGGTCAAGCATTGTTACTGCGCGTTACAGGGTGGCTGATCAATAGTGTCGCGCGGGCTGATAGGCTTGCGAGTCGTGTTCTATGGGGGTGCGATGGCGATACGGGGGCGTGAGCCGGGAACGAGTGGTGCGCCGAGGCAGTTGCGGACGCGGGAGACGCCCGCAGAGGCTGTGCTGTGGCGGGTGTTGCGCGACCGGCAACTGAGCGGCTTGAAGTTCCGGCGGCAGCATGCGATCGGGCCGTTTGTAACGGATTTTTGCTGCTCCTCGTGTAAGCTTATCGTCGAACTCGATGGCGCGATCCATGACCATCAAGGCGAGCAAGATCAGGCGCGCACGGAGTATCTGCAACAGTTGGGCTACCGCGTGGTGCGCTTCCGTAACGAAGAAGTGCTGGGTAATATAGCGAACGTGCGGTTGCGTCTAATGCGACTGGTGACTGAGCTATGGCTTCGGGAAGTAACTACTGATCCGCCTCATCAGGCTACACGAGATTCGGGTTAAGGCGAATTGGTGAAGTATAGAAGTCAGCGGTCCCCTCTCCCAGATTGGGAGAGGGGTGGCGAGCAATTGCGAGCCGGGGTGAGGGCTTAACCGTCCGGGGGCCGGGGGGTGAGGACGTCCGTCGGAAAGGAACAACCGATGCCAAAGCGACCCTACGTGCGGAAGCCCAGGTTACCTCAGCCGGTCGACCCGGCGGCGAAGGCGCTGCCCCAGAAGCTGCGCGTCATGGTCGTCGGGGGCGGGGCGCGGGAGCACACGCTCTGCTGGTCGCTCTCACGGAGCCCGCGCTGCGCCGGGCTCTGGTGCGCGCCCGGTAACTGGGGGACGGGGCAGATCGCGAAGAATCTGCCGATCCCGGTCGATGACATCGAGCGGTTGCTCGACGCGGCGCGGCGGCAGCGGATCGACCTGACGATCGTCGGGCCGGAGGAGCCGCTGTCGCTCGGCATCGTCGATCGCTTCCGCGAGGCGGGGCTGGCGATCATCGGGCCGACGCAGGCGGCGACGAAGATCGAGAGCAGCAAGTGGTGGGCGAAGGAGATCATGCGCGAGACCGGCGTCCCGACCGGGCGCGCGGCGCGCTTCATTGACCCCGACGCCGCGATGGAGTACCTGTCGCAGATCGATTACCCGACCGTGATCAAGGCCGACGGGCTGGCGGCGGGCAAGGGGGTGACCATCGCGCAGACGCCCGATGAGGCGATGGACACGGTCGAGGACTTCATGGAGCGGGACACGCTCGGCGTGCGGGTCGAGCGGGTGCTAGTCGAAGAGTTCCTGTCCGGGCGCGAGGTCTCCCTGCTGGCGCTGGTGGACGGCGAGACGGTGTTGCCCTTGCTCCCCGCGTGCGACCACAAGCGCGTCGGCGACGACGACACCGGGCCGAATACGGGCGGGATGGGCGCGTATGCGCCGACGGCCTTGCTCGACGCCGCCGCGATCCGCGACCTGACGAAGCGGATCCTGGTGCCGGTGATGCACCGAATGGCGAAGAAGGGGGCGGCGTTCAGCGGCGTCCTCTACGCCGGGCTGATCCTGACCGAGCACGGCCCGAAGGTGATCGAGTTCAACGCGCGTTTCGGTGACCCCGAGACGCAGGTGCTCCTGCCGCTCCTCCGCACCGATCTCCTCGAACTCTTCGTCGCGCTGCATGAACAGCGGCTGCGCGAGCAGACCCTCCAATGGGCGGACGGCGCGGCGGTCGGCGTGGTACTGGCGTCGGGCGGCTATCCGGGACGCTACGAAACGGGCTTGCCGATCGGTGGCCTCGACGCGGTCGGCGACGACGCGCTGGTCTTTCATGCGGGGACGAAGGCCGGGCCTGATGGCGGCGCGGTGACGGCGGGCGGGCGGGTGCTCACGGTCGTCGGGCGCGGCCCCGATCTCGCCGCCGCGCGCGCCGTCGCCTACGCCGCTGCCGATAAAATCGCGTTCGACGGGGCACATCTGCGGCGGGATATTGGAGCGCGAGAGATATAAAGGGAAAGATTGCGGTGGCAACTCGCGCCCGTGTAAGTAGCCGAGGGGGTAAACCCCCCGGCTGAAGGCGGCTACGCCGCCGCGAAGCCACATGACTCAGCTTGGGAGTACCTCCGCCTACGCGGACCAGAATCACCAGCGCATCGCCAGCTACCTCAGCAGATAGCCACATGAGCCATTGGCGGCGATGCACCCTCTCCTCGGATGGGGAGAGGGTGCTCGCCAGCACCCGCCCACGCCCATAACGAGGCCCCTCTCCCTCTCAGGGAGAGGGGTGGCGAGCCGGGTGCCCTCTGGGCGACGAGCCGGGGTGAGGGCCGTCCCGGCGTACGCAGCGGCCTCTGGCGTGGATCAACCAGAGGGGTTGAAGCACCCCGCAAAGGGGTACAAGCCCCCGGCTGAGGGCGGCTCCGCCGCCACGAAGTCCGCTTACGCGGACTGGAACGATGCCAGCCCGTCCGTCACACCGCAGGTTTGTAACCCCTCTCCTCAGATGGGGCGAGGGGTGCCGCCCGCAGGCGGCGGGGTGAGGGTTTCAGCAACGCCGCCGCGCTGCACCGTACTCGATCAGGGCGCGGCGATGCTGGCACGGTGTTGTTGAGGGAAACGGTCGCGCGGGCGGCGTGGCGGCCCTGATGATAGCGGCGAAAGGCGCTAGATGACGTCGCGCTGGCGGGTGACGAGCGCGGCGATCGCCACGAACGCGACCACGTAGGCGATGAGGATCGCGACCGCTCGCCCGGCGCTGCTGGTGTCGCCGGGGGCGGCGTTGCCGCCGAGCGCGTCGGTGATGAACCCGGCGTTGGCACCGGGGAGGGCACGTTCCAACGCCGAGAACTGGGTGAGGAAGGCCGCGACGCCGCTGACCGCCGTCTCGACCACCAGCGTATAGACCAGGCCGATGCCGATCGCCAGCGCGGAACTGCGGAAGATCGTGGCGAGCGCCGCGCCGAAGGTGGCCCACACCGCGAGGATCAGCCACGCGGCCCCGAGCCCCTTCAGGAGTGCGAGCGCGTTCGGCGGCGCACCGGACGCGCCGATGGTGAGGGCGGTGATCAGGCTGACGATGTAGGCGAGGAGGAGCGCGCCGACGGCGAGGATCAGCACGAAGACCGCCAGCCCCAGGAACTTCCCGCCGATGACTTCGAGGCGACCGGGGCGCTGGGTCAGGATCGTCTTCAGCGTCCCCCAGCTGTATTCGCCGCCGACGAGCAGGGTGCCGAGGATGATCCCGATCGGCGCGCCGAAGGTGCGGACGTTGGGGATCACGTTGGTCAGCAGCGCGCTCGGGACGAGGAAGCTGTTCCCCAGGTCGGGTGCCGGGGTGCCGGGATTGGCCCGCTGCAAGAGCTGGATATACAGGAACCAGAAGAAGTACCCGGCGATCAGCACGCCGAGCCAGAAGATCGCCACCAGGATCCAGATCGCGGGGCGACGACTCAGTTTCAACCATTCGGCGCGGTAACTGCCGAGGACGAGGGCGAGCGGATTCATGCTAACTCCTTGACCCTGGCGGCGCGGCGACCGGCTCCGGGGTGATCGATTCGTCGGTGAGGTTGAGGAAGACCGCCTCCAGCGATTCCTGCACCGGGCGTAACTCGCTGACGGCGATGCCGCCGCCGACGAGCGCGGCGTTGATCGCGGCGGCGCTCTCGGGCGGGACGGAGACGCGCAGCGCCCCGTCCTCTTCGCGCACATCGGTGACGCCGGGGAGGGCCAGGATCAGGCGCAGGGCGTCCGCCTGCGGGGTCGCGCGCACCAGCAGGGAGCCGGGGCCGCGCAGCGCCGCGACGCTGTTCTCCGCGATCAGCCGCCCGTCCTGGATGACGCCGACGCGGTCGCAGATCTGCTCCACCTCGCCGAGGAGGTGGCTGGAGATGACGATCGCGCGCTTCTCCTGGCCGAGGCGACGGACGAGGTCGCGCATGTCGGACATGCCGCGCGGATCGAGGCCGTTCGTCGGCTCGTCGAGGATCAGCAGCTCCGGGTCGCTGAGGAGCGCGCTCGCGACGCCGAGGCGCTGCTTCATGCCGAGGGAGTAGGTCGAGAACTTGTCGTCCGCGCGCCCTTCGAGATCGACGATCTCCAGCACTTCCTCGATCCGCCCGTCGCCGACGCCGCTGTAACGCGCCAGCACGCGCAGATTCTGGATGCCGGAGAGGTAGGGGTAGAAGGCCGGGCCTTCGATCAGCGCGCCGATCCGTGCGAGGTTGGCGGGGTCGCCGGGTGCCGAGCCGAGGACGGTGACCTCGCCGCTGGTGGGGCGAATCAGTCCGACGAGCATCCGCAGGGTGGTCGTCTTACCCGCGCCGTTGGGGCCGAGGAAGCCATACACCTCGCCGCGCCGGATCGTCAGATCCACGCCTTCCACGGCGGTGCGGCTCCCGTAGCGCTTGGTGAGGCCGCGCGTGACCACGCAGGGTTCGCCTCTTCGTTGCTTCGCCATCGGCAGGTTGCTCCTTCTGTGACGAGGGCCATTCGACTTGGGACACCGCGCGTCAGATCGAGCACGGTGGGGAAATGGCGCGCGCCGTGCGTCGGCCCATCCGTGCAGAGTGTAAACGGGCGCGCGAATAGGCGCTACCGTGCATCGCTCCACGGTATCAGACGTGCCAACCCCCGTGGTGGTCTCCTCAGCGGTTGGCCGCGCGCGGGCGTTCGAGGAGATGGATCGTCACGCGCGCGCGCTGCCCGCCCGGCCAGGGGCCGTCGGCGTGGGTCGTTGTCTCCTGCCAACCTGCCGCGCGGATCGCTTTGAGGAAGCGTCGGGCGGTCTCACGACCCGGCTCCGCCAACCAGAACTGCCCATCCGGGGCGAGGAGGCGATCGACCAGGGCCAGGACCGGCGCGACATCGCGCGTCTCGTAGAAGATGTCCGCCGCCAGGATCAGCGGGAAGGGCGGCGGGTCGCCGATCTGCGCGATGACGTCCGGGAGCGGGTCGCGCCAGTTGAAGGCGAGCGGATGCGGCTCGCGCCCGGTGTTGCGGAGGGCATTGAAGCGGCAGAAGGCGAGCGAGATCGGCGAGTAGTCGGCGACAGCGAGGTCGAGACCGGCGGCGAGCGCGGCGGCGGCGGTGATGCCCAGGCCGCAACCGAGTTCGAGCGCCCGCGTCCCGGTCAGCGCGGCGGCACGGTCGAGCAGCAGATCGCCGAGGGCGAGGCCGCTCGGCCAGATATCGGCCCAATAGGGACGTTGACGGTCGGGCGTCGCCTGCGCCGTGGTGAAGAGACGCTCGCGGGACGTTCGGTCGGGGCTGCGCAGGGTGAGTTGCTCGCCGGTCAGGGGCAAATTGACCAAGCGATCCCGCGTCGCGAGGCGCGCGTCCAGCCACGCGCCGAGTTCGGCGATTCGCCGCTGCATGTCCTCTCCTGAATCGCCCGAACTCCCCATCGCTCCCATTCCTCCATCGTGCGCTTATCGCCACAGGTGGTGCCCAACAGGCGCGTAGCTAGGCGCTGCGGCGTTCTGGCGCTATTCGAGAGGAGCCGTCTGCGGGCTCTCGCTGCCACCAACACGCGCAATCGGGTGTATGGACACGATCGTAGCGCCGATGTGCGCGTGTGGCAATGGTCGTGCGGGGTGAGCGTCGTTGTGAGTGTCGGCTGAGGCGAGTGGGGAGGGGATGATGGACGAGCGAGCACGCCTGATGTTCACGCTGGTGCCGCTCGCGCTGGCGCTGGGTGGCTTGCTCTTCGTCTTCCTGGGGATACGGCGGCTGGTGGGTGTGCGTGCGTTCGCCGCGCGGGCGGCGCAGGCACCAGGCACGGTGATCGGCTTCAACACGCGCAGCGTCGGACGCATCTCCGGCTCTGGCGACTCCGGCGGCCCGCTCGACTTCCCGGTCGTGCGCTACGCGCCGCTCGGCGGGCCGGAGATCGAATTCGAGTCGCCGGCCGGCGGTCGCCCGCGCATCCACCGGGCGGGGCAGGCGGTGACGGTCCTCTACGATCCCGCCGATCCCCGGCGCGCGCAGATCCAGTCCGGGTGTCTGCAATACGCCCTGCCGCTCGGCTTCATCGGCCTCGGCGCGGGCCTCTTCCTCTTCGGGGGTGCCTTCGGGATCGGGGCGTGGTTCCTCCTGCGCGCGCTGCCATAAGGCGCAGCGCGGGCCGGGTACGAACCCCGGCTCGCGCCACAGCGCCACGGTCTGCTTTTTCGCCCGCTCTCAGGGGGCGGTGCGGCCCGGCTGGTCGGCGAGCAGGCGGCGGATGTCCTCGGCGAAGAGGAGCTCGCTGTCGTCCTGCGGGGCGTAGCCGATGGTGCGGCGCGCGTTGGCGATGCTCCAGAAGGCGCGGGTGTTGTTGGAGATACCGTAGAAGACCTGCCAGGGGATGCCGTACTCGTCCGCGATTGATTCTGCCTCGATCGATTTGATGACGAGTTGCTGCAAGTCGCGCGCGCTGAGGTACGCGCCGAGGTCGCGCCGGTAGCCGCCGGTGTGCCCCGGGCCGAACTTGGCGGCGTCGATCTCGCGCGGCGCGCCGATCCGCAGGTGGACATTCTCCACCGCCTGGCCGACCCCGCCCGCCGCGAAGACGAAGCCGAGGTGCTCATAGCAGGCCTTGGCCCAGCCGTACCAGTTATCGGACTTGGCGGGCATCTCGGGGCGCACGCTGTCCAGCGTCCCGGCGTGGATCAGCGGCTCGTACCAGTCGGCGGCGTGGTTGGACGAGGCGACGATCACGCGCCGCACCCCGGCCTCCTGCGCCAGCGCGAAGACGCGATAGGCCAGGTCGATGTTGGCGCGCTCAGCCGCGTAGGTGTTGCCGGAGCCGCCCGCCGCCGGCAGGTCGGAGCGCTCCGGCCCCGGTTGCGGGTCGCGGTTGAAGGCGAGGTGGACGACGCTGTCCTGCCCCGTGAAGAGGGGACGCAGCGTCGCGTCGTCGGCGGTCAGCAGATCGGCAACCCGCACCCCCTCCTGCGGCGTGCCAGCGTGCCCGGTCGCGCGCACATCGGTCAGCGTGAGGTCGTATTCCCGCAATCCGGGGAGCAAGCGGCTCGCCACGTAGCCGGTCGCCCCGGTGATCAGCACCCGTCGTCGTGTCATCGTGCCCTCCTGCGCCTCGCTCCCACCTCGTAGGGTCGCAGCGTAGCACAGTGTGGCGTGGTGTTGGAATCGCCGCCGCACACGCCGCCGCCAGGACTCCCGCTCGGGGCGACTCCTGTCGCCCTGCAAGACGTGGCGGTGTGGCGTGGCACGCGGTTGCGATTCCAATACTGTCCGCTGGTGTTGGGGTGGAGGAGGGCGCAGGCGCGATCGAAGAAATCTCGGTGGCGGATTTCGCGGATGGCGGTATCGGCGCTTGCGATAAAGAACAAAAGTTCTATAATGGCGTCGTCGGGTCGCGTGTCCCGACACCGTAGCAGGAGGGGTTCCCCTCCTGATCGTCGCAAGGAGTAGGGCAATGGCAAACTATGTCTTGGTGTGCGTCGGTGGCAGCCATCCAACCGATGAAGAGGAAGGTGCGCGGGTCGCGCAAGCCTGGGTCGACTGGCTCGGTGCCCTGGAGTCGGTGATTATCGATCGCGGCACCCCCTTCGGCCCCTCGGAGGCGATCGCCCCCGGCGGCACCGTCACCACGGGCGCACCCACCCGCCTGATGGGCTATACGATCTTCTCCGCCGAAAACATGACCGCCGCCGTCGAACTGGCGAAAGGCTGCCCGCATCTCGTCTCCGGTCCCACCGCCGTGGCGGGCACCGTCGAGGTCTACGAGACGTTGCAGATGTAATCTCATCCCGTGATCCGCGCGATCGTGAAGCCGCAGGCTCTGCCCCCGTGTTCGCGCGGTGATCGGCGGAGCCTGCGGCTTCTTCAGTGGTAAAAGACCGGGCCGGATCGCGCCGCATCACCCCGTCGCCACGCCGCGCAGGGTGGTGGCGGCCTGGGTCAGCAGGGTCCGTTCGAGGGCGCCGCTGGGGTATTCGACGCCGAAGAGGAGGCTGAGGGCGGTGTTGATGCCAGTCAGCGCGGCGCGGGTGCGGGCGGTGTCGTCGCCAGGGGAGGCGGCGCGGAGGCGCGCGATCAGGCCGTCGCGCAACTGGCTGAGCTCGCGCTCGCGGCGGGCGATTTCTATCTGGAGCGGGGACGGTGCCAGCCCCATTGCCGCGTCGAGGCGGTCCGCGAGCGTCCGGCAGCGCGCGACGAGGGTCGGCGTGTCGAGCGGTGGCGGGGAGGGCAGCGTGTGCTCGTCGCTCATCGTTGCCCCTCGCGCGGCTGTGTGAAGCGGAGATAGTCGGTCGCGCTGCGGGCCGAGGCGTTGCCGCCGAAGACGATCACCGCGCGCTCCGCGAAAACGCCGACGATGGTCGCCGCCGCCGCCGCGAGGCTGGCGACCCGCGAACGCCGCCCGCTGAGTTCCTGCGCCGCGTGGATCGCGGTCGGCACGAGCGCGCCGAAGCCGACCATGCCGACGCGGTAGGCGAGGGCGAGGCGCGGCGTGTCGAGCGCGCCATGCACCCCGCGCGCGTGCCAGGTGCGCCAGAGCGCCGCATGCGCCGCCAGCTCGCCCACGCCGAGGAGCAGGGCGAGGCGCTCGATCTGGCCGTGCGTCCCCTCCGGCGCGTCGGTCGCCTCCGCATAGATGGTGAGGGCGGCGAGGGCGGAGGCGGAGGCGGCGAGTCCGAAGAGGGTCGGCACGGTGCGCGGGACAGCGGCGAGCAGGGGCGCGCCGGTGGAGACGGAGAGCGCCCCGGTGTACGTCGCCATGACTGTCCCGAGCAGTCCGGCGGGCATGCTCGCGCCGCGCGCCACCGCGCGGGCGGCGGGATGCCCGGTGAGGTCATCGATCCCCTGCGCCAGCGCTGTCAGCACTGCGAACGCGCCGAAGCCGGTCAGCGTCCAGGAGCCGATCGACATCGCGGAGGTGGGGCGGACGATGCGGAGCATGTTGTAGAAGCGCGCCGGGGTGTGCAGATCGGCGATCAGCAGCGGCGGGCTGACGAGCAGCGCGGCGAGCGAGAGGTAGCGCCCCCCGCGCACGATCGTGCGGTCGTCGCCCGTGCCGACCAGGTCCGCGACGGTGGCGATGACCTGCGCCGCCCCGGCGATGCCGCCCACGAAGTAGTACGTGGCGATCAGCCAGCCCCAATGGCTCGGCTTCATAGCAGGGCGATCGTAGTAGCTCTCCCCGTCGTAGCGGCGCAAGGGGAAGCCGCCGTCGCGCCCCTTGCGCCGACCGTACGGGGCGCGGTCGAGCGCATCGCCCAGGGGAGCGCCGACCGTGCGACCCCCTTCGCCACCGCCGCGTGGCGGTCGTGTCGCGTCGACACCTCTGTTGCCGACGTCCGGCCTCATCGCGCCTCCTTCGGTCCATACTGCGTGTTGTCGATTACCCCGGCGTAGGCGACTGCGTGGCCTGAACAGCGGGGCCGGGTGATCAGCGGGCGCGGATCACGGGCTGGCTATAGGGGTGGGCTTCTAGGCGGTGCTCTACCGCCACCGAACCGGCATCGCCCGGCGCGACCTCCCCGCGCCCTTCGGCGACAGGGAGAGTCCCGCTGCCCCTTCAGCCACTGGAGCGGCACGTCGCATGGTTGGCCCGGTGCTCCGGGGGTTGCAGTGCCCCGCAGTTAACCTACGCGGACCAGGGCTGCGTTACAGGGCCACGCACGCCGCGCGGCGCTGTAGGCGGCGAGCGACGGGGCCGCTGACTGGCCGATACCTCATCGGTCATCCGACCCGGCGGCGACCCGGTCGAACCGTCCCGGCGCGATGGCGGGAAGCGGGGACTACGCCTTATCCTCGGCCCACCCGGCGGGGAACGATTCGCCGGGTGCGAGGCGGACGACCTCCACTATCTCGCGCCGGATGATGACCGGAACCATCCGCTCCTCCTCGACGATGCGCTTGCGTATCACCACCTCGCCGATCACGACCTCGCGCATCCCGACCGTCACGCGCTCCTCGGCCAGCGGGATCGCCAGCCGATCCGTCGCCGATGCGCCGGGGCTTGCCGTGTCCTGTCCCGCCTGGGTCGCGGCGCGTGCGTGATCCCAGCCCGCGCGGACCCCCTCGCGCCGGCGCTCCCAACTCTCGCCGCCTGCGGCGTTCGCGCTGTCCTGCGATCGCAATTCGGGCTCGATCGCGGCGAAGTCGCGTCCCGCATAGCGCTCGTCGTGCGCGGCTGCGAAACCCGTGCGATAGTCGGGCTCGGTCTGCTCGAACGTGCGCCCCTGGCCCGTCGCGCGGGTGGTGTGCGACCGCGCCAAGTCGCCGCGCGCGCGTTGATACGCCTCGTCCACAGCGTTGCCGCGCCCCCGCGCGGCGATCCCCGCGACATCGACGACCTCCTCGCCGATGACGGCCTCCTTCCCGACCACCGCCTCCTCGCCGCGTACCGGGACGCGGATGACGCCCGCATCGAACGCGTCGTCGTCGGGCTGAAGCGGGCGCTCGGCGAGATCCACCTCCTCGACGCGGACCTCCTCATGGCGCAGGGTCACCGGGAGGGTCTGCTCCTCCTCGATCACCGTCTCGTGAAGCGAGAGTGCGCCGGACGCGTTCTCGGCCCGCGCATCGTCGCGCGCCGCCCCACTCCCTGCGACGGCGGCAACCTCGTGTCCGCCGACCGTAGTGGCGGTCGTGGTCGTCTCGGCCCGCTGCCAGGCATCGCCGAGGTAGATGCGGTTGTGCTCGACATGGTTGACCATGTCGCGCGTGTACAGCAGGCCGTCGACGTAGAAACCATCGCCTTGCAGGCGCTCAACCCGCCCGATGAGCTGGTCGCCGCCGTAGACCTGCATCCCCTCCTGGATGTCGTACCCCCGACTCATGACTTCCTCCTTCTCGCGTGTGCCGGATCAGCGTATCGCCGAACCATGATCGGATCGCCCGCTTGGCACTCGATACGGTAAGAAATTTGCCTCGCCACGCGCATCGCCGCGCCCAGGCCCGCTGCGCCATGCCGAGCAGGCAGACTATCACGGCGGTCGTGACAGGGGAACCCTCGCAGCTCCCCGGCCCGCGCGGCGGGGCAGGATTGCCCGATGCTCCCGATGACCAATTACCCGCCCAGCCCGCCCATCGTCCCTTCCCGCCGGTCCGTCACGGTCGCCTGCGCGACATAGGGCCATAGGGCAAGAAGCCTGCCACCCGCCGCTGCATACCCGCTGACACGGAGATGGGATGCGCGGATCGCGGAGCGCCAGTGGGAGGCGTTGCAACTGGCGGAGATCGGACCGGAAGCCCCGGCTATAGCCGGGGCGCTGCACATCGGCATGGGCACGATGCTCGACCAATGGCGTGCGAGCGACGGACTGTTGCGAGCACCAGGCCCGCGCGGCTGATGCGTCATCGTTGTGGTGTCGACCCACGCCGCCCCGTCAGCGCTTGTTGCCCAGGAAGGTCAGCGCCGCCGCCAGCGCCACCCCGGCCATCGTCGCCGCCCCGGCCAGAAGGGCCGGTTTCGTGCGACGCGAGGGGAGGGTGGGCGCGACCGGGAGGCCGTAGCGCTCCGGGCGGTCGAGGAGGAGGAAGAAGGCGTGCAGCGGCCCGATCCCCCCGGTCGTCCCCGGTGTGTCGGGCGCGCCGTAGAGGTTCGCGCCGGTTACGCCGCGCGCTTGCAGCGCCGCGAGTCGCCGCGCCGCCCGTCCTTGCAACTCCGCCAACTCCCCGAACTGGATCGAGTCGGTGGGGCACGCCTTGGCGCAGGCCGGTTCGAGACCCCCTTTGAGACGGTCGTAGCAGAGGGTACATTTGTGCGCCTTGCCGTCGTGCTCGCTGACCGTGACCACGCCGAACGGGCAGGCGGGAACGCAGTAGCCGCAACCGTTGCAGATGTCCTGCTGCACCACCACCGTGCCGAACTCGGTGCGGAAGAGCGCGCCGGTCGGGCAGGCTTCGAGGCAGCCGGCGTGCTCGCAGTGCTTGCAGACGTCGCTGAGCATCAGCCAGTTGCTCTGGAACGGTTCCATCTCGGTCGGGCGCGTGTCGAGGCGCTCGACGAAGGCGACGTGCCGCCAGGTCGTCGCGGACAACGCCCCGGTGTTGTCATAACTCTGGCCGGTCAGGGTCAGCTCGTCGGCGGGGAGGGCGTTCCACTCCTTGCAGGCGACCTCGCACGCCTTGCAGCCGATGCAGAGGCTGGTGTCGGTGAAGAAGCCGTAGTCGCGCCCCGGCACGATCTTCGTGCCGGACGTCAACTCCGCCTCATCCGGCATGGGGTTGGTCAGGACCGAATCGCTGTATTCCAGCGCGCGCGGCGGCACCGCCAGCGGATAGGACTCGATCATCGTTGTTCCTCCCCGCCTGGCACCCCGGCGTCGGCCCGTGGGTCCGGGAGCGCGCCCCCCTCGTCGGGGCCGAGCCGTCCCTTCCGCAGATTGCAGGTGAACGCCTTCCCCTCGTGGATCGTCGTGTTCGGGTCGCCGACGACGGCGGAGAGGGTGTTGGCGATGTCCCCGGTGGCATAGCCCTGCCAGCCGAAGTGGTAAGGCATCCCGAGCTGGTAGACGCGCTGGCCGTCGATCTCGAAGGGGCGCAGCCGGTCGGTGACGAGCGCTTTCATCTCGATCGCGCCGCGCGCGGTGGAGATGACCGTCCAGTCGAGATTGGCGATCCCCAACTCGCGCGCCAGCTCGGGCGGCAGTTCCACGAACGCCTCCGGCTGCAACTCGGCGGTGGTGGCGACCATCCGCGTCGGGATGCCGCCGGAATGGTGCTCGGTCAGGCGGTAGGTCGTCAGCATGTAGGGGTAGCGCGGGTCGCCGATCGCGTGGAGCTGGTTGTCGCCGCGCGCCCACTTCTTGACCGCCGGATTGCCCTGCTGCCCGTAGAGCGGGTTCCTGATCGGCGACTCCACCGGCTCGTAGTGGGTCGGCAACGGGCCGTCCTTCAGGCCGCTCGGCGAGAAGAGCTGGCCCTTGCCATCGGCCATCAGGATGAACGGGGACTTGCCGTCGATCGCGTCCATCCCATGCGGATGCTTCGACCAGTCGGGGACGTAGTGCGGCGACTTCTGCGGCTCGAAGTCGAGCGCGTCGAGGCAGCCCCACTCCCCCTTTTGCTCGTCCCACCAGGTGTAGCGCTTCCGCTCGCTCCACGGCTCGCCGTCCGGGTCGGCGGCGGCGCGGTTGTAGAGCATGCGGCGGTTGGCGGGCCAGGCGAAGGCCCAGTCGAGGTGCGTCCCCGGCCCATCCGGCCCGTCGGCCCGTCGGGAGCGGGTCTGGTTATGGTCGTTGCGCGGGAAGACGCCGCTGTAGATCCAGCAGCCGCAGGCGGTGGAGCCGTCGTCCTTGAGGTCGGCGAACGAGGGGATTTGCTCGCGCGCGGGCCAGGTGTAGCCGTTGATCTCCTTCAGCACCGCCTCCGCCGAGGGCTCCGCGATCCGCCCTTCCACCGGGTAGTCCCAGGTCAGGTGCTGGAGCGCCGCGTCCTTGGGATCGCCGCTGTCGGCGTAGAGGGCCTTGAGGCGCTTGCCGAGGTGGTAGGTGAACCAGAGGTCGGAGCGGATGTCGGCGCGCGGCTCCACCACCTGATCGTGCCACTGGATCAGGCGGTGGGTGTTGGTGAAGGTGCCCGCCTTCTCGCCGGGGAGGGCGGCGGGGAGCATGAACATCTCGGTCTTGATGTCCGCCGCGCGCAACTTGCCGCTCAGCGCCTCGCGCGACTTGTACCAGTAGGAGGCGGTCTCGTTCTCGAAGGTCTCGCGGACCACCAGCCATTCGAGGTTCGGTAGCGCCTCGCGGATCATGTGGGTGTTGTGGCCGCCGACGATCGGGTTCTGCCCCATCACCAGCAGCCCCCGGATCGTGCCGTCGGCGATGGCGAGGGTCATCGGCAGCTGCGAGTGGTCGCCGACGATCTTCGGCACCCAGTCGTAGCCCCACTCGTTCTCTTTCGTCGCGTTATCGCCGTACCAGGCGCGCAGCAGGCTGACCATGTACTTCGGGAAGTTGTACCAGAAGCCGGTCGGCGCGGCCTCGGCCTTGATGTACTCGCCGAGGCTCCCGTGCGGCTTGACCGCGCTCGGTTGCGGCAGATAACCCGGCAGCAGGTGGTAGAGGGTGGGGATGTCGGTGCTCCCCTGGATCGAGGCATGGCCGCGCAGGGCCAGTACCCCTCCGCCCGGCCTGCCGACGTTGCCGAGCAACGCCTGGATGATCGCGCAGGCGCGGATCGTCTGCACGCCGGTCGTGTGGTGGGTCCAGCCGACCGCGTAGCACCACGCGCCGGTGCGCTCGCGCCCGGAGTTTTTGGTGATCGCCTCCGCCACCTTGAGGAAGGTCGCCTGCGGGCAGCCGGTCACGCGCTCCACCATCTCCGGGGTGTAGCGGGCATAGTGGCGGCGCATGATCTGGTAGACGCACTTCGGGTCTTGCAGCGTCGGGTCGGTCGGGGGCGGCTTGGAAGTCAGTTCCTCCTCCTCCTTGCCGGGATCGGGTCGCCCCTGCTGGGAATAATGCTCCGCCATCGGCGAGGGCATCTGCTGCCCCCGATACTGCCAGGAGGAGGAGTCGTAGGTGTACTTCTCCTCCTCCCACCCGGAGAAGAGGCCGTCGAGGTCTTCGGTGTCCTCGAATGCCTCCTCGATGACCGTGGCGATGTTGGTGTAGGCCAGCGCGTAGTCGCGGAACCAGAGGTCGTGTTCGAGGATGTAATTGATCAAGCCGCCCAGGAAGGCGATGTCCGACCCCGCGCGGATGGGTGCGTAGAGGTCGGCCAGCGCCGAGGTGCGGGTGAAGCGCGGATCGATGTGGATGATCGTCGCGCCGTTGCGCTCCTTCGCCTCCAACGCGAAGCGGAAGGCGATCGGGTGGTTCTCCGCCATGTTGGAGCCCATGATCACGATGCAGTCGCTACTGGCGATGTCCCATTGCGGCGTGGTCGCGGCCCCGCGTCCGTAGGTGGCACCCAGACCGGGCACCGAGGAGGAGTGTCATATCCGGGCCTGGTTCTCGATCCAGACCATCCCGAGGCCCCCACCGAGGAGCTTTTTCAGGAGGTAGTTCTCCTCGTTGTCGAGGGTCGCGCCGCCGAGCGAGGCGATGCCGAGGGTATGGTTGACGACCTTGCCATCCGGCAGCTTCTCGACGAAGGTCTCATCGCGCGTTTGCTTGACCAGCGCCGCGATCCGGTCCATCGCCCAGTCGAGCGGCTTGTCCTCCCAGCGGTCGGAGTAGGGCGCGCGGTACTTGACGACCGTGAGGCGATTCGGGTTGCTGAGCCAGCCGAAGGTGGCCGCGCCCTTGGGGCAGAGGGTGCCGCGATTGATCGGGCTGCGCGGGTCGCCCTCGACGTGGATGATCTCGTCGCCCCTGGCGTAGACGAGCTGGGCGCAGCCGACCGCGCAGTAGGGGCAGATGCTCGTCCCGACCTTGTCGGCCTCTTCGAGGTGCGGGCGGAGCATCCGCGAGTCCGCCGACTCCGCCGCCTTGCCGAGCGCGTCCGCGCCGCGCAGCTGCCGTGGCACGGACCAGTCGCGCAGCCCGTCGCGCACGCGGGAGAAGAAGGTGGTGGGCGTAGAGTGGTCGTTTGCCATTATCAGGCTCCTGAATAGTGGGCGAGTGGTCGAAGTGGGCCAGTGGACGAAAGGGGGCGAATGGGTGGCTACCGGCGAAATCTACTGGACCACTGGCCCACTGGCCCACTCCGTCACCACTCGTTTCGCCACACAACTATCGAGACCCGGCTGCCCCACATAGCTGACGCGCACGGGGGTGTCGCGCGCGTGGAGGCGGCGCAGTTCGGTCGTATCGACGTTCGCGTTCTTGGCGAGGGTGAAGAGGTAGCCGCGCCCGTCGTCGGTGACGAGGCGGAAACGCATTTCCTGCACCACGATGATCCGCCCGGCGACGACCATTGTCTCGACCATCGCGTGTCGCTCCCGTCTGCTGGCGGTGCTGTCAGGTGCCGTATCCGGTGGGCAGCCGCAGGGCGTGTGCGGCGCGCGGCACGCCATGTCGTATGGACGATAATACGTAACGGTGCAATAGTAAAGCTTTCGTGGCAGGGCAGAGCGATGGTGGGCCGCGCGTCGATGTCGGAGTGTGGTGGCGAGGTGGCTATGGTCCGGGTTCCGGGCCGACGATCGCCCCTGCCATCTGCCGCGCCGAACCTACCGCGACCGGTGGGGTGTATGATCGGATCGTCCGACGCTGTACGGGGAGACTGTTCGGCGGCGTGTGGGTACGTGCGGTCGGCGTCGCGGCCTTCTTCGTGGGGGACACCTATCAGTGCGATTATGGCGTGCAGTGCGATTATGGCGTGGCAGGGCGATACCGTGCTAGCGAGGTGCTGCCGATCTGGCGATCGGTCTGTGTTGTAGGCGGCGATCAGCAGCGGCAGCACCGTGCCGATCAGGGTGCTGCCGATCTGGCGATCGGTCTGTATTGTAGGGGTGGGCGTGATGGCAGCGTTGGACGAGGGCCAAACGAACCAGCTATTAGGGTATCCAACCGATGCGCGGCTCCTGATCATCAATGCCGATGACTTCGGCATGTGCCACGCGAGCAACGCGGCCACCCTGCGCGCGCTGACAGAGGGGGTCGTGTCGTCGACAACCCTCATGGTGCCCTGTCCCTGGGCACCGCACGCGATGCGGTTACTCAAGGAGCATCAGGACATCCCCTTTGGTGTGCATTTGACTGTCATCTGCGAACATAGCGCCTACCGGTGGGGTCCGTTATCCTCCAAGGATACGGTGCCCTCCTTGCTCGATGAAGCGGGCTACTTCTATCGCCTCGACCGCAAGGAGGAATTGCTGGCCCAGGCCGAGCTGGACGAGGTGGCCGTGGAATTCCGGGCGCAGATCGAGGCCGTCCTGGCCGCGCAACTCCGCCCGACCCATCTGGATTGGCATTGTCTGGCGGACGGTGGTCGGGCCGATATCTTCGCGCTGACCCTCGGACTGGCCCGGGAGTATGGCCTGGCGCTACGCCTCCACGACCAGTCGTCGTCCGAGCACTGTCGGCTCGTGGGCTTACCTACGATCGATCACCCCGTGCTGGACAGCTACAGCCTGAACACGGTCGACAAGTCAGCCCGGTACGCGCAGCTCTTGCGAGCGTTGCCGGTAGGGCTCAGCGAGTGGGCGGTCCATCCCGGCCTTGGTGACGCCGAGGCCCAGGCGATGGAGCCCGAGGGTTGGCGAGTGCGCAAGGCGGACTTCGACTTCCTGATCTCGCCGGAGGCGCGCGCCATTATCGAGGAGGAAGGGATCATCATCGTGGACTATCGCGCGTTACAGCGGTTGGCGACGCGCTAGACCGCGCGGCAGATCAGCCCCTTCAAGTATTCGCTCTCCGGGAAGCTGAGCAGCGTCGGGTGGTCGGGGGCCTGGGTCAGGCGTTCGATGATCTGCGCGGGGCGTCCGGCGTCCACGCTGGCCCCGAAGACGACCTTCTGGAAGAGATCGGCGCTGATCAGGCCGGAGCAGGAGAAGGTGGCGAGGATGCCATTCGGGTTCAGCAGTTGCAACGCCAGGAGATTGATGTCCTTGTAGCCGCGCGTCGCCCGCGTGATCCCCTCCGTATTGTGCGCGAACTTCGGCGGGTCGAGGATGATCACGTCGAAGCGTTCCCCGGCCTCGCGGTACTCGCGCAAGATCTCGAAGACATCGGCCACCCGATATTCGTCGCGCTCGCCGCCGAAGCGGTTGAGCGCCATCTGCCGCTCCGCGAGGCGCAGCGCGTCCGCCGAGGTGTCCACGTTGATGACCTGATCGGCCCCCGCCGCCGCCGCGTAGACGGCGAACGCGCCGGTATAAGCGAAGCAGTTGAGGACGCGGGCGTCCTGGCAGTAGTTGGCGACGCGGCGGCGATTCTCGCGCTGATCGAGGAAAAAGCCCGTCTTCTGCCCGCCGAGCAGATCGGCGACGAAGCGCAGCCCATATTCGCCGAACTCCACGCTCGGCGGCACATCGCCGTAGAGCGCGCCGGTCGGGACGGTCAGCCCCTCGCGCGTCAGCATCTCGGCGTCGGGGCGTTCTACGATCGCGACCGGGTTGAAGACCGCGCGCAGCGCCTCCACGATCTCCTCCTTACGCCGCTGGAGGCCGAGGGTGGAGCACTGGATCGAGAGGATGTCGCCGTACCGATCGACGATCAGCCCCGGCAGGCCGTCCGACTCGCTGAAGACGACGCGGTAGGCGGTCGTATCGGGCGGTAGGACGCCCGCGCGCCGCGCCTGGGCGGCGGCGATCCGGTCGTGGAGGAGTTCGGGCGTCAGGTCGCCCTCGGGATCGCGGGTGAAGATCCGCGCCACGATCTGCGAGCGCCGGTTGAGGAGGCCGCGCGCCAGGAAGCCGCCGCGCGTGTCGGTCACGTCGATCACATCGCCGTCGGCGGGCATCCCGTCGATGCGGGCGACCGCGCCGGAGAAGACCCAGGGGTGATCCTGCTGGACGGGCTTCTCGCGGCCCGGCTTGAGGACGATACGCGGGCGTGTGGACATCGCTGTTGGCTCCCCCTGGTCTGCTGCTCGACCCGCCGCCGGTGGCGCTGGTCCGTACATCGTATAGGGGGAACGATAACACGTTTACGAGGGGGGGATCACCGCAGAGACACAGAGATACAGAGGACGAGAGGAGGGAGGAGGACGAATACAAAAGAACGGTTGCCGCAGAGTACGCAGATCGCGCAGAGCACGGAAGAGAGAAAGGGGGACTCAAAGACGTAGAGACACAAAGGGAGACTGGAGAGAAAGAGTCTAGGCGTGGCTCAGCCCGCGTAGGTGGGCTTCACCGGTGCCGCTTATGGCTGCCCCCAGCCGGGGGCTTGAGCCCCCAGATACCTGTCCCTGACGCGGAGTTCCGGGGGTTTCAACCCCCGGCTAAGGGCAGCTACGCCGCCACAAAGTCCGCCTGTGCGGACTGGATCGCTCCAGCTCTTCCTCTCGCGTCACCCCATTCTATGCCCTGATGCGCTTTATTCCTCTGGACTATGCCTTTCATCAGCACCGCCCCTTCAAATCGTCCCTCTTTCCCCTCGGTCCTCCCCCCCGTGCCCCTCTGTGTCTCTGTGTCTCCTGTTCCGTCCCCTTTCTCTCGCCGCTCTGCGTCTCTGCGTCTCTGCGGCGACCCCGTTCCCGCCCTGTGCTAGTATCGCGCCAAGTAGGGGCCGGATAGGCTCCGGCATGTGAGGGGGAGTGGCGCATGGCGAAGATCGCCTTTATCGGGGCGGGGAGCACGGTGTTCGCGCGGAATCTGCTGCGCGATCTCTACACCTTCCCCGAGTTGCACGGGTCCGAGATCGCCCTGATGGACATCAACGAGGAGCGCCTCGGCGTCACAGAGGCGGTCGCGCGGCGGATCGCGGATCAGGCTGGGACCACGCCGACGATCACCACGACGACCGAGCGGCGGCGGGCGCTCGACGGCGCGGACTACGCGATCAACATGATCCAGGTCGGCGGCTACAAGCCCGCCACGGTGACCGATTTCGAGATCCCGAAGCGATACGGCTTGCGGCAGACGATCGGGGACACGCTCGGCATCGGCGGGATCATGCGCGCGCTGCGGACGATCCCGGTCATGCTCGACATGACGCACGACATGGAGGCGGTCTGCCCGGATGTCACCTTCCTCAACTACACCAACCCGATGGCGATGCTCTGCTGGGCGCTCTCCCGCGCGACGCCGATCAAGACGGTCGGCCTCTGTCATAGCGTGCAGGGGACGGCGGCGGAGCTGGCCGGGGTCCTGGGCCTCCCTGCGGACGAGATCGACTACCGCTGCGCCGGGATCAACCACATGGCCTTCTACACGAAGTTCGAGCACGAAGGCCGCGACCTCTACCCCGACTTGCGCCGCATCGCGGAGGAGGGTCGCTACCCGGCGCACGAGCGGGTCCGCTTCGCGATCCTGAAGCGCTTCGGATTCTTCGTCACCGAGTCGAGCGAGCACTTCTCGGAGTACACTCCCTACTTTATCAAGGGGAGTCGCCCCGACCTGATCGAGCGCTACAACGTGCCGCTCGACGAGTACCCGGCGCGCTGCGAGGAGCAGATCGCGGAGTGGGGGACGCTGCGCTCGGCGCTGTTGGAGGCCGACCCGCAGGCGATCCCGAACTACGAGGCGGCGCGGCGCGGCACGCTGAGCGGCCTGCGCGAGCGACGCTTGAAGTTCATCGAGCAGGAAGACCCGGCGCGGGCGGTCGAGTTGCGCGCGCGCTGGCTGGCGGAGCGCGCGCAGCACCTGAATGGCCATAGCGGCGAATACGGCACGCTGATCATCCACAGCATGGAGACGGGGCAGCCGCGCGTCGTCTATGGCAACGTGCCGAATCACGGACTGATCGACAATCTCCCCGCCGGGTGCAGCGTGGAGGTGCCCTGCCTGATCGACCGGCAGGGGGTGCAGCCGACCGCCGTCGGCACGCTGCCGCCGCAACTCGCCGCGCTGATGCAGACGAACATCAACGTGCAATCGCTGACCGTTGAGGCGGCGCTGACCGGGAAGCGCGAGCACGTCTATCACGCGGCGCTGCTCGACCCACACACGGCGGCGGAACTCGACCTCGACCAGATCCCCGCGCTGGTGGACGACCTGATCGCGGCGCACGGCGACCTGCTCCCAGCATTCGCGTAGGCGGCGGGCGAGGGGATGCAACAGGAGACACAGAGACACAGAGTGGGACGGGAGAAAGAACATGGGAGACGGAGGGGGCTGAAGCGAGAGCGATAGAAGACACCCTATGGAAGGGTGAGAGCGTTCCTCTCTCTTTCGTCCTCTGTGTCTCTGTGTCTCCTGTTGCGTCTCTCTATGGGGGGTGGAGATGAAGATCAGGTCGGTGGAGGCGCTGCGGCTGACGGTGCCGCCGCAGGCGGCGATCACGCCGCCGCGTCGGCAGGGGTGGCACGTCGAGGCGGAGGTGGCGAACCCGATGTCGCGCTACCCGAAGGTGAAGGCGCACCGCAGCAAATGGCTCCCGAAATGGGAGAACGTCTGGTGCAAGGTCACGGCGGAGGACGGCACCTTCGGGCTCGGGATGACCAGCAACGGGCGGGTCGCGGCGGCGATCATCGCGGACCACCTGGGGCCGCAACTGATCGGCGAGGAGTGCCTGGCGACGGAACGGATCGCGGACATGCTGTTCCGCATGACGAAGCCGTACGGCTCGACCGGCCTCGCGTCGTATGCGGTCAGCGCGGTCGATCTGGCACTCTGGGATCTGCGCGGCAAGCTGCTGGGGCAGCCGGTCTACCGGCTGCTCGGCGGACCCGCGCGCGACAAGCTCTTCTGCTACGCGACCGGCAACGACGTGGACTGGTATCAGGAACTCGGCTTCCGCGCCTTTAAGCTCGCCTGCCCGTACGGCCCCGCCGACGGCCTGGATAGCCTGAAGCGCAACGTCGCATTCGTGGCGGCGGCGCGGGAGCGGATCGGCGACGATGCGGAATTGATGCTCGATTGCTGGATGGCGTTCGATGTCGAGTACACGGTGCGGCTGGCCGAGGCGCTGCGCCCCTACCGCCTGAAGTGGATCGAGGAACCCCTGATCCCGGAGGACTTCGACGCGCACCTGGCCCTGCGCGAGCGCCTGCCGTGGCAAGGGCTGGCGACTGGCGAGCACTGGTATACGCACGTCCCGTTCGGCTGGGCGATCGCGCATCGCGCGGCGGATATCCTCCAGCCGGACATCAACTGGTGCGGCGGGCTGACCGTCTGCCAGCGGATCGCCGCAGCGGCGGATGCGGCGGGAATCGGGGTGATGCTGCACGCCGGCGGCAACACGCCGTTCGGCCAGCACTTCTCCTACGCCACCCCGGCGGTCCCCTGGCTGGAATGCTTCGTCGGGACGCCGCCCGGCGTGCCGCTGGCGGAGGGGTGGGGGCTGCCCGGCCAGGCGATCCCGCAGGACGGCTGGCTCGTGCCGAGCGATGCGCCGGGCTTCGGCCTGGAACTCCGGGATGCGTGGCTGACGCCCTTCTTCGCATAGCGCCGGGGGACGAGGGGACGGAACAGGAGGCGCAGAGACACAGAGAACGAAGGGAGAGGAAGATATTTTGGGACGTTGCGGCGGCTCTCGGCCTGCTGCCCGACACAAAGGCTGCACCGGAACCGCCCCCTCAAATCGTCCTTCTCCCTCCCGTGCTCTTCTATGTCTCTGTGCCTCCTGTTCCGTCCCCTCGTGGCTCCCTGCGGTCAGCCCTTGACGCCGCCGGCGGCGAGGCCGCTGATGACGAGGCGCTGGGCGAACATGTAGAGGATCACCGGCGGCACGGCGGTGATCAAGGCCCCGGCCATCATCTGCCCCCAGAAGAAGACATCCTCGCCGAGCATCTGTGTCAGACCGACGGTGACGGTGCGCGACGCCAGCGAATTGGTGAAGATCAGGGCGTAGAGGAACTCGTTCCACGATTGAGTGAAGGCGAAAAGGGCGACCACCGCCACCGCCGGGGCCGAGAGGGGCAGGACGACGCGGAAGAGGACGCCGAGGCGGTCGCAGCCGTCGATCAGCGCGGCGTCCTCCAATTCGAGCGGGATGCTGCGGAAATAGCTGCTCATCATCCAGGTGCAGAAGGGCAGGGTGAAGGTCGGGTAGACGAGCATCAACGACTTGATGCTATCGGCCAGGTTGAGTCGGGCGACGATGGTGAAGAGCGGGATGAAAAGGAGCGAGTTCGGCAGGAGATAGGTGAAGATCAGCCCGCGCGCCAGAGTTGAGCGTCCGGTGAAGCGCAGGCGGGTGATCGAGTAGGCGGCCAGCGCGCCGAGCACGATCGAGAGCCCGGTGACGACGACCGCGACGATCGCGCTGTTGATCAGCCAGTGGCTGAAGTTGCCGGACGCCTTGCTGCCGCCGTCGGAGGCGAAGAGGCCGGTGTAGTGGCCGAAGTACAGCTTTTGCGGGAGGAGCGTGAATTCCTGGTAGATTTCCTTGTTCGTCTTGAGGGAGGCGAGGAGCATCCAGACGAACGGGATAAGGGTCCAGAGCAGGAAGAAGACCAGGCCCACATAGGTGGCGATCATCCACCCCCGCCCGATCGCGCGGTGGCCCCCCTTCGAGCGGAGGCGCGGTAACGTGCGGGGCGCGGTCACGCTGGCCATGAGTTACTCCTCCCGCAGCATCTGACGAGTCAGGAAATAGACGAGGATGGCGTAGGCGGGCATCATCATCATCGAGATCGTCGCCCCGGCCCCGAGCTCGTGGCCGGGGATGGCGACGAGGTAGGCGAGCAGCGGCAGGGTCGTGGTGCTGTAGTTCGGACCGCCGCCGGTGAGGACGAGGATCTGGGTCAGGTTCGCCGAGGTCCAGATCGTCGAGAGGAGCGCCGTCACGAAGATGACCGGTTTAAGGCTCGGCACGGTGATGTAGCGGAAGCGCTGGAAGGTGCTGGCCCCGTCGATCTCGGCGGCCTCGTACTGCTCGCCGGGGATCGCCTGCATCCCGGCCAGCAGGTTCATCGTCCAGAACGGCGTCCCGGACCAGATGACGACGAGGATCAGGGCCGGGAGCGCGATGCGGGCGTCGTTGAAGAAGTAGATATAGTCGTCCAGCAACCCGAACTGGGCGACCAGGCCATTGATCGGCCCGGAGGTGTCGAAGAGGAAGCGCCAGGCGTAGGCGGTCACCACGGCGGGCACCGCCCAGGGGAGGAACATCAGGCCGCGCCAGACGTTGCGGAGGCGGATCCGCTGGTTAAGGACGCACGCCATCGCCATGCCGATGATCAGCTTGCCGACGATCGCCCCGCCGGTAATGGCGAGCGTATTCCCGGCGGCCTTGAGGAAGAGCGAGTTCGGCTTGAAGAGGTCGGCGTAATTCCGCAGCCCCACCCAGGTGCCATCCTTGCCGATGAAGCGCTCCTGGAAGCTCAGCAGGATGGCGTCGAGGAACGGATAGAGGAGGAGCGCCAGAAGAATCAGGAAGACCGGCAGGACGAGCAGCCAGCCGAGCAGCCAGTCGCGCCCCAACAGGCGTCGGGCCACGCCGAGGCGGTGCTGGTCGAGTGGCCGGGGGGGGGAAATGACCTGTATCTCCGCCATGAGGGCATCTCCGCGTCGGCGACCGGCGCGTGCCTGTCGCCGACATTCCGGGGTATGGTGTCGCTTTAGTTCTTGACGAACTTGGTGTACGACTCCATCATCGCCGCCTGCGCGACCTCCTGGGCCGTCTCGATCGCCTGATTCTCGTTGATGATCCTGTTCAGCATGTCCGAGAGGGTGTACTTGGCGTCGGTTACATCGGCGAGCCAGGGCTGGGGCGGGGCGGGCCAGTTGCGGATGCGCCCGACGTTGGCGATGTTCGCCAGTTCGGCAAACTTGCTCTTCTCCCAGAACTCGCCCTTCGCATGGTCGCGGTAGACCGGCACGAAGCGGCCCTCGACCGACTTGGAGATCTTGAGCAGATTCTCCGGCTTCATGAAGAATTCGAGCGCTTCGAGCGCCTTGTTGGCCTGTTTCGCCTTCTTGAAATAGCCGAATCCGAGGGCAGCCCCCTCGGCGAAGGCCCCGGCGGGTCCCTTCGGCGGCAGCGACAGGCCGGTCTTGTCGCCGAGTTCTTTGTCATTGACGAGTAACCAGCCCATGATCGTGGCCGGGTTGATCGCGATCGCCACTCGGCCCTTCTGATAGCTCTCGTTGTTCCAGGAAGTCACCGTCTGGGCGAAGGAATCTTTGGGGATCAGGTTGGCCTTGTACATCTTGACGATCGTGTCGATGCCCGCCTTGTTGGCGGGGTTCTTGATGTCCGGCACCCCCTTCTCGTCGTTGAGCCGTCCGCCGAAGGCCCAGAGGGTGGAGACCAGGTTATTGACGTGATCGCCCTCGTGGCCGAGGCAGTAGGCGAAGAGATTGGTGCGGGGAGGCTGCTGGATCTTGGGGCCGAGCTCGATCAACTGATCGTACGACTCGAAGAACTTGCCATTATTCTTCTCGCCGATCAGGTCGGTGCGCCAGTGGACCGGCCAGGCATCCACCGCATAGGGGGTGGCGAACATGCCGCCATCGGTGGCGGTCAGGGAACTGATCGCGGTCGGGTACATGCCCCCCGCCTGATCCTTGAACTTGTCGACGAGGGGCTTGAGGTCGCCCGTCTCACCTTGGGTATACCAGTAGATGCCGTTGTTGTTGTCGATCTCGGGGGGCTGGCCCGCCGCCAGCGCCGCCGATTCCTTCTGGAGGATCAGCGGCGAGCCGGGGATCGACTGCCACTCGACCTGGATGTTGTTCTGCTTGCCCCAGTCGACGAAGACCGCGCCGACCGCCTCGTCGGTCTTGATATTCCAGTTGGCCGAGAACCAGACATTGAATTTGCCCGCGACGATCGTGAGCTCTTTCGTCGGGGCGACCGCCGCACTGGCAGCTCCCACCGGCGCGCCGCTCGCGCTCGGTGCTGCGGTGCTTTGACTGCCCGTGCCTCCCGCTTCCGGGCTGCCACAGGCGGCCAGTAAGGCGGCTGTCGCGAGCGTCGCCGCGCCGCACAAAAACCGCCGACGTGACAAGGGTACGGTCAGGTGCTGTTGCTCCATGCCCCGCTCCTCTCCGACGCGTCCGACCAGAGATTCCTGACGATCGACTTTTCATCTTACGTACTATAAGACTGTATGTAAGATAAGTCAATTTCGCGAGGAATGCCTGTGCCGGGCAAAGTTTACTCCGGTGGGCACGCGCGGCGCACGATGTCGCCGCCGACGCAGTGGACCCGCCAGGAAATGTGTCGGGTGCGCGAGCGATGCCCTATCATAGTCGTGCAGCGGGCGCGTCGGTGGCGCACCTTACCGGCCCGGTCGGGCCGTATATGGGGTGGATGATTGAGCGGGAGTACTGACGAGACACGGCGGATCGCGGCGGAGCTGGCGCTGCCCTCGGACGGGGTGGCGGCGACGATCGCGCTGCTCGACGATGGCAATACGTTGCCATTCATCGCGCGTTACCGCAAGGAGCGCACGGGCGGGCTGGACGAGGAGCAGTTGCGCGCGATCGTCGGCGCGCTGGCGACCTCGCGTGCCCTGGAAGCACGGCGCGCGGCGATCGTCGGCGCGCTGACCGAGGCCGGGACGCTGACGCCCGTCCTGGCGGCGGCGCTGGTCGCCGCGCCGAGCCGGGTCGCGCTCGAAGACCTCTACGCGCCGCACCGCCCGAAGCGTCGCACCCGTGCCGGCATGGCGCGCGAGCGCGGCCTGGGGCCGCTGTCCGACCTGATCCGCCGCCAGGGGGCGGGCGGGCCGGACGCGGCGACCCTCGCCCGCCCGTTCGTCGGGGAGGGGGTGCCGACAACCGCTGACGCGCTGGCCGGGGCGCGGGACATCGTGGCGGAGGCGATCAGCGAGCATCCCGAGGTGCGGCGGCTGACGCGCGAGCGCGCCTGGCGTTACGGGATCTTGCGCGCCGAGCGGATCGCCAAAGCACAGGATGATCGCGGTGTCTACGAGACCTATTACGCCTTCGCCGCGCCGGTCGCGCGCATCCGCCCGTACCAGATGCTGGCGATCGGGCGCGGCGAGGCCGAGAAAGTCTTGCGCGTGTCGCTCGACGTGCCGGAAGGCGATTGGCGCGCGGCGATCGGCGCGGCCTTCCGCCCCGATCCGCGCTCGCCGCTGGCCGGGGAACTGGCGCTGGCGGTCGACGACGCGGCGGCGCGGCTCCTCCTCCCGGCGATCGAGCGCGACCTGCGCGGCACGCTCCGCGAGACGGCGGAGACGCACGCCATCGCCACCTTCGCGGCCAACTTACGCGGGCTGCTGACGGTGCCGCCGCTGGCGGGGCAGACGATCCTGGGGCTCGACCCCGGCTTCCGCACCGGCTGCAAGGTGGCGGTCGTGGACCCGACCGGCAAGCTGCTGGACACCGCGACGATCTTCCCGCACGAGCCGCAACGGCGCGCGGAGGAGTCGCTACGCCTCCTGGCCGAACTCGTGGCGCGGCACCGGATCACGCTGGTCGCGATCGGCAATGGCACCGCCTCGCGCGAGACGGAGGCGCTCGTGGCCGAATCGATCCGCCGGGTCGGCGGGGGGCTGCGCTACCTGCTGGTCAGCGAGGCGGGCGCGAGCGTCTACAGCGCCTCGCCGCTCGCCCGCGCGGAGTTGCCGGAGCTCGATGTCAGTCTGCGCGGCGCGGTGTCGATCGCGCGGCGGGCGCAGGACCCGCTGCCGGAACTGATCAAGATCGACCCGCGCGCGATCGGGGTGGGGCTCTACCAGCACGACGTGGACGGGCCGGAGCTGGTCGCGGCGCTCGACGCGACCGTGGAAAGCGTCGTTAACGCGGTGGGGGTGGAACTGAACACCGCCTCGCCCGCGCTGCTGGCGCACGTCGCGGGGATCGGCCCGAAGCTGGCCGCGCGGATCGTGGAATACCGGGACGAGCACGGCCCCTTCCGCAACCGGGCGGCGCTGCGACGGGTGGGCGGCCTCGGCCCGCGCGCGTTCGAGCAGGCGGCGGGTTTTCTGCGCGTGCGCGACGGCGACACGCCGCTCGACGCCAGCGCGATCCACCCGGAGAGTTACGGCGTGGCGACCGCGCTCCTGAAACGCGCGGGTCTGACCGTGGCGACCCCGCCCGCCGCCCGCCGCGTCGCGCTCGACGCGACGTTGACGCGGACGCCGCTGCCCGCCCTGGCGGCGGAACTTGCGGTCGGCGAGCCGACCCTGCGTGACATCCGCGAGCAGCTGCTCCGTCCGGGGCGCGACCCGCGCGCCGAGTCGCCACCGCCGCTCCTCCGCAGCGATGTCCTGTCGCTGGCCGACCTGAAGCCGGGGCTGCGGCTGTCCGGGACGGTGCGGAATGTGGTCGATTTCGGCGCGTTCGTGGACATCGGCGTGAAGCAGGACGGCCTCCTGCACCGCAGCCAGATGCCGCGCGGCACCGTCGTGCATGTCGGCGAGGTGCTGCCGGTGGCGATCCTCCGCATCGAGGCGGAGCGGGGGCGGATCGCGCTGGCGTGGCCGGAGGAGAATGGGTAGTACTCGATTCGGCGTGGGTGACTGCGGGGCGGGAGCGTGAGGCCCGCGCGTGGGTAGCCGAGGGATTAAAATCCCCGGCTGAAGGCGGCTGACACCGCCGCAAAGTCCGCCTGCGCGGACTGGAACATCGCGAGCACAATGCCAACTACCTCTCCCCTCCTTTCCTTGGATGGGGAGAGGGGATGGTGCGTGGCACCGGGGGTGAGGGTGCCCGCCATGCCCTACCCACTACGCAGTGAGTTCCCTCTGCTTGATAGGGAGAGGGGTGCCGCCCGCAGGCGGCGGGGTGAGGACCGCACCGGTGCTTGTCTACTGCGTGGCAACGGACACCGACCCCGCCGGAAGGCGCACAGTGAAGGTGCTGCCCTGGCCGACGGTGCTCTCCACGGCGATCGTGCCGCCGTGCCCCTCCACGATCTGGCGGACGATGTAGAGGCCGAGGCCGGTGCCGCCGATCGTGGTGCCCCTGGCGGAGCCACGCGAGAAGGGCTGGAAGATCGCCTCGCGCTCCGCCTCCGGGATGCCGAGCCCCTGGTCGCTGACCGTGATCGTCGCCATCGGCGGCTTCGTGGTGCGGTCCCAGCCGATGCCGAGGCACACCATGCCCCCCTGCGGGGAGTACTTGAGAGCATTGCTGACGAGGTTGGTCAGCACCTGATCGAGCCGCGCGCGATCCCAGCGCCCGATGACCCGCTCCGGCGCATCGAAGGCGACGGTGTGCGCGGCGGTCCACTCGCCGCCACTTTCGAGCCGTCCCAGGATCGCCTCGCCGAGCGCGGTCAGGTCGCACAACTCCGGCTCCAGATGGAGCCGCCCCTGCTGGATCTGCGACGCATCGAGGAGATCGGCGACGAGAACTTCCATCCGTCCCAGCGTTCCCTGCACCTGTGCGAGATAGCGCGCGATGCGCGCGGCATCCGGCGTGTCGCGCGCGAGTTGGCGCTCCAGGAGTTCGAGGAAGCCCTTGGCTCCGGTGACCGGCGTCCGCAACTCGTGCGAGGCGATCGCGACGAACTGATCGCGCAGGGCGAGCGCCTCCTGCGCCTGGCGGTAGAGGCGCGCGTTGTCGAGCGCCAGGGCGCAGCGTCGGGCCAGCTCCTCGGCGACCGTCACTTCCTCCGGCCCGAAGTGTCGCCCCGATTCGGTGCTGGTAACGAAGGTGAGGACACCGAGCGAGCGCCCGCGCGCGACAAGCGGCACCACCATCACCGAGCGGATGTGCATGGCGCGCGCGACGCGCAAATGGTCATCGTCGCGCGCGGCGGCCCGGATGATCTCGTACGTGTAGTCGGCGATCAAGATCGATGTGCCGCCGCGGAGCGCCTGCGACGGGGCGTGCGCCCGGTCGCTCGCCATCTCGGCGGGGAAGCGGCGGGCTTCCTGGGCGAGTTCGGCCAGCGCCGGATCGGCGTGGGCGATGGCGAGGCGCTCGGTTCGCCCGTCCGCGACGAGCAGATCGGCGAAGCACCAGTCGGCCAGATAGGGGACGGCCAGCCGGGTCACGCGCGCCAGCGTGTCCTCGTAATCGAGCGATTCGGCCAGGTCGGCGCTCGCCTCGGCCAGGAAGCGCAACGAGTCCTCGGCCCGCTTGCGATCGGCGATGTCCTGGAAGCTGCTCACCGCCGCGATCTGCGTCCCGTCCACGATGACCGGGGCAGCCTCGACCGAGAGGTAGGTGATCGTGCCATCGCCCCGCACGTAGCGCATCGCGGCATCGCGCCGCGCCTCGCCGTGGAGGGCGGCGTGCACCATCGGGTACTCCTCCGGGCGGTAGGGGGTGCCGTCGTCATGGAGCGCCCCGTAGTGCGCGTACCCCTCGCGGTCCGCGACCGGTATCGGGGGGCGACCCAAGATTCGGAACGCCGCCGCATTGTGGAAGAGCAGCTCGCCCGAGGGGACTGCGGCGAGCGAGATCCCGACCGGGAGCTGTTCCAGGGTGGCTTCCAGGCGCGCTTGTTCGGTGGCCAGCGCCGTCAGGGCCTGTTCGCGCGCCGCCTCGTTCTCCCGGCGCGCGGTCACATCCTGTAAGGCGATGGCGACGCCTGCTGCGGTGGACTGCGCCCGCCCCAGCAGAATCTGCCCCAGCACGGGCGCTTCGATGCCGAACTCGAAAAAACTGGTGCCCGTGAACGCCGCCTCGATCTGCTGATACAGGCTCGTGCCGACCAGCTCGGGAAACATCCCCCAGGGCGCCTGGCCGAGCAGTGCGGCGCGTGGCCTGCCGCTAAGCGCCTCGGCGCGACCATTGACGTAGGTGAAGCGCCTCTCCGGTGTGAGGATAAAGATTGCCTCGTCGCTGCTGTCCAGCAGGCTGGCGAACTGGGACGCGAGCGTCGCGAACGACTCGCTCGTGTCACGAGGCGATCGGTGCTGGTCCTGCTGGTTGCCGGATGCCACTCCGCGTACTCCTCGCGCGCTCACGTCCGCGCGGGCGAATAGTCGTCTAGTCGTCAACCCACTACCAATGTGGGGCAGTATAGCGCATGTGCGGGCGGGTGCTACGCGCGAAAAGACTCGCGACATGGCCGATGGTGCGCCAGCGCACTCGGCGCTCGGCACCGCCGCAGGCGCGAGGGGTTCCCGGTGAGCGGCGGATCGTAGGCGTTGCGCGAGAAGCGCGGGATGGTTCCGCCGATCCCGACGGCACAGGTGTCCGATGCGCGGGTGCTGCATCGCCGGGCGAGGATCAGCGCGCTACCAGCCACCGCGCACCCCACGCATCGAGCGCGCGAAGTGCCTCCTGGAGATCGCGCCCCGCCGGGGTCAGCGCATATTCGACGCGCACCGGCTGGCTGGGGATCACCCGTCGTTGCAGCAAGCCCTCCGCCGCCAGCTCGCGCAGCCGTTGGGTGAGCAGCGGATCGGACAGGCCGGGGATGGCGGTGAGGATCTCGTTGTAGCGGCGCGCCCCACCCATGAGCTCGCGGAGGATCAGGCCGGTCCAGCGCTTGCCGAGGATGTTGAAGACATGCGTGAAGCTATCGCAGTGCAGCGGCTGCGCGATAGCGTCGGTGGCGGTAGCTGTGGGGAGGGCGGTTGCGCCCGATCGTTTCGCCATACCGGCAGTATAGACAGTGGCGAGGAAGGGGGCAAGGGTTACTACTGTTTCCTTGCCGCTTGACATCGGACGACCGTCCGTCTATCCTTGCGTCGCTCGGCAAAAAAATATTGCCAGGCCAGTATAAGGAAGCAAAAGCATGCAGTACGGCCACCCGCTCCGGTTCGGGACGTTCATCACGCCGCTGGGTGCCACGCCCCAGGAAACCGTCGACCTCGCGCAGCGCAGCGAGGCGCTCGGCTACGACCTCGTGACCTTCCAGGATCACCCGTACCAACCGGCGTTCCTCGACACCTGGACGCTCCTCGCATGGGTCGCCGCGCAGACCGAGCGCGTGCATCTCGCCGCGAATGTGCTCAACGTGCCGCTACGCTCGCCCGCAGTAGTGGCGCGCGCGGCGGCAAGCCTCGACCTGCTCTCCGCCGGACGGCTCGATCTCGCGCTCGGGGCCGGGGCGTTCTGGGACGCGATCGTGGCGATGGGCGGTCGGCGGCTCGCACCGGGCCAGTCCGTCCTGGCGCTCGGCGAGGCGATCGCGATTATTCGCGGCATCTGGGATGCCGACGACGGCACGCCGCTGCGCTTCGCCGGCGACTACTATCACCTCGACGGGGCGCAGCGCGGGCCGCTGCCGGCGCACGACATCCCGATCTGGGTGGAGGGCTATCGACCGCGGATGTTGCGCCTGATCGGTCGCGAGGCCGACGGCTGGTTGCCCTCGCTCGGGCGCATGAAGCCGGGCGCATTTCGGGCCGCGAACGCCATCATCGACGAGGCCGCGCGCGAGGCCGGGCGGGATCCGCGCGAGATCCGCCGCCTGGTCAACATCTCGGGGCGCTTCTCGGCCACCGGTAGCGGCTTTCTCAGCGGGCCGAGCCGGCAGTGGATCGATGACCTGCTCCCGCTCGTCGTCGAAGATGGCGTCGGCACGTTCATCCTCGCGTCGGATGACCCGCGCACCTTGGAGCAGTTCGCGCGCGAGGTCGCCCCGGCCCTGCGCGAGGCCGCGCGCTCCGCGCTCCCGGAGGGTTTTTCCGGGTCCGGGTTCCGCCGTGCGGCGGTGCGGGCGAAGCGGCGTGCAGGGATCGGCTACGACACGGTGCCCGCGTCATTGGCCGCCGCCGCGATCGAGCCGGGGGATGCCGGTTACGCGCGCGTCAGGTCGACCTACGCGCGCGGTGGAGCGCCCGGCCTCGTCTTTCAGGTGGGGACCGCAGCCGAAGTCGTCGAGGCCCTCGCGTTCGCGCGCGCCCACGCCGCGCTGCCGCTCGCGATCCGCAGCGGCGGGCACGGCATCAGCGGTCGGTCCACCAACGATGGCGGCATCGTCATCGACCTGTCCAGATTGAACACGATCGAGGTGCTCGACCGGGCCACCCGCCGCGTGCGCCTCGGGCCGGGGGCGCGCTGGATGGAGGTCGCCGCCGCGCTGGCCCCGCACGGGTGGGCGCTGAGTTCGGGGGACTACGGCGGCGTAGGGGTCGGCGGCCTGGCGACCGCCGGTGGCGTCGGCTGGCTCGCGCGCGAGCACGGCCTGACGATCGATCATCTGCGCGCCGTCGAGATGGTGCTCGCGGACGGCTCCGTCGTGCGTGCGTGCGCCGAGGAGAACGCGGATCTCTTCTGGGCCGTCCGTGGTGCCGGGGCGAACTTCGGTATCGTGACGTCGTTCGAGTTCGAGGTCGACGAGGTCGGCGAGGTCGGCTGGGCGCAACTGACCTTCGATGCCGACGATACGGCGGGCTTCCTCGAACGATGGGGCGGGGCCGTCGAGGCGGCACCGCGCGATCTCACCAGCTTCGTCATCATGGGTCCTCCCCGGCGGGGGCAACCACTCATCGCGCAGGTCCTGGCCGTCGTCGACTCGGACGAGCCGGACACCATCATCGACCGCCTCCAGCCGCTCGCCGACATCGCGCCGCTCTACGACCAGCAGATCACCATCACGTCGTATGCGAGCATCATGGCCAACGCCCACGGGGGCCAGCACGACGCTCGGGGCGAACCGGTGGCACGCTCCGGCCTCATCGGGCACATCACCCCGGAGTTCGCCGCGGCGGCGGCGCGGCTGATCCGCAGCGGCGCGGTCTATTTCTTCCAGATCCGCTCGGTGGGGGGCGCGGTGTCCGATGTCGCCCCCGACGCGACGGCCTACGGGAACCGCGCGGCCAACTTCGCGGTGACGGCGTTCGGGTCGCAACGTGCGCGTACGGACGCGCTGTGGGACGCGCTGCATCACCATTTCGACGGCCTCTACCTCAGCTTCGAGACTGATCTGCGCCCGGAGCGGCTCGACGATGCGTTCCCGCCCCGGACGCTCGAGCGCCTCCGCGCGTTGAAGTCGCGCTACGATCCGGACAACGTCTTCCGCGACAACTTCAATATCGCGCCGCGGGCGCTCGTCGGCTGACCTGACGCGCGAGCGCCCGCGGCGCGGACGACACAGCGCGTAGAAGCGGTGTGGCACTCGCTACCAAGGAGCCTGCCATGACGGATTACGGACACGATCTGCTGTTCGGCACATTCAGCACCCCCGTCGCCCAGCCGCCGATGCACGCGGTCGAGCTGGCGGTGGTGGCGGATCGTGCGGGCCTCGACCTGGCAACGTTCCAGGACCACCCCTACCAACCATCGTTCCTCGATACCTGGACCCTCCTCGCGTATGTCGCGTCGCGCACCAGCCGGATCCGCGTCAGCGGCAATGTGCTCAACCTGCCCCTGCGAGGACCGGCGGTGCTCGCCCGCAGCGCCGCCAGCCTGGATCTCCTGAGCGGCGGGCGCTTCGAGCTGGGCATCGGGGCGGGCGGTTTCTGGGACGCGATCGCGGGCATGGGCGGGCGTCGGTTGACGCCGGGCCAGTCGATCGCGGCCTTGGAGGAAGCGATCGCGATCATCCGCGCGATCTGGGCGACCGACGAGCGCGGCGGGGTGCGCATCGACGGCGTGCATTATCAGGTTGCCGGTGCCAAGCGTGGCCCCGCGCCCGCGCATGACATCGGGATCTGGGTGGGGGCGTACAAGCCGCGCATCTTGGATCTCACCGGACGTGTCGCCGACGGTTGGCTGCCGTCGCTCGCCTATTTGCCGGGCGGACTGGCCGATCTGGCGGAGATGAACGCGCAGATCGACGAGGGTGCGGCGGCGGCGGGGCGTGAGCCAGCCGCGATACGCCGGTTCCTGAACATCTCGGGCCAGTTCGCGCGAGACGGCCGCTCCTTGCTCAAGGGGCCGCCGCAGCAGTGGGCCGAAGAACTCGCGGCGATCACCCTCGAATACGGCATCACCGGGTTTATCCTTGCCGCCGACGATGCGCCCTCGATCGAGCTGTTCGCCGCCGAGGTCGCCCCGGCGACGCGCGAACTCGTCGCCGCCGCGCGCTCGGGCGCGAGCCGTGCCTGACGGCCCCTTCGGTCGCACAGTGGGTGGCATCGGGGCTGGTGGCCGATGCCACCACGATGCTCATGTATCGGCCCGGACGAACGAACGGCGTCGAGGACACGCCGAGAAGGCGCAGTTGCCCGGGGGTAGCGATCGGCGGAGCAACGCCAAGAGGCGGGCGGGGCTACTTCAGCCCCGCCCGCCTCCATTGCTCGCTATTGTGCCGTCGTTGCGCTATTCCGCCGCCGCCACGAGCGCCGCCGCCCCGGCGGCATCGGGGGCCGCGCCGACCTGTAAGAGGAGCGTATTGCCCCAGGGGTCGCGCGCCACGATCGCCCCGCCTGCGGTCTGGTAGGGGATGTCCGCCGCCCGCAAACGCTCGACCACCGCCGCGCGCGCCGCCTCGTTCGGCAGGTCGATCGTGAAGAAGCGGAGGCGCACGCTCGATTCGGGCGCTCCTGCGGCCCCCTGGCTGTGCCAGACGTTCATCCCGATGTGGTGATGGTAGCCCCCGGCGGAGACGAAGAGGGCGGTCGGCATCGCCGCGACGATGTCGAAGCCGAGGATGTCGCGGTAGAAGGCGGTGGCCTGCGGGATGTCGCCGACTTGCAGGTGCAGGTGCCCCAGGCGCGTCCCCGCCGGGAGCCCCTGCCATGTCCCGCCGGCGCGCGCCGCCTCGTTCAGCAGGCCGCGCAGGTCGACCGGGTCGGTCGCCATCTGCACCTGCCCGCCGCGCCAGGTCCACTCGCTGCGCGGGCGATCGCGGTAGATCTCGATGCCGTGGCCGTCCGGGTCTTCGAGGTAGAGGGCCTCGCTGACGAGGTGATCGCCCTGGCCGGGGACCGGCAGGCCGAGGTCGAGCCAATGGCGTAGCCACGCGCCGAGCGCGGCCTGCGTGGGGAGGAGGATGGCGAAGTGGTAGAGGCCGGTGTAGCTGCGGCCCCCGCGCGGCCAGGGCGCGGCCCCCGTTCGCTCGCTGAGCAGCAACAGCGGTTGCCCGGCGACGCCGAGGGTGGCGCTCCCTGGGCCCTGCGCGAGGAGCGCGAGGCCGATCGGCCCGGTGTAGAAATCGACCGAACGCTTCAGGTCGGCGACGCTCAGCGCGAGCAAGCCGACGTTCGTCGCGGGGTCGATCGGGGTGTAGTGCTTGGGGGTCGAGGCGGAGGTGGCGGTCATTGGGGTCTCCTTGATGAGTCGGTAGTCGGTAGTCGGTAATCGGTAGTCGGCGGAAAGGTTTGTGAATAACGCGGTGCCGATCGGCGAGTCATGGCCGTGCAGTGCTCAAGTCTGCCGACCGCCGACCGCCGTCTAATCCAGCTCCTTCAGCAAATTATCCAGATCGAGCTCGCCGCCGCCCATCGCGATGTGGCCCGCCTCGTCGTGCGGCCACCGGTCGAACGGGCGATCCCAGCAGAGTTCGAGGTCGTTGCCGTCCGGGTCGGAGATGTAGATCGCCTCGTGGGTGCCATGATCGGCGATCTGGCGGAGGGGCCAGTTCACCCCTTGCAGGCGGCGCAGGGCGTCCGCGAGTCCGGCGCGCGTCGGGTAGCGCAGGGCGACGTGGTGCAGTCCCGCCACGCCGTCCGGCTGCGGTGCGCCACCGGCGGACTTCCAGGTGTTGAAGCCGAGGTGGTGGTGGTAGCCGCCCGCCGAGATGAAGAGGATGTCGCCGGTCGTCCCCCAACCGGGGACGCCGCGTGCCTCCATCACCACGTCGAAGCCGAGCACATCGACGTAGAAGGCGCGGACGCGATCGATGTCGGCGGTGCGGAGGTGGACGTGGCCGATCGTCAGCCCCGGATCGATCGGGTTCGGGTTGGCGAGCCGGGGGGTGCTCGGCCCCTGAGTTTGGCGGTCGGTGGTGCTGCTCATCCGGTGCTGCTCCTCGTCTGTTGGCGCGGCGGGCGGCATAGCCGTGCGTCGCGTCGCTTGCCGTGCAAGAGCAACTGTATCGCCATCACTAATCATTGTCAAGTAGCTTACAAAAGATTAGAATAAAGAGTGTATGGAGGGAACCGCGATGAGTCAGACTGTCGATTCCGCCGAGGATGGCACGTCGCCGCCGTTCGATAGCGCGTTCTGTCCCGTTTTCCACAGCGCGGTGGAGCTGATCGGGCGACGCTGGACCGGCGCGATCGTGCGCGCGCTCCTCTGCGACATCACCCGTTTCAGCGATCTGACGCGCGCGATCCCCGACCTCAGCGACCGGATGCTCTCCGAGCGCCTGAAGGAACTGGAAGGGGCGGGAATCGTGGCGCGCACGGTCCTGCCGACCACGCCGGTGCAGATCGAATACCGCCTGACGCCGAAGGGCGCGGCGCTCGCCCCGGTCCTGGCCGCGATCGGTGCGTGGGCCGGGGAGTGGCTGGTGGCGGTGGAACCGGCGCGCGCAAGATAAATTTATGGCGAGCATGGCGAATCGCGGGGGCATCACGCGCATCGCCACCGTCGGGAGTACGGTCGCGATCGGCGGTATCCGGGGGCTCAAGCCCCCGGCTGGGGGTGCCTCACGGCACCGGCGAAGTACCCCTGAAGGGAATACTACCCACCTGCGCGGGCTGGGACAGCAGCCCCCACGCCGCGCGTTATCCAGCAAGCCCCTCTCCCAAAGTGGGGGAGGGCCCTCGCGCCGGGTGCCCGCTGGGCGGACGCGACGGGGTGAGGGCCGCACCTGCGTGGGCGATGCCGTTAGAACGCAGTCCCGGCTCAATGGCACCCGGCCACGAAGTCCGCCTGCGCAGACTGGAACGTTACGGTCGTCCCTCATCAGCCGCGAACGTGTGTAACGGCGATGGCTCCGCTCCCGGCTGGGCGGGTTCCCCGGAGGCAGTGCGCCCTTCATGGGTGCAGTGCGCCCTTCATGGGTGGGAGTTCCTGCCCTCTGGGCGGCGGGGCAGGGGGGGAGGGTTGCAGCAAGCCCGCCCCGCTCCTCCCCGCCCGTCAGGGCGCGGACTGGAGCGAGGCGAGCGTGTACGGCAACCGTTCCCCGACGCTGAAGACCGTCGCGGTGCCGTCCCGCAACAGGGTGACGGTGCGCGCGCCGAGCACGCGGGACTCGCCGTTCACGGTGAGGATCACCGTATCCTCGTCGATGCCGAGGATGGTGAGGTACGGCGGCGCGGCGGCGACGAGCGGGGCGGTGCGCGCGCCCCCGAAGCGGTCGTAATGGGGCAACACGCCGATGCCAGGGACGAGGCCGAGGGCGGGCTGCCACGCCGGCGTGGCGGCGCGCGGGGAGGTCACCAACTCGCCGAGGGCCATCGCGCCCGCGCTGCTCCCGGCCAGGATGGTCCCGTCGGCATAGGCCGCGCGAATCGCCGCCCACGCCGCACTCCCACGGAGCGTCTCGATCAGGTGGCGCGGATCGCCCCCGGAGAGGTAGATCAGGTCGACCCCGGCGAGCGCGGCCACGTAGTCGGGATTGTCGGCGTCCGACCGCGCGAGGATCGGCACGCCGAATGCCTCGCAGCCGAGCGCGGCGAAGTGCGCGACGCCGCGCGCGATCCAGTCGAACGGCACCTCCCCCTCGCGCCCGGACGCGGTCGGCACGATCGCGACCCGCCGTGTGGCGCGCGGCAGATGGGTCAGGACGATCGCATCGACCGCACGCATGATCGGCAGGAATTCGCCCGATCCGGCCAGCACCAGCGCCCCCATCGCTCCCCTAATCCTCGCGCAACTGAGCGTTACCATCGCACATCGTCACACCTTGCCAACGCTGTGCAGTGCACAATTATGCCGTATCCTTGGGAACGATGTGCGGCGACAATCGCCGCGCCGGATGCGAGGAGGAGACGATGCCGAGCCCCGCCACCGCCGCGTTCGTCCGTAGCGAGGCCGCGCGCATCCTGACGCGCAATCGGCGGGTCGGCCATGCCGACTGGAACGGGCAAGACTATGCCTACGTCGTGCCGTCGCCCGGCTCCTATCCCTTCCAATGGTTCTGGGATTCCTGCTTCCACGCGATCGCCCTGACGCATATCAATCCCGCCTGGGCGCGCGAGGAATTGCTGACGCTGCTTCACGGCGCGCAGCCGGACGGCTTTATCCCGCACCAGATCCTCTGGGAGAAGGATCGCTACCCCGAGGCGGCGGCGCGGCAGTCGGAGGATTTCGGCGACCGCTACACCAGCACGTCGATCCAGCCCCCCGTGCTGGCCGTCGCGATCGAGCGGGTCTACCGCGCGACCGGCGATGCCGACTTCCTGGCGCGCGCCCTCCCGGCGGCGATCGCCTTCCACCGCTGGCTCGCCGACATCCGCGACCCGGACGGTGATGGGCTGATCGCGATCATCCAGCCGGACGAATCGGGGATCGACGCCTCGCCGAAGTTCGACCCGCTGATGGATTTCCCGCAGGACAACGACGACCTGGTACGCTGGATCGCCTCCCTCTACGCGCGCTACGCGCCGCTGCGCCTGAACGATCGCGCGATCCTCGATCTCGATCTCTTCAACGTGGAAGAGGTGCTGACGAACGTCTTCCACATCCTGGGGATGCAGGCGATCGCGCGGCTCACCGACGATGTGGCGATCGCGTCCGAGTTCACCGCGCGGGCCGAGACGGTCCGGGATGCGCTGATCGCCAGGTGCTGGGACGAGGAAGCGGGGGCCTTCTTCGACCTCGCGGGCAAGGAAGAACGCCCGCTGAAGGTGCTGACGATCGCGTCGCTCGCCCCGCTGGCCCTGCCGGACCTCCCACGCCCGTTCGTGGAGCGCCTCGTCGGCCACCTGCGCGATACGGAAACCTTCGCCTTGCCCTACCCGATTCCATCGGTCTCCGCACGCGAGCCGTCGTTCATGCCGGGCGACGCGCACGGCTTCATCTGGCGCGGCCCGAGTTGGATCAACAGCAACTGGCTGATCGGCGAGGGGCTGCGCGCGCACAGGATCGACGATCTGCGCCAGCGCCTGACCGACGCGACCTGCGTCCTGGTCGAGCGCTCGGGCTTCCGCGAGTATTATCACCCCTACACCGCCGAGGGCTACGGCTCGCGCGACCACAGTTGGAGCACGATCGTCGTCGATATGCTCGATGGTCCGGTGGGAGGTTAGCGCGCGGCCCGCTCAGTCGCGCGCCGCGCGCAGTTGTGCCAGCGCCTCGGTGTAGGCTTCGTTGAAGGTCGGGAAGGCGCGGACGACCTCGTCCAGCAGGTCGAGCGACACCGACGCGCGGATCGCCAGCGTCGCCTCGCCGAGCCACGCATCGGCGTGCGGCCCGATCGCCGAGGCTCCCAAAAGCACGCCCCGGTCCTTGTCGGCCACCAGTTCGAGCCGCCCGCGCGGCGTCCCTTCCGTCTCCGCACGCGCCGTCTCGCGCAGATCGATTCCGGCGGTGATGACCGCGTGCCCCTGCTCGCGCGCGGCCTGCGCGGTGAGGCCGACGCCCGCGACGGTGGGTGTGGTGTAGACGGCGCGCGGGATCGCGCGATAGTCGGCCTGCCGCGACGCGCCGAGGAGATTCGCCGCGAGAACCTTCGCGTGGTAGTTGGCGGTGTGGGTGTACGGCTCGATGCCGATGACATCCCCCGCCGCCCAGACATGCCCCTGCCCGACGACGCGGCAATGCTCGTCGGTTTCCAGGCCGTGCTCGCCCGGCTCGACGCCGAGTGATTCGAGGCCGAGATCGGCGACGCGCGGGTCGCGCCCGGTCGCCAGCAGGAGTCGTTCGGCGTGCAGGATGTCGCCCCCCTCCAGCGTCAGCGCGAGGCCGGTGTCCGTCGCGCGGGCGCTGGTCGCCTTGGCCCCGAGCCGGATGTCGATGCCGTCGTGGCGGAGGGCGTCGGCCAGAATCCCCGCGATCGTCGGTTCCTCTTGCGGCAGGAGGTGCGGGGCCGATTGCACCAGCGTGACCGCCGTGCCGAACGCGGCGTAGATCTGGGCGAGCTCGCAGCCGACCGCGCCGCCCCCCAGCACGATCAGCGAGGCGGGCAGTTGCGGCGAGGTCAGCGCCTGATCGCTGGTCCAGGTCGCCACCGCCGCCAGGCCAGCGATCGGCGGGATGGTCGGGGCCGAGCCGGTCGCGATTACCAGCTCGGTGTAGCCGATCGCGCGCTCCCCGACGGCGATCACGCCCGGACGCACGATCCGTCCGCGCCCGCGCAGGAGGGTCACGCCCTGCTCATGGAGTTGCCGCGCGCCGAACGTGTCGTCATCCGGCACGATCTCGTTGCGACGTCCCACCGCGATGGCATACGCCGCGCGCCCATCCCCAGCATCGAGCGGCCCGGCGACCGCGCCGAGACGCGGAGCCTCGCGCAGCAGTAGCCGTACCTCGGCGGCGCGCAACATCGCTTTGCTCGGGACGCAGGCGACGAAGCCGCACTCCCCGCCGATCCGCCGCTCCTCGATGATCGCGACCGCGCGACCACCGTCCGCCAGCTGGCTCGCGAGGCTCTCGCCAGCGCTCCCCGCGCCGAGGATCACGACATCGAAATGGTCCATCAGCGTTCCTTTCGGTTCGTATTCTCGGCATCGTCGCCACGCCGCCGATCGCGGCGCGCGCGCGCCCGGCGATAAACGGCGACGAAACGTTGCGTCACTTGAGACCAGGCGTAGCGGGCCGTGAACGTGCGTCCGGCGCGGCCCAGCGCGGCGCGTGCGCGCTCGTTGCCGAGCAGCGCCACAAGGGCGTCTTCCGCCGCCGCCGCGTCGAAGGGCGGCACGACGATCGCGCCGCACCCATCCGGGGCGATCTCGGCGGTCGCGCCGACCGCGTGGGTGATCACGGGGAGGCCGTGGGCCAGCGCCTCGACCAGCGCGAGCCCGAAGGCTTCGTAGTGCGAGAAGAGGACGAAGAGATCGGCGTGGTCGTACCAGCGGAGGAGTTCCGCGTCGCCGACCTCGCCGGTCAGCAGCACGAGATCGGCCAGCCCTTCCCGCGCGATCCGCGCCCGCAACCCCGCCTCGCTCCCCTCGTCGCGTCCGACGAGGACGAGGCGCAATCGCGCGGCGACCGCCCGCGGGAGGCGGGCGCGCGCGGCGAGGACGCGGTCGAGGGTCCATTCCTGGCCCTTGTGCGCGCCGAGCCGCCCGACGCAGAGGATGGTGAGCCGACCTGCCACCCACCCCTGCGGCGGGGTGCCATCCGACGCGGGCGCGTCGATCCCCCAGCCGATCGTCGTCAGGCGCGCGCGCGGTGCCAGATAGGTACGCGACAGCGCCCGTCGTTCGAGGCCGGAGAGGACCGTGATCCGATCGGCGGCGCGGCAGAGCAGGATGTTGATCGGTTGCAGCCAGCGGTAGGCGGGGATCAGCCGGTGGAACGACGGCGTGAAGACGATCGCCGCCCCCCGCCGCCCGTACCACCAGGTCCAGAGGTGCCCCCAGAACCAGCCGTCGCCGACCCAGTGGATGACATCGGGCCGGAACTCGTCGATCGCGGCGGCGAAGGCGCGCGGCGGGAACCAGACGAGCGGCACCGAGAAGAAGGGCGGCGCGCGGTGCGGCCACGAGGGGACGCGGTAATACGCCATGCCACCATCGATCATGTCGCGTGCGGGCAGGCCCGGCAGATGGCGGCGCGGGAAGGCGTAGTGCGTGGCGAGGATGCCGGTGGCGTGACCGGCGGCACGCAAATGGGCGCTGAGCTGGTCGATCACCCGCTCGATGCCGCCCCAGTTCGGCTTGTAGTACGGGGCGACGAAGAGGACGCGCAACGGTGCGTCGGCATCGAAAGGCGCGGCGTCGGTGCTCACGCGAGGGCCGGGTGCGGCTGGAGGACCGATTCGCCGAGCACGGCCAGATCGAGCTCCGCGCCGTTTTCGTAGGTCTGCTCCGCGCCGTCGCGGATGATCGCCACCTGTCCCTGGCCGCGCACCGCGAGGGTGTTGCGGTTCACGTCGATGATGCAGCTGGTGTGCTCCTCGATGCCGAGGATCGTCGTGTCGGGCGGGAGGAGCGCGCGCAGCCGGTCGAAGCGCTCGACCCCCATGAAACAGCGGCTCGTGTCGAGGTTCGCGCCCCCTTCGGCGTTGTTCCAGTGCGGCACGATCGCCAGATTGAGCCCGACGTGGTCGAGGAGATTGAGGCCCGCCTGCCAGTGGAGATCGTCGCCCGCCTTGTAGATCTCGTAGACCGGCAGGACGTGGGTGCCGAGGGCCAGCGCCGCCGCGCTAGAAAAGGCGAGCGCGGCCCCGGCGCTCCACCGCTCGCGAATCACGTCCCAGGTCGCCGTGCCCACGAGCTGGCGCACGGTGTAGGTGGGGCTGCCCGGCCCGGCGAGGATGTAGTCGGCCTCGCGCAGCGGGGCGTAGACGGCGGGATCGTCCGGGTCGCCCGGCCCGCCCTTGCGGCTGGCCTGGATCAGCGTGATCTCCGGCTTGTAGTTCTGGAGGCTGCGCTCCACGAACGAGCGGAGCTTCTCCACGACGAAATCGGCATTGGGCTGGAAGCCGGACGGCGTGACGAGGATCGCCACCTTCACCGGGGTCGGGAGCTGCTTCAGCACCTCCTCCTGGACCTGGCGCCCGTGGCGCGCGGTCTCGCCCGAGCCGAAGAGGATCAGCGGGCCATGATGCGTCGTCATCGTCTCTCCTCGCGTTAAGAGTCTGCTCAGGTCGCGCGCGCAAGGCGACGGAGAGTGTCGGCGGTCGAGCGCGGCGCAGGGTGGGCGATCAACGAGCGGGCGGCGTTGCGGTCGGCGCAGCGCTCGGTGGCGGGGCGGGCAACCGGGCGAGGATCGCGTCGGCGAGCGCGCTGGCGCTGCCGGGGGCGGTGAAGTTATGATCGGCTCCGGGGATCGTCACCCGCGCGACGACCCGCTCACCCGCCGCGCGCACGAGCGCATCGGCCTGCGTCGCGGCGACCTCGCGATCCGCCCCGGCCATGACAATCACGATCGGTGCCACCACCTGCGCCGCGACATCGGCCATCGCGAATTCGCTGGTGCGATCGAAGACCGCCGCCAGGAAGAAGACCCCCGCGATGTCGCGTCGTCGCGCCGCCACCACGATGATCGGCATCCCGGCGTAGCTATGGCCGCCGATCGCGAACGTGCCCGCGCGCAGGCGCGGTTGTGCCCGGACGAAATCGAGCACATCGTCGAGATCGTCCGCGTAGCCCGACACGGAGGCGTCGCGCAGTTCTCCGTCGCTCGTCCCCGCGCCGTTGGTGAAGTCGAAGCGCACCGTCGCGACGCCGTCCGCGCCGAGGGTCGCGGCGATCTGGCGGAGGTAGCGGCCTGCCATGTCGCCGCCGTAGCCGTGGCAGAGGATCAGCGTGCGCGCGACCGGCGCATCGCCCGCCGGATAGTCGATCGCCCCGACGAGTTGCTGGCCGTGCCGCGTGGCCAGCGTGAACGGTGCCGTCGTCCCGGATGCTGCGTCGCTCATGGGTGCCTCCGCGCTACCTTGTGCGTCTACGCCTGCCGTTCGTTCGACCATAACCTGTTCATAACCTTGTAGGGAAGGGAGCGACAGTGTGGGCGACCATCAAGCTGGGAACTGTGTGGCGGATGACGCGAACGGTTCCGCCCGCCGTCCGCAAGGTGCGGGCGGCGTCACCCGGCGAGCAGATGTGCCCAGCGGGCCTTGAGCAGGCGCTGATTCCCCTCATGCACCCCCGAGCGGATGCTGTCGATCCCCAGCCCGTGCGCCTTCTTGCGGTAGAGGACCACGATCGTGTCGACGAAGCCGGGTGGCCCGTAGCGTTCCAGCGACCGCAGCCAGAGATCGTAGTCCTCGCAGCAGCGCAACGTCTCGTCCCAGCCGCCGATGGCCAGGAGCGCCTCGCGGCGGTAGATCGCCGTGCTGGCGTTCGGGATCATCGTGCTCTCGTAGAAGTGTCGCGCGCACGCGGCGCGATCGGCGCAGAAGAAGTTGCGGACATCCTCGCCGATCAGATAGTGCCCGGCCTCGTCGATCTTCGCGGCGTTCGCGTGCGCCGCCCAGAAATTCGGTCGGTCGCGCAGGTAAGCGAGGCGCTGCTCCACGCCGTCCACCGTGAGGAGATCGTCGTCGTCGAGGTCGATCAGGAATTCGCCGCCCGCCGCCCGTGCGGCGCTGTTGCGCGCGGCGGCGACCCCGCGCGACCCCGCGTGGCGCACCACGACGACGCGCGGATCGCGCGCGGCGAGCGCGGCGAGATAGGCGGCGGTCCCGTCGTCCGAGCCATCGTCCACGATGACGTGCTCCCAGGGGCAGGCGAGGCGCAGCGCCTGCACGCTGGCGATCGCGAGCGGCAGGAAGGTCGCGCGGCGGTTGTGGGTGGGCGTGACGATCGAGATCGTCGGCGCTGTGCCGCTCATGTGGCCCTCTGGTATACCGTCTGTCTCATTCATGCGTTTCCTCGAGCGCTACTATACACCTATCCGCCGCCCGCCCCTGCCCCACCTCGCAACGCTGCCCCGCTCCTTGCGAAGCGGCGGGGCAGGATAACCGGTCCCTGTGGCGCGGGAACGCACGCGGCGAGTTGGGGCGAAGCGTGGCCCGCCCTGCTATCCTACGGGCCACGAGCCAGGTCGGGCATCGCCGAGGGGTGTGCGGAGAGGGGGCAGGATGGCGTTCAACGTGAAGAAACGCGGCAAGCTGACCTATTATTATGAGGGCGAGCGCCCGATATTATCGGCGCTGGTGACCGAGGAACTGCCGGACGGCGACCTCAAGATCGCGTTCGCGGGGCTGACCGGGGGCTACTCGGCGCAGACGGTGCTGGGGCTGCCAGAGGTGGTGACGATGGACCCGCACCGCGAGATCCCGCTCGTCTTCGCCTGCTACGAGAAGTGGTTGCGAGACGCCGGGATCTGCGACTCGCTGCGCGACGTGGATTTCATCGAGGTCCATGCGTTCGGCTGCCAGCCAAAGTCGCCGAATCCGCTCGTCGATCCGACCGGCTACGCCACCGAAGGGGCGCGGCTCCGTGCCGCCTACGCCGAGGCGTACCGTACCTATTTCGCGGAGCAACTGCCGGACAACGGCGTCCCGTGCCGTTTCACCGTCCACGTCGTGGACGTGCCGGACACCGCCGCCTCGTACGAGTTCTACGCGACGGCGTTGTGGCAGCGGGCGTTGAATAGTCGATCGTAGGGGGGGGGCCGCCGCGCTGGCGGTAGGGGCAACGACCGGAGTGGCTACCACGAAGTATATTGCAAATCGGGTAGCTACTTGCTACGGTGATAGTGGAACAGCGGGATTGCGCGAGGCGTTGTAGGGGTGGGACGTGGAGTATCGTGTGACGTTCTACAGTCCCTTACGCGGGCCAAAGCCTCTGGCCCACTGGTTGCGGGATTTACGTGTCATGCGGCCCGTCCTCGGTGATCTCGTCACAAGCGGGTTAGAAAAACTCCGCAATGGTGATCACCATCACAGGCCGTTAGTTGAGATGGTGGACCCTGCAAATCGTATCTATGAAATGCGCGTGGGTCGAGCCAATATCGCGCGAGTATTCTTCTTCTACGATGGGGACGAGATCATCTGCACGAATGGGTATGTGAAGCAGCGTAATCAGCTTGATCAGGGCGAACTCGACCGGGCGAGGCGCTATCAGCACGACTGGATGGGGCGAAAACCATGACTATGCAAGCAACCGACGCGCCGAGTTACTCCGATGATTTGGCGGCATTCGTGGAGAACGATACCGCCAATGGACGGGTGCGGCTGGAACTGGCACACATCGCCTATGATATCGCCGACACGCTTGCGAGCATGCATCCAGCAGAAAAAGAGGTCGCGTTCTTTTACATTACTCGTCACGAGCGATACCAGGAGTTCCCGTATACGGACTATCTCCTCACCTTGCTCCGCGAACTCAACGTGGAGGCCAGCGCCACCGAATTCGCGCCCGGTAAGGAGTACTGGAAAGTCAAGGCCAGGCTGCTCGACCCGGAGCCGGGCGACGAGGATGGACCCCGCTACGAGTGAGCGTCCGCTGATTGCCGTGCCGCGACAACACAGGACGAAACAAAAGCTCCTGCGCGCTCGATGAGAAGACGTTCCCGTTCGTTGATTGCTCCTGCTCTCGCCTCGCCGGCACACGACGTGTGGGTGGGCTACCAGCGTCTACAATCCCAACGGTTTCGGACTGCCTGACTGGACCGAGAATCCGCACAAGGACTGGCTCGATCGCTATGGCGTGGCTACCGGCGTGATCGCCCGGAACGCCTGGGCAAACGCATCATCACCGCTACCCTGGCCAATAGGCCGGTGCGGCTCGTTCAGAATCGTGACGTAAGTTATAGTAGTGGCGTATATTGAGTTGCCGTCTGCTTTGCATGTGATAAGCCTGTACCGGAGTGGGGCATGAGTTCCAATAATTACGTCTTTCCAGATTATACGAAGAAGTTGTTGTTTCACTATACTTCTCGTCATAGTGCTATTGAATATATTTTGGGTCCATGACGATTCGTATGGGGCCGCTTATCAATATGAACGATCCTAGAGAAACTGAACCGTGGTTATTGGGTTGGAACTTTGAAGACCAGCAGCTTTTTACAGAGTTAGCAAATGATGCATCAAAGAGAGACGCACTGTCTCGCGATATTAACGAGCGCCTAAAGAAGGGCTGTAATCTATTGTGCCTCACAGAAGATCGACCTCTCGAGGGGCAAGTAGATATAGTTCAAGGCTTTGCACATGATCGTATGTGGGCACAATATGCAGATAACCATACTGGGATTTGTATATTCTTTGATAAGGAGAAATTAACTGCACGTATGAAAGAGCACTTCGCTAGAAAAGCGGGCAAACTATTTAAGGAATCTGTTCGATACACCCAAGAGTTAGATTTTGGGGCAATTCATATAGATGGCTATAAAGGTGTTCAAAAGTTGCAAGCCGTGCTTGTAAAGCATCGTCACGAATACGCAGAAAAGCTATACATGACGAAAACGCCCGATTGGAGGGATGAGCATGAATATCGATTTCTTTGGATAAGTAGTAGTCGTCGTCCTTCCTTGGTAGAGTTTGTGCCTGTTCATGGTTGTATTACTGATATTTGTGTGGGAGCGCGGTTTCCTAAGGCATACGAGATTAATGTAGAAGCTTTTGCTAAACGTATGAATTGTAGATTGCATCGCATTATATACCTTCAAGGGAAACTGATGATTTCTCCATTTGACCGAAAATATTATGAAAAAATCCCCCAAACCATCTCTGGATGGTAGGTA
>JAABUM010000861.1_pt1 | contig 49279 bp, 42 predicted proteins | sample 5559161 | NCBI WGS metagenome assembly JAABUM01 (sample SAMN10711868, study PRJNA513369) | rock metagenome | isolation source: Antarctica rocks | place: Antarctica: Victoria Land, Siegfried Peak nord
AGTGGCGGCCTGGGAGGCGGCCCGCAACGGCGCCGACAGCCGCATCGATTGGCGCTTCACGACAGCGGACGCCCGCATCAAGCTCAAGCACCTCTACCCTGTACTTGACGATTGACAACCCACTAGCCCCGGTTCGCGCGCCGCGATCTCCTGCCGCAGGCGGTTGTTCTGCTTGCGGTAGGCGGAGATGATCCCGACCTCGGCGGCGAGCGCCTCCCAGGCGGCGCGCGGCGTGCGGCGGAAGAGCGCGACGACCAGCTCCGCGACGATCGCCGCCTCGCGCGGGTTGTCGCGCGACTCGCTCGCCTGCCACTGGCGCACCGTGTCGCGCGCCGCCGGATCGGCGCTGGTATCGAGGAAGAGGAGCGGCGTGTCGTCCCAATCGTCGCCCTGGGGGGCCGGGGCGGTGCCCAGGCGTTCCAGAAAGGTGCCGAGGCGGGAGTCGGCGACCGCCGCCGTGCCGGGATGCAGCGCGCCATCGTAGAAGAGCGCGCTGATGATCGCGCAGATCGGGGCGTTCATCCGGTACTGCGCCGCCAGGGTGATCAGCGCCGCCGGATAGCGCCGCGCCAGCCGTTCGAAGAGGGAGACGCGTAGCCCCTCGCCCGCCCCGAACCCGGCACCGACCAGCGATTCGGGGGGGTCGGGCAGCGCGATCGCGTCGGGCACCTCGGGAACGACGGGGGGCAATTGCTGGTGATCGCCGACGAGGATCAGCCGCCCTTCGTAGCGGGCCGGGAGATGGCGCAGCGCCTGGAGCGCCGCCGGCTCGGTCGCCTGCCCGCACTCGTCCACGATCACTGTGCCGAAGGTGAGGCCGCGCAACTCCGGCGCGTTGGCGGCGGCGAGGGTGCCGACGAAGAGCTGCGCATGGTCATGGATCGTCACCCCCGCGCGGATCAGGCGCACCCACCGTTCGAGGCCATCCGTGGTGGTCAGGTCGAGCCCGGCCAACGCCTCGCGCACACCCAGCCGCTCGCCGAGGATCTGCGCGCGCACCGTCGGCTCGGTCGCGCCGCGTGCGACGCCGACACGAACCAAATAGGGGCGGAGTTCGGGGAAGCGCTCGGCGATCTTGGCCGTCACCTCGTCCGCCGCCCGGTGCGTGTTGGCGAGGATCAGCAGCGGGCGGCGCGTCGGCTCGTCGATGGCCGCGAAGAAGTCGCGGCGGGCGATCGCGTGGGCCAACACGGCGATCGTGGAGGTCTTGCCGGTGCCGGGCGGCCCCTGGAGGAGCACGAGTTGGCCGGGCGCGAGGGCGAGCGCCGCGCCGAGCGCCCGTCGCTGATCGGCATTGAGGTCTGGCGCTTCCTCCTCCGTCGCCGAGGGTGCGAGCGGGGCCGGTGCTGCGGTCCCGAGGAGGATCTGCGCGAGGTGCGGCAGCTCCGTCGCGCGGAGCTGCCGCCCGCTGGCCGTGGCCCCGCGACTCGCGCCGAGGAGGAAATCGGTCAGCCCCTGCCGTTGCCAGGGGGAGTGGAACGGGAGCGCGTCGACCCGGTAGCGCCCGCTCGCGCTCGGGGGGAGGGTGTCGCGCAGCTCCGCTGCCACCATGTTGCCGCCGACCGCGCTGAGTGTCCCCTCCACCGAGAGGAGTTCGCCGGGCGCGTGGTCGGCGGGGGTGACGAGGACGCGATCGTCCTCGCGGAGGCGCGTCTCGATCCGGTCGCGGCGGGTGAAGCGCACCGCCCTCACCCCCCCGCCCGCCTGCGGCGTCAGGTCGCCGATGCTGACGCCCTCTTGTCCCTCCAGTGTCCCTTGCGCGGTCGTCGCCAGGTGGTGCAGGGCCTCGCGCCCGGTGCGGTCCTCGTCGCCGAGCTGGCGGTGGAACCAGACCCAGTAGGCGTACAACTCCTGCGGCAGGTGCCGGAAGAAGTTGGCGACCGGCGCGCGACCGGGACTGTGCGCCGCCTCGCAGATGCCGCGCGCCGCGGCGGGGCAGATCTGGCAGGGGGTATTGGTGGCGTGCAGCGCCCAATCGCCGCCGACCTCGCGGACGCGCCGCCCCAGCCCGGCGATCGTGTCGATGCGGTGGCGATCGTAGCCGGTCAGCAGGCCGGACATCAGCAGGAAGCCGACGTTGCGCGACTGGGCCAGCAGATCGGTCGCGCGGTCGTTGCCGCCGTCGGCGAGGCGCGCGCGGGCGCGGCGCACGATCGGGTGATCGTCCAGCGGCACCTCGGTCGCCTCGTCATCCTCGATCGCCTCGATGAACGTCTCCGCCTCGCCACCCCCCAGCGCGCGGACGATCTCGCGGTAGGCGAGCGCCTGCAAGCCGCCGGGGCGGGCGATGCCGGTCAGCGGATCCTTCTCCGCGCCGAAGCCGCCGCCGGTCTTGACCTCGTGCAACGTCTCGACCGCGCCCAGCTCCCCGGTCGCGCTGGTGGGGCGGTAGACGAGGCGATCGGCGCGCCCGCTGATCCCGCGACCCGGCGCGAAGAAGAGCCGCTCTTGCAGCAGCGCGCGCGGGTCGCCGGCGGGCGGGATCGTCTCGTCCAGCCGTTCCAGGATCAACGTGCGCGCGGCGAGCGGGCGGCGATGAATCGCCTTCGGTCGCCCGCTCGGGCGATCGAGGAGGAGGTGGGCGAAATCGGTCGCCCAGGTACGCGCGACCGCCTCGATATAGGCCGCGCTGATCGCGTCGGCGTCGTCGCCGCCCACGCGCGCGGTGGCGGCGGCGCGGTATCCGGCGTGGACGGCGTTGCCGACGGTGAAGGTTGGTGCGGTGGCGTCGCGCGTCGGATCGCGGTCTACCCCCACGAAGCCGGTATAGAAGGCGGCGAGGGGGCAGCCGTAGACCGTCTCCAATTGCCCCCCGGTGAGGGTCCATTCGGGGGCGATGATGAACTTCAGCGGCACGATGATGGTGCCGCCGGTGCTCGTCTCCGCCGCGACCGCCTTGAGGAGTTGCAGGCGCAGACGTTCCGGGCGGCCCCCCTGGGCCAAGCCGGCGAAGGCGCGTTCGAGGGTGGGGAGGTAATGGGAGAAGGGGGTGCTGCGGTCGTTGCCGGGATACCATTCGCCGCCGAAGACGTAGGCCCGCCCGAGCGCGCCCCCCGCCTCGGTCGTCAGGCGCAGGGCCAGCCGCCCGCGATGCGACCATTTCTCGTCGCGCGTGGCGATGACCGGGAGGTCGAGGCGTTGCGGCGTGCCGACCTGCGCGCGCAAGGCGGCGAAGGCGGCGGTGATCTGGGCGGTGTCCTGGGGCATCGGTGCGTTCTCCCCGTTGCGGCGCTCAGGGCGCGGTCGCGCCGCCCGGCAGGGGGCCGACGCGGTAGCCATCGTAGGTGAGCGCGCCGAGCGCGCCGAGGAGCGTCAGCCCATCGGCCAGTTCGCCGCGCTCGAACGTCGCCTCCCCGGCGGTGCCATCGCGTGCCAGCGCCGCCAGACTCTCGTCGAGCAGCGCCGTGTTGAGGGTGAAGATCGTCTGCGACCCCCTCGCGGCGAGGGTCGCCAGGATGCGCCCCGCCAGGGGGAGGGTCAGCGCGGCATCGGCCACCTGACGCCGGATCGCCGGGTCGCGGCGCGCGCGATCGCCCAGCGGGGTGAGGCGGAACTTCTTGCCGCTGCGCCCCGCCGCGCCCTCGCTGAAGATACGCGCGAAACGACATTCCCCCAGTAATGGACAGCCATGCTCATCGCAGGTGGGGATGCGCTGGCGGATCGGCTTGATCAGCGTGAGGGCCGCGAGCGTTTCCACGCCGACGAGCCCGCCCGCCCGCAGCCGGTACTGGCAGCCGATCCCATCGTCGGTCGCCAGGAGCGCCGCGTGGAGGGCATCACTTTCCGCGATCGCTAACGTCGATGGTCCCGTCATCCTCACACCATGCGTCGCCCGAATATGTCCGTACAGATGGCATTGTAGCACGCGCGATCCCTGTGATCGCGATCACAGTGTCGCCGTGATCGGGCGCATAACGCGCGGACCCCGCCCCACTCTATGCTGAAAGCAGCGAGATGAGCCACACGATGGTGGCCGATTGATAGGAGCGAGAGATGAGCGCGACGATGGAGCGGACCGCTGTACAGGGGTTGAGCCTGGGCCTGGGGACGGTTGAGCCGAATGGCGACGATGCGCTGATCGCGCGGGTGCGCGACGGCGATCAGGAGGCGTTCGCCACGCTGATCGAGCGCCATAAGCGGATGGTCTACAACCTCGCCTATCGCCTCCTCGGCAATGCGCCCGACGCGGAAGACGCGGCGCAGGAGACCTTCTTGCGCGCGTACACCCGCCTCGCCACCTATGTGCCGGACGGCCGCTTCGGGGCGTGGCTCGGGGCGATCTGCTCGCACTGGTGCATCGACACGATGCGGGCGCGGGGGCGGCGGGTGCAGACGGTGGCGCTCGGGCGGGTGCCGGAGTGCGAGCGCTTCGTCAGCCGGGTCGATGGGCCGGAGGAAATGGCCCTCTGGCGTGCGGGGCGCGACGAGATGCAGCGGTGGCTGGCGGAGCTGTCGGCGGCGTATCGCACGGTGCTGGTGCTACGCTATTACCGGGAGCTGTCGTACGCCGAGATCGCCGAGGTGCTGGGCGAGCCGGTCTCGACGGTGCGGATGCGCCTCTTCCGTGCGCGCAATCAGCTCGGCACGATCGTCGCCCAGGCCGAGGAGGCGCGTGCGCTGTCCCCGCTGACAGCGCTCCTCTCGGCATAGCACGAGCGGGCGGGGGATTTCCCCCCGCCCGCTCGTTTCGTGTGCGCTATCGTTCCGGCGCGCGTGCTAGGCGTCGCGCCGTTGCCGGGCCGCCTCGAAGAGGAGGATCGCCGAGGCCATCGCCGCGTTCAGCGACTCCAGGCCACCCGCGAGCGGGATCGAGAGGAGGTCGGTGCAGCGCTCCTGCCCTTCCGGGCTGATGCCGCGATCCTCATTGCCGATGATCAGCGCCGTTGGCTGGGTGAGATCGGCGGCGGTGTAGAGCGTGTCGCCACCGGCATCCGCGCCCCAGACCGCCGCACAATTCGCCAATTCCTGATCCAGCAGATCCCACCCGACGCTCGAACGGAGTGCGAGGCGGAAGTGGACGCCCATCGCCGCGCGTACGACCTTAGGGTTGTAGAGATCGACCGTGCTGGGCGTGGTATAGAACGCGGTCGCCCCGGCCCCGAGCGCGGTGCGGAGCATCGTGCCGAGATTGCCGGGATCGCGGACGCCATCGGCGATGACGAGCAAGGGGACGCCCGGTGCGGGCGGCGTCTTCTCCGGGAAGGGGAGGATCGCCGCAATCCCGGACGGGGTCTCCGTCTCGCTGATCGTCTTCATCACCTGTGGCGTCACTTCCAGGACGCGCATGTGTCGCCCCGGACCGTCGGCACGTTGTTCGGTAAGGGTGACCAACAGGCGCTCCTGCTCATCGCCATCGCCGAGCAATTCGCGCGCGATGAAGATGACGCGCGGGATCGCCCCGGCGTCGGTCGCTTCGGTGAGCGCCCGCACGCCCTCGAGCATGAAGGCGCGCTCACGCTGGCGATCGCGTCGCTTGCTCAGTGCGCGCGCTAACTTGACCGAGGGATTGTCGAGACTCGTGATTGTGGTGACCATAAGGGCTCCGTTAAGCGGGTCGTCGGTCGTCGGTCGTCAGCAGGGAGTAGCCTTCTGGCGAGCAAATCTTCCAGCGTAGCGCCATACCGGACACTCGCTGAAGTGGTTGCTCTGCCAAACCACTCGTTACTGACAACCGACGACCGACGACCGACGACTTTCTTAGGCGTGAACCTGGCGGGCTGCCAGGGCGGCGGTCTCCGCCGGGAGTGCGGTCCGGGCGGCGTCGGCGATCTGCGAGAAGGCCGCGCTGTCATGGACGGCGAGATCGGCCAGCATCTTGCGATCGACCTCGATGTTCGCCAACTTCAGCCCCTGCATGAACCGCCCATAAGGGAGGCCATTGAGCCGCGCCGCCGCGTTGATGCGAGTGATCCACAGGCGGCGGAATTGACGCTTGCGTGCCTTGCGGTCGCGGTAGCTGTACTGCATCGCCTTGAGGAGCGCCTCGTTCGCCCGGCGGAAGAGCCGGTTACGGGTACCGTAATACCCCTTTGCACGGGCGATTACTCGGCGGTGACGGGCGTGAGCCGCGACACCACGCTTCACTCGGACCATTGTTCCTCCTATCTCACTCTCAGCGCCTACGTCGCGATCGTCGTCAGGGGCGGTGCAGGTGTTACTTGCTGCCGTACGGCAGGAGCTTCTGCACACGCTTGCGGTCGGCAGGGGCCAGCACTATCATCCGGTCGAACTGGCGCTTGACGCGTGACGACTTGCGGCGGCGGAGGTGGCTCTTCATCCCCTTGGCGTGGCGGATCAGCCCGCTGCCGGTCACATCGAAGCGCTTTTGCGCCCCTTTGTGGGTCTTCATCTTCGGTCCCTTAGCCATGAATTCCCTCCCTCACTCTACGCTGCGTCCCCGCCGGTGTGGCGTTGGCGCGCCTTACTGACGCCGATAAACGCCGCAGGCGCTAAACGCCTGCGGCGTGCGACGGCTGTGCCGTCGGGTCGGACTCGTGGTTATTGCGTCGGGGCCGGAGCCTCGGCGGCCTCTTCAGGCTGCGGCGCGGCTTCCGCGATCCCCGCCAGGTCACCGATGGTCGCCTCGGCACGTCGGGGCGCGGTATCCTCGCGGCCACCGGGGGCCGCCTGCGGCACCGGCTGCTTCTTCGGGGCCAGCATCGCCGACATGTTCCGCCCTTCCAGGCGCGGCACCGACTCGATGATGGCGTGCGGACCGAGCTGCTCGAGCATCTTGTCGAGCAGCGCCCGCCCGACTTCCGGGTGGACATTCTCACGCCCGCGGAAGAGGACGGTCAGCTTGACCTTGTCCCCCTCACCGAGGAATTCCTTCGCCCGCCGCGTCTTGGTATCGAGATCGTGATCGTCGGTCTTCGGGCGGAGGCGAATCTCCTTGATGGTGATCGCCTTCGAATTCCGACGCGACTCGCGCTCCTTGCGGGACTGCTCGTAACGCTCCTTGCCCCAGTCCATGATCCGGCAGACCGGTGGCACGGCGTTCGGAGCGACCTCGACGAGATCGAGACCACGCTCGCGAGCGGTTTGCAGCGCCTGGAAGGTCGGAATGATCCCCAGTTGCTGCCCCTCCTCGTCGATCAGGCGTACTTCGCGGATACGAATCCGCTCATTGACACGAACTGGTTTGCTTATATCTGCCCCCTTAGAATGCAGGACGTCTTTCGTGCCCGCACCTCGCCACAGCAGAGTCAGCGGGCAAGCACTAGAAACGGCGGCCCCACTGGGATGCCGCTGTGTCTTGCAAGTATACCTGTCAGGATGCCATTTCGTCAACGGTGCCAGCGTCCCCCCTGCCCCATATATGCCTTGCGATCCCGACAGAATGACGAGGGGGAACCCGGCGATCTGCTATACTGAGGGGCGGGTTTGTGACGCACGTCACAAGAGCCGCCCGCCCCGAACTATAAGCTCCGGGTGATGAGCCGACTCCACTCGTCGTGCGCCTGGCCCACGTTATGGGGAGTATCATCGATCGAACCCTACGCGCAGGAGGAATCGCCTGTGTCGCAATCGCCCGAGGCGCAGCGGATGGCTCCGGTCCCGTCGCCGCAACCGGCCCGACCGATCGATCTCGGCTGGGTGAAAGACCTGATGGCGCGCGAGTATAACGCGCGCGACTGGCGCGAAGCCCAGGAATTGGCCCTGCTTGCCCTGATGGACATCCAGGAACACTGGGGCTACTGCTCGCAGGATGCCGCAGCCGCCGTCGCCACGCATCTTGGCGTCGAGTTGCAGCGCGTCTACGCCCTCCTGACTTTTTACGGCGATCTCCGCACCACCCCCCGTGCCGACAATGTCTACATCGCCTGCGACGGTGCCGCGTGCAACGTCCTCGGCTCGGGCCGTCTGGTCGAGCAACTCTGCGATCGCCTCGGGATCGTGCGTAAGGGGCAGACCAGCGCCGACGGTAAGGTTACGATGGAGATCTTCTCCGGGTGCATGGGCGCCTGCCAGATCGGCCCGATGGCGACCGTCAACGGCAAAGCCTACGGCCACCTCACCCCCGAGAAAGTCGATCGCATTCTGGATGTGTTGCTGAAAGACGAGTAGGCAGTAGGCAGTAGTCAGTAGTCAGAATGGTTCGCTGCTGGCGCTGTGCCTATCATGCCTCCGCCACTGACTACTGACTACTCTCACTGACTACTGACTACTCTCACTGACTACTGACTACTCTTTACTGCCTACTGCGACCGAAGGGAGCTTCCCCATGTCCGATCGTGCCCCTTTCGATGCGTTGCATGCCAGCGCGACCGCAGCGTGGCAGGCGCTCCAGCAGAACGAGCGAACGGTCGTCACCGTGAATATCCACGGCGGTAGCCTGCCGGTCGGCGCGGAAGACATCTACAAGAACCTAATCTTCCAGTGCGAGACACGCCGCATCCCGGCGATCATCCGCAAGACCGGCACGCTCGGCTTCGAGTTCGCCGAGACGATCGTGCAGGTCAAGCGCCCCGGTGCGCCGACGATCGTCTACGGCCACATCGGCGAGGATGACGTGATCGAGTTGATCGACCGCGCGATCGCCGGCGACGGCCTCTGGACCGAGAAGGCGCTCGGTTGGCTGGAACCGCAAGGGCTGGTGGTGGAGCCGCCGCTGACCCTCGCCGCCTCGGCGGATGCGGCCGGGCTGATGGACTATCGCGGCATCCCGCCGCTGAAGCGCCACCCCTTCCTGCGGCGACAGACCCGCTGGCTCTCCCGCAACTGGGGCCGGATCGATCCCGAGAGCATCGAGGAGTACATCGCCGCAGGGGGCTACCAGGGCTTCGTCAAGGCGCTGACGGCGATGCGCCAGGAAGAGATCATCGACGAGATCAAGCGGGCCAACGTGCGCGGTCGCGGCGGCGCGGGCTTCCCGATGGGGATCAAGTGGGAGTCCGGCGGCAAGGCCCCGCACAGCCAGAAGTACGTCATCTGCAACGGCCACGAGGGCGAGCCGAACGTTTTCAAGGATCGTCGCCACTTCGAGAGCAATCCCCACATGATCCTCGAAGGGATCATGATCGCCTGCGTCGCGATCGGCGCGACGATCGGCTACGCCTTCATCGGCGGCGAGTTCCCATTGGGGATTAAGCGCTTCAAACAGGCGGTGCGCGATGCCGAGCGGGTGGGCCTCCTCGGCACGAATATCCTCGGTAGCGGCGTCGACCTGGAGATGCGCATCCGCATCGGCGGCGGTGCCTACATCTCCGGCGAGGGCTCGGCGCTGATCTACTCGGTACAGGGGGATCGCCCGCAGCCGCGCACGAAGCCGCCGCGCTCGGTAGAATACGGCCTGTGGGGCAAGCCGACCGTCGTCAACAACGTCGAGACGCTCGCCAACGCTCCGGACATCATCGTGCGCGGGGGCGATTGGTTCCATTCGCTCGGCCCCGAACATTCCACCGGGACGAAGCTCGTCACCCTCGCCGGCCCGATCGAATACACCGGGGTCTCGGAGATCGTGATGGACGGGGTCACGATCCACGACCTGATCCACGAGATTCACGGCGGGATGCGCGAGGGCTCGGAGTTCAAGGGTTTCCAGACCGGCGGTGTCTCCGGCGGTTGCCTCCCCGCTGATGAGCTGCATCACAAGGTTGATTTCGAGGATATGAATAGCGTCGGCGGGATGCTCGGTTCTGCCGGATTCATCGTGCTCGACCAGCGCACCACGGCGGTTGAGTGGGCGCGCTACCTGATGAACTTCAACGCCGACGAGTCGTGCGGCAAATGCACCCCCTGTCGCCTCGGCTGCCCGGCGTTGACCGAGGTACTCGATCGGATCCGCTACGGCACCGGCGAGGAGAGCGACCTCGATCTGATCAATTACACCGGCAAGCAGATCATCGAGATCTCCCTCTGCGGGCTGGGACAGGCCGCGCCCGCCCCGATTCTCAGTCTCCTCCAGAACTATCGCGCCGACTTCATGTCCTACATCGACGACAAGCGTAACCCGGCGACCGGGGAGTATCTGCCCGGCGCGACCGAACTCCACGCCCTCACTCCCGGCACCCACCGCGTGATCGACGATCCGTACCGGATCGGGCGCGAGGTCCAGCGCGCGCCGCTGATCATTCCGGGGCGCGAGATCGGGTCCGAGGCGAAGAATCGCAAGGGCGACATCGCCGACGCGGATCCGCGTCGCGCGGCCAAGCCCGGAGATGAGGCGCTGATGCAGCGACCGTAGCGTTATCGTCCCGGCAAGGGAAAGGTTTCCGAGTGCCTCACAGCACCGACGAAGCACTCATGAAGGGCAGTAGCTCTACTACCCGTCTGCGCGGGCTAGATAGCTGCTCTGGACGCCGCTAGCGCTACCCGGCGTACCCCTCTCCCAATCTGGGAGAGGGGTAACGAGCAATTGCGAGCCGGGGTGAGGGCTTAACCGGCGTGGGGCGTCGTTAGACGTAGGTTGCCGAGGGATTAAATCCCCGGCTGAGGGCTTCGCCACAAAGTCCGCCTGCGCGGACTGGAGAGATACACGCGCCGTAGCAGATGCACGAGCGGTGGGGTTGGCGGCGTGGGTCCGGGACTAAAGATACCCATGAAGGGCAGTGGCTCCCACCCATGAAGGGCGCACTGCCTCCGGGGGATACTATCCCCTCCGGGGACTGGACCATCCCGATCCTTTCTTTCTCCCCCTCCCTCTCTATGCCGCTGTGCCTCCTGTTCCGTCCCCCTAATCTCCCGTCGTTCTCGGTGTCTCTGCGTCTCTGAGGCCCACGTCCCTCGTTTTCAGAGGGTGGCCCGCTGCCCTCGCCCGGTCGCCTCCGCGCGCTCGACCGCGAAGCGGGCCACGGCGATGTCTTGCACCGCGTTTCCCACCGATTTGAACAAGGTGATCTGCTCGGCGCTCGTGCGCCCGGGCTTGTCGCCGCTGACGACCTGCCCAAGTTCTGTCTCCAGGTGTGCCCGATCGATCAGCCCCGCCTCCAGCGGCGCGATCAGGTCGCCCGCCTCGGCCAGCGCCGCCGCGACCTCGTCCACGATCACGCGCGCGCGGACCACCGTGCCCGCCGGGATCTCGCGCATCGTGTGGTTGTAGGCCCCGACCGCGTTGATGTGGGTGCCGGGGCGCAGATCGGCGTCATCGAAGACCGGCGTCGTGGCGCTCGTCGCGGCGCAGATAATGTCCGCGCGCGCCACCGCCGCATGCAGATCGTCCGCCACCGTCGCGCGCGCGCCGAGTTCGGGCAACTCGGCGCGTAGGCGTTCCACCAGCGCCTCGGCGCGGGCGCGCGTCCGCGACGCGACCACGATCCGCTCGATACCGGGGCGCGCGGTGCAGGTCGCCCAGATCTGTGTGAAGGCTTGCGCCCCCGCGCCGATGCAGAGGAGGGTCCGGGCGTCCGGGCGTGCGAGGAGTTCCGTCGCCTTGCCCGAGACCGCCCCGGTGCGGAGCGCCGTCAGGAAGGTGCCATCGAGGAGGGCCAGCGGCTGCCCGGTCTCCGCATCGAGGAGCGCGATCAGCGCCAGGATCGTCGGTAGGCCGCGCGCGGCGTTCGTCGGGAAGACCGAGACGACCTTCAGCCCCAGTCCCCCAATCGCCGGCACCGCCGCCGGCATGAAGAGGCTGACGCCGCCGAGTTCGGCGTTGTGGAGCGGCGTCCGTAACGGCGCTTGTGCCCGCCCGGCGGAAAGCTCCGCGAAGGCGACGCCCATCAGGCGGATCGCCTCCGCCATCGGCACCAGTTCCCGCACGTCGGCGGCGGAGAGAATCAGCACCGGCGAACCTCCTCTGCTAGATGACAGTGTCCCGCTACGCGCGGGCCATGCCTATTCCTCGTCCTCGCGCCCGTCGCTCGCCCGGAGCTGCGCCCGATATTGCGCCAGGATCTCCTCCCACGGCGGCGGATCGATGACCATCGTCGCCTCCAACTCGCGCAAGGCGGCGGTCGCCTCGTCGCGCTGGTTGCGCCACTCCTCGGAGAGGTAGCGCACCGTCTTGGGATTGTGCCCGGCCAGCAGTCGTTCGTAGGTGCGGACGCGCGTTTCAAGCGCCCGTCGCCGCCCGCGCAGGTAGATCTTGCGGTAGAAGTCGTCCGCCAGCCAGGCGTAGCGATCGAGGTAGCGCGCGTTCAGCGCCTCGATGCGCGCCGCCGCGTCCTCGCGCACCGCCTCGCGCAACTGCCGCTCGAAGTCGGCCAGGATGCCCGCCCGTTGCAGGCTCTGTAGGTATTGCTCCATAGCGAGTAGCTCCAGTAGTTCGAGTGGGCGAAGTGGGCCAGTGGGCCAGTGGATAAGAAAGGGATAGGCGACTGACTATCGGCGACGGCGTACCCCTGTGCCCTTCGTCCCCTCTCGCTCACTAGCCCACTGGCCCACTTCGCTCGCTACACCACATACCGCTCCACGATCGGCTCGCCCTCTGCGAAGCGGGTCGGGCGCAGTGCGTGAATATCGAGCGTGGTCGCGCGACCATCGAGGATGATCTCGCTCAGCAGCAGTCCGGTGGCCGGGCTGTGCTGGAAACCGTGGCCGCTGAACCCGGTCGCGCAGTAGAAGCCGCGCAACTGCGGGAACCCGCCGATCAATCCGTGCGCGTCCGGGGTCATCGCGTAGAAGCCCGACCAGCCGCCGACGATCCGCGCGTTGCCGAACGCGGGGAGGCGGTCGAGCGCCAGCGCGGCGGTGTGCTCCGCCCAGTCGGGCGCGAGGTGCTTGATCAGGCCGGGCGGCTCGGCGTCGTCCGATTTGCCCCACCAGAAGCCGCCCTCGTGCGGGCGGAACCAGAGGCCGGACGCGACATCGATCGTCAGCGGCGCGCCCGCGTCGACCCCGGCGAAGGGCGCGGTGCGGAAGACCTGGCGGCAGACCGGCTCCATCGGCAGCGCGATCCCGGCCAGCGTCGCGACCTCCGTCGCCCACGGCCCCGCCGCATCGACGACGATCGGGGCCGTGATCGCGCCGTCGCGCGTCGCGACGCCGGTCACCTTGTCGCCCGTCGTGGTGATGCCGGTGACGGGGCAGCCCTCGAAGACGCGCACCCCAAGCGCCTCGGCGCGGCGCGCGAGCGCGGTGGCGACGAGCGGTGGGCGTGCCCAGCCATCGTCCGGGCAGTAGGTCGCGCCGAGGAGATCATCGGTGCGGAGACCCGGCACGATCGCCGCGATCTCCCCCCCATCGAGCCAGCGGACCGGCGCGCCCAGCCCCTGCTGCATCGCCAGATTGGTGCGGAACTCCGCCACCTGCGCCGCCTCGTTGAGGAGGAAGAGATAGCCCTGCTGGTGGACATCGATCGGTGCGCCCAGACGCTCCTGCGCGTCGAGGAAGTACGGGAGGCTGAGTCGCGTCATCTGCACGTTGATCGCCGTGGAGAATTGCTGGCGGAAGCCACCCGCGCCGTCGCCGGAGGCCCCCTGCGCGATCCGGTTGCGCTCCAGGACGACCACATCGGTGCAGCCGCGCAACGCCAGGTGGTAGGCGATGCTCGTGCCGACCACGCCCGCCCCGATCACGATCGCGTCCGCGTGCCGGGGGATGAGTGCGTCCATCTGTGTCCCTTCGTTGCCGGTCGTCATTATCGCCGCAGTATAGCGCGCGAAAAGCGCGCACCGCCCCTCACCGCGATGGCGAGAGACGGTGCTCGGGGAGGATTAGTCCGCCGCCATCGCCCCCGGTACGGGCGCGGCGACGCGCGTGAGCCAGGCGGTCGGGACGACGCCCCGGATCGAGGCATCGACGATCTCGACCGGATGTACCGTCGGGATCGCCTCGCCGAGCCGCCCGAGCGCCGCCCCGATCTGGAGGAGGCAGCCCGGATTAGCGGTGGCGATCACTTCCGGCGCGGTTTCGAGGATGTTGCGGGCCTTGCGCGCGCCGAGCTGATCGGCGGCGGCGGGCTCCACGAGGTTATAAATCCCGGCGCTGCCGCAGCAGATGTCCGCCTCGGGGATGTCGAGGAGTTCCAGGCCGGGGATACCGCGCAGAACCTCGCGCGGCTGACGGCGGATCCCCTGCGCGTGGCCGAGGTGGCAGGCGTCGTGGTAGGCGACGCGCAACGGCACCGGGTTGCGCGGCGCGACCGGCGTCAACTCGGCCAGGAATTCGGAGACATCGCGCACCCGCTCCGAGAAGCGGCGGGCGCGGTCGGCGTAGGCGGGGTCGTCGCGCAGGAGGTAGCCGTACTCCTTCAGTGTCGAGCCGCACCCCGCCGCGTTGACGACGATCGTCTCGACCTCGGCGCGGTCGAAGGTGTCGATCAGCTTGCGCGCCCGTTCGAGGCCGCCTTCCTCGCGTCCGGCGTGGAAGTTCAGCGCGCCGCAGCAGCCTTGCTCCTCCGGCACCACCACGTCGCACCCCTCCGCCGCCAGCACGCGGATCGTCGCGGCGTTGACCGGGTCGAAGAAGACGCTCTGAACGCAGCCGGAGAGGACGCCGACACGACGGCGCTTCGTCGTTGTGGCCGGGGTGAACGCCGGATTGCGGGCGAACATCGCCCCGAGCGAGACGGGCGGCAGCACCGCGTCCATCCCCAACAGGCGCTCCGGGATGATCCGTCGCGCGAGCGCCGATCCGGTCAGCTTCTTGATCCCGCTCTGCTGGTAGAGCCAGAGGAACGGGATGGTGGCGCGCAGCCGTGCGGGATGGGGGAAGAGGGCGAAGAGGAGCGAGCGGAAGGCGTCATCGAGCGGCGCACGGTCGTAGCGGCGCTCGACCTGGGCGCGCGTCGCCTCGATCAGCTTCTCGTACTGCACGCCGGACGGGCAGGCGGTGACACAGGCCATGCAGCCGAGGCAGAGATCCATGTGCCGGGTGAACTCGTCGGTCATCCCGATCTCGCCATCGGAGGCCATCTTCATCAGGTAGATACGCCCGCGCGGCGAGTCCATCTCCTCGCCCCAGAGGAGGTAGGTGGGGCAGGTTGGCAGGCAGAAGCCGCAGTGGACACAGTCCTCGATCAGGTCCGGTTCCGGCGGATGATGATTGTCGAAGGCGCGCAGGAGGTTCGGGTAGGGGTGTCCCTCGATCCGCCCGATGCCCTGCGTCGCCGCCGCCCCACCGGCCCCCGCCACGCCGATCCCCTGTGCCCCGGCGCTCGGGCGATCCATCCCCGCCGCCTGTGCCGCCGCCTGCATGTGCGCCGGCTCGGGGCCGCGCGGCAACGCGCCCGGATCCGCCGACCGTGCGGCCTGCTGGTAGGCGCTCGGATCCCCGACCCGCCGCGATGGTGCGTCGTGCGACCCCGAACCATTCCCTGTCGTCATCGCGTCCTATCCTCCCCACGGACGCGCCGTCTGCGTGCGCGCCCCGACTCTGTCGCAATGGTCGCGCGGCGGGCGCTCGCCCGCACACGCTGAAACGTCCCGCTCGCACCGCCACCGAGGTGGCGCGAGGCGGCTCAAATACCCCCGACGAAACGCCCCGGATTGAGGGTGCCATGCGGATCGAATTGGTCCTTCACCCGGCGCATCAGCGCGACAGCCGCGCTCGGTCCCCACGGATCGACATCCGCGAGCAGGGTCGGTGGCGCGTCCTCGATCGTCAGGCTCCCGCGTCGTGCGACCGCCAGCGCGCGCGCCTCGGCGATGATCGCGGCCAGGGCATTTTCTTCGCCTTGCAGCCGGAGCGCCACGATGCCATGCCCCGCATGTGCCCGCCACGCGCCGCTGACTGCGTTGCGCGCCGTGATCGCGTCGGTCGCCTTCAGCCAGCCGTGCACCTCGCCCGGCAGCAGCATCGCCTTCAGCAGGGCCGTCGCGCCGCTGCTCGATCCCACCTGTGGTGGAACCGTGGCCGCGTGCCAGTGCGCGGCCTCGGCCTCGCCGGTCAGCGTCTCGCTCGTCGCACCGAGCGGACCGGCCAGGGCCAGGAGTTCGCGCACCTGATCGTCGCAGGCCGCCGCGCTCCCCTCGAAGCGGATCGCCAGCGTCTGCTCCGCCGCGCCGAGGGTGCCGGTCAGATCGATCGCGGAGGGGACCAGCGTGGTCGCCAGCAGGCGCACCGCCAGCGCGCCGAGCCCGTCGTTGTCGTTTGAGCGCAAGAGGACGGTGCTGGCGCTCGCCTCGCGCGGGTAGACGCGGAAGGTGGCGGTGACGATCGCGCCGAGGGTGCCGAGCGAGCCGGTGAAGAGCTTGGGGAGATCGAAGCCCGCCACGTTCTTGACGACCTTGCCGCCCCCCTTAGCGATCGTGCCATCGGCGCGGACGATGCGCACGCCGATGATCTGGTCGCGCACCCCGCCGTAGCGGAGCCGGTGCGCACCGCTCGCCGCCGTGGCGACGATCCCGCCGATCGTGGCGTCTGCGGGCAGCGCCGGATCGAGCGCGAGCCATTGACCCGCTTTCCCGAGCGCCGCCTGGAAGTCGGCCAGCGTCATCCCCGCTTCGGCGCTCGCGGTCATGTCGCCCGGCTCGTGCTCCACGAGGCGATCCAGACCGCGCGTGCTGAGGAGGATGTCGGCTCTGCGCGGCGGCGCGCCGAGCCCGAGCTGCGTGCCGCCCCCCCGGATGACGACCTTCAGCCCCTCCGCGTCCGCGAAGGCGAGGATCGCCGCGACCTCGTCCTCATTCGTCGGCTCGACCACGACCGCCGGGCGGACCCCCGCGACCGTGTCCGCCGCCGTCGCCGGGCGCGCCTTGCCGCCCGCGCGCTCCCCGAGCGCCGCGCTCAATGTCTCCACCGTCCATGCCCGTGTCTCTATTGCCATACGACCTCCACAAGATTAACAGGAGGCACAGAGACGCAGAGAGCAAAAGAGAGAAGGGATCGTTTGACCATATCGTTCTCAGCCATCACTGATGCTCCCTTTCGTTCCCGCTCTGTGTCTCTGTGCCTCCTGTTCCGTCCCCGTATCCCCGTATCTCAGAAGCGGTCCGCGATCCCCGCGATCTCCAACGGGTGCGGGACATATTTGCCCGGTGTCTCGCCGCAGAGGCGCGGCGTCGGGTAGACCTTGCCGGGATTGCAGCTATTGTCCGGGTCGAACGCACAACTGATCATCTGGTGCGTCTCCATGTCGGCCTCGCTGAACATCACCGACATGTAAGGGCGCTTCTCCACGCCCACGCCATGCTCCCCGGTGATGCTGCCGCCGTGCGCCACACAGGTCTTGAGGATGTCCCCGGCCAGATTCTCGGCCTTCTCGTAGTCGTCGCGATCGGGGTAGAGGACGAGCGGGTGGAGATTGCCGTCCCCCGCATGGAAGACGTTGGCGACGCGCAGGCCGTACTGCTCGCTCAGCGCCGCGATCTCGCGCAGCACCTGGGGCAGGGTTGTGCGCGGGATGACGCCGTCCTGCACGATGTAGTTGGGGCTGAGGCGGCCCATTGCCGCGAACGCCGCCTTGCGCCCCTTCCAGAAGAGGATGCGCTCATCGGCGTCGCGCGCGATGCGGACCTCCGTCGCGCCCGCCTTGCGGCAGATGGCGTCCACGAGTTTCTGTTGCTCGTCCACTTCCACCGCGCGCCCGTCGAGTTCGACCAGCAGCACCGCGCCCGCATCGAGCGGGTACCCGGCGTGGGTCGCCGCCTCGGTCGCCTGGATCGCCAAATTGTCCATCATCTCGATCGCGGAGGGGACGATCCCGGCGCTGATAATCCCCGACACCGCCTCGCCGGCCTCGTCGGTGGAGGCGAAGGCGACGAGCGAGAGGCGGATCGACTCGGCGCGGCGCACCAGCCGCAGGGTGATCGCGGTGCAAATCCCGATCATCCCTTCGGAGCCGACGAAGATGCCGGTGAGATCGTAGCCCGGCGTCTCCACCGTCGGCCCGCCGATCTGCACCACATCGCCATCGGCGGTGACGATCTCCATGCCGAGGACGTGGTTGACGGTGAAGCCGTACTTCAGGCAGTGCGCCCCCCCCGAGTTCTCCGCCACGTTGCCGCCGATCGAGCAGACCTGCTGGCTGGAGGGGTCGGGCGCGTAGTAGTAGCCGTGCGGCGCGACCTTCTGCGTGACCCAGAGGTTCAGCACGCCCGGCTCGACGACGATCCGCTGATTGGGATAGTCGATGTCGAGGATGCGCTGCATCTTGCTGAGGCCGATCACCACGCAGCCCTCGACCGGCAGCGCGCCGCCGCTGAGTCCGGTCCCCGAGCCGCGCGGCACGAACGGCACGCCATAGCGCTTGCAGAGGCGGACCACGTCGCGCACCTCGGCGGTGGTGGTGGGGAGCACGACGAGGGCGGGAGCCTGCCGGAAGACGGTCAGCCCATCCGACTCGTAGACGCGCAACTGCTCCGGCTTGGTGATCAGTCCCTGCGGCCCGACGACCGCCGCGATCTCGTGCGCTAACTCCTGCATTTTCAGGGTGGTTGCTGTCATCGGGTTTCTCCTCACGCCGGATTGTGTCGTGAAATGGCCGTCCCCTCGTCCCCACATGCGTCAGCAGTCCGCTCCATTATGGCAAAAGTGTCGCGGATGCGTAAAGCATACCCGTAGACCCGGTGAGATGGCGGGACTTTCGGCACCCCGCCATAGGCGGTTCTGGTGATGGTACGCACGCGCGATACTCGTTAGGCTTTAGGAAGACCTCCCCTCCCTGTCCCTCTTCCCGCCGTAGCACGATCCGGTCCGCAGGAGGCGGTGACCCAGCATGGCAAGTACCAATGGCGAGCGGCCGCACGCGCGGACTCGTTCTGCACAAATCGATCGCGCGTCCCTACGGGTCGCGAATGCCCGCCTGCGCCGCGAAGTTGCGGCGCTCCAGACAGCGCGCGCGGCTATCAATCAGATTATCGGCGTCATTGGTCGCGCGTCTGGCCGCGATGAGCGCCTAATGTTGCTTTGCGCCGATTTCCGGGCGCTTTTCCAGGCAGAAGCCGCCGCCTTCTATCTCTATAACGCGTCTGGCCCCGGCACGCAAAATGCCTATTTCAGTGGCTATACGGACGCGGAGGGTGCTCGGCACCTTGCCCTCGGACAAGAGCCGCGCGAACTTCGCGTCGAGGCGCTCTTGCGTGCCTCGGGGCGCGCGGTCATCACCGATCCGGTAGCGGGAGGATCGGCTCGACCTGTGCCCGATCCCTATTCGACGTGGCAGACGTTGATCGTCCCGCTCTGGTACGCGGGCACGCTCACCGGCTGCCTCTATTTGAGTCGCGTGGCGTCCCAGCCGCCGTTCACCCGCGCCGATGCCACGCTGGGCGACAATCTCGCGGCGACAGCCGGACTTGTCATCGCGCGGATCGGACACGAGGCGGTGGTGCAGCGACGTGCTAGCCGGGTCGAGGCGTTGCGCGAAATCGCGCACCAACTCACCGCCGAACTCGACTTCGAGCGCTTTCTCGACGGTGTGGCGACGCACCTGATGACACTCATGAATGTGCGCGACTGCCTCCTGACAGCGTGGGATGAAGTGGCGCAAGAGTTGCAAACGCTCTTTTACATCGGTGATGGCCTTCGCCAGGACTGGCGTCCGACGATTCGCCCTGCTGAGCGGCGCGGACTCGCCGGTGTCGTCGCCAGCGAACGGCGCACCGTGCATGTCCCCGACTATCTGGAGGAATGTATCCGCCAGGGGATCGTACCGGTTGTGCCGGAGGGTGATTGGCGCGCGCTGGCCTGGGTGGGGGTACCGCTGCTCGCGCGCGGGCGACTGGTGGGCGTGATCATCGTGGAGCGACGAGGGCAGCACTTCGACGTGGAGGAAGTCGCGCTGCTGGAATCGCTCGCCGGGCAACTCGCCGTCGCGATGGAGAATGTCCGGCTCTACGCCGAGGTACGTCAACTGGCGCTCAGCGATCCGCTGACCGGCCTGACGAACCATCGCCACCTGCACGAGCGTCTCGACCAGGAACTGGGACAGGCGATCCAGCATGGTCGCCCGCTCGCGGTGGTGATGATCGATCTCGACGGGTTCAAGCGCTACAACGACACCTACGGCCATCAGGTCGGCGATACCCTGCTGCGGCTGGTCGCCGATACGTTGCGGGCCGAGGTGCGCGCGGGCGACATCCTCGGGCGTTACGGGGGTGACGAGTTCCTCCTGATCCTCCCCGAGACGACGCACGATCAGGCTGCGGCGCTGCTGGACCGGTTCGCTGCGCGGCTCGCGGCGGTGTCCAGTCCGGTCGCGTCGCCCGTCGGCGCACCGCTGACGGCGGGGCGCGGTATCGCCGCCTATCCCGACGATGCGAGCGCCGCGAACGAGCTGATCGCGCTGGCCGACGCCGCGCTCTACGCTCAGAAGAAGGCGTGCCGCACGGTCGTCTGCTCGTGAGGGGGCGGCGCGTCAGCCCTCCCGCGCTATTTCGGCGCGGGCGACGATCGCCTGGGCCACGCGCAGCGAGGCCGCGTCGACCATCTTGCCGTCGATCGTGATCGCCCCGCGCCCGGCGGCGGTCGCGCGCTCGTATTCGGCCAGCACGGTGCGCGCCCAGGCGACCTGGGCTGCGGGGGGCGAGAAGGCGTCATTGGTCGCCGCGATCTGCTCCGGATGGATGCACCACTTGCCATCGAAGCCGAGGACGCGCGCGATCCCCGCCGCCTGTGCGAAGCCGTCCGCATCGCGGAACGAGGCGTAGGGGCCGTCGATCGCCCGCTTCCCGAAGGCGCGTGCGGCGGTGACGATCCGGCTCATCACGTGGTGCCAGCGATGGCCCGGATAGAGGCGGTCGTTCTCGTCCGGCTCGCCGATCGCGTCGAGCGGCATCCCGAGCGAGGCCGCGTAATCGCCCATGCCGAAGATCAGCGCATCGAGGCGCGGGGACGCCGCCGCGATCGTGTCCACGTTCACACAGCCGAGCGCCGTCTCGATCTGCGCCTCGATCGCGATCCGTCCGACCGGGAACCCCTGGCGCATTTCGATCCCCGTCAGGAGCGTATCGACGAACTGTACGTCCGCCGCGCAGCTCACCTTCGGCACGATGATCGCGTCGAGTCGGTCGCCCGCGCCCTCCACCACCTCGATCAGGTCGCGATAGGCGAACGGGGTGTCGAGCCCGTTGGGGCGGAAGAGGCGCAGGCGCGGCCCGAAATCGAGGTCGCGCAGGGCACTGATGACGTGCGCGCGGCTCGCCTCTTTCTCGCCCGGCGCGACCGCGTCCTCCAGGTCGATACAGATCGCATCCGCCCCCGACCGCGCCGCCTTGGCGATCATCGCGGGGTTCGAGGCTGGAGTGATCAGGTAGGAGCGCGGGGAGGGGAGGGGCATGAGGTGGGGTGCCTTTCTGATTGTGTGGAGCTATCGGCGTGGGATGGCCGTTGGACTGAATACCCATGAAGGGCACACTGGTCCCGGCTGAAGGCTTCGCCACGAAGTCCACCTGCGCGGACTGGGGCGCTGCCAACCAACGAGCAAATGTGCGAGCGGTAAAGGTAAAACCACCACGAAGTCGCGAGCCCTGTCCGCCTATATGGCCTGAAATGATTCGGGCGTGAACTCTTCGACATCGGGTTCGAGTAAGGGCAGGAGTGTGTCCGTGAGATGGTGATGCCGCTGGTTAGCGATGTAGTCGGCTACTTGTCGCAGATGACGCGGACTGACCGAGAATGCGGCATAGCCGCCCTGCCACTTGAAGAACTCGCCAGGGGCGATCTGGTGCATGACCAGATGCGCCGCTGTCCCTTTTAACTGTTTCAGCAGTTCGGACAAGCTGATGGTAGCGGGTAAGCGGAGCAGAAGATGAACGTGATCTTCGACTCCGCCAATGGCGAGCAACTCAACTTTGAGTCTCGCGCACTCCGCACCGAGAACGCGGTGGACACCATGCTCAACCTCGCCAATTAGTAACGGCAACCGATCCCAGGTTCCCCAGGTGAGATGAACAAAAACCGCTACACGCGCTTGGTGCTGCATCGGCCATCACCCACTCGTGCTGGACCCCCTCTCGCTTTGAACTATCCCAGTCCGCGTAGGCGGACTTCGTGGCCGCAGCCTTCAGCCGGGAGAAGCTGCCCTTTATGGGTACTTCAGTCCAATGGCTCCCCGCCCCACCCACGAAGCCCGCCCCGCCCCCTCCTCTACGCCAGCTTGATGTACGCCGGCTGCGTCAGAAACTCCACGAAATGCTTCGAGCCGACCAGCGCATCGAGGATGTCGGCGGCCTCCTGGTAGCGCCCGGTCCCGCTCGCGGTGAGCTTCGTCAGCTCCGACGCGCGGACCTCGTGGTAGAGCTCGAGTGTGCAGGGCGTCCCGTCTTCGAGCTTCGCGCCATTATGGATCCACTGCCAGAGCTGCCCGCGCGAGATCTCTGCGGTCGCCGCATCCTCCATCAGGTTGTAGATCGCCGCCGCCCCGTTCCCGAGGAGCCACGAATTGATGTACTGGAGCGCCACATCCACGTTCATGCGGAAGCCCTCGTGCGTGACCGTGCCGCCGGGGATGCTGAAATTCTGGAGGTCGGCGGCGGTCACGCGCACATCGTCGCGCATCCGCTCGCGCTGATTCGGGCGGTCGCCCAGGATCTCGTCGAACGACGTCATCGCGGTCGACACGAGGTCCGGGTGCGCGACCCAGGAACCATCGAAGCCGTCGTGCGCCTCGCGGTTCTTGTCGTCGCGCACCTTGCCGAGCGCGACCTTGTTCACCTCCGCATCGCGGCGACTCGGGATGAACGCCGCCATCCCGCCGATCGCGTGCGCGCCGCGCTTGTGGCAGGTGCGAACCAGCAACTCGGTGTAGGCACGCATGAACGGGACGGTCATCGTGATCTGCACGCGGTCGGGGAGGACCATGTCCTCCTGCACGCGGAACTTCTTGATCGCGCTGAAGATGTAGTCCCAACGCCCAGCATTGAGCCCGGCAGAGTGCTCGCGCAACTCGTAGAGGATCTCTTCCATCTCGAACGAGGCCAGGATCGTCTCGATCAGCACCGTGGCGCGGATCGAGCCGCGCGCGATGCCGAGCGCGTCCTGCGCGAAGTTGAAGACATTGTTCCAGAGTCGCGCCTCCAGGTGGCTCTCCATCTTCGGCAGGTAATAATAGGGGCCGCTGCCGCGCGCGAGGAGTTCCTGCGCGTTGTGGAAGAAGTGGAGGCCGAAGTCGAAGAGGCTCGCCGACATCTTCTCGCCATCGACCAGCACGTGCTTCTCGATCAGGTGCCAGCCGCGTGGACGCAGCAGCAGCACGGCGGTCTGGTCGTTGAGGCGGTATTGTCGGCCATCCGGGTTATCGAAGGTGATCGTGCGGCGGACCGCGTCGTAAAGATTGATCTGCCCCTGGATCACATTCTCCCAGGTGGGGGAGAGCGAATCCTCCAGATCGGACATGAAGATCTTGGCCCCGGAATTGAGCGCGTTGATCATCATCTTGCGCTCGACCGGCCCGGTGATCTCCACCCGACGATCCAGCAGGTCGGCGGGTGTCGGCGCGACCTGCCACTTGCTCTCGCGGACGGACTTCGTCTCGACCAGGAAATCGGGGCGCTCCCCAGCATCGAGCGCCTGTTGGCGTTCGTCGCGGCGCTTTAACAGCTGGTCGCGCGTCGGATTGAACTCGCGGTGCAGGCGGACCACGAAGGCCAACGCCTCCGGCGTCAGCACCTGCTCGACGGCGGGCGACTGCGCCCCGATGATCTCCACGCCCTGGATGCCACTCATCTGCCTGTTCCTCCCTCTGCGTGGTCCTGCTTCGCGCGCCACGACGCGAGCGCGGGCCGCACATTTCCGTACCGACCCAATCCGCACGCACTATACCACGCGACGGGTCGGCGGCCTGACGGGGCTGTAGGCAGGAGCGGGAGTGTGGTTAGTTGTTGGTGCTGCTGGCGAGGTCGGGCTCGCCGATCGCGGCCCAGAGCGCGCGCAATTCGGCGAGGGTGAGTTGGCCGGGTGCCGAGCCGCCCCCCGCCGTGAGTGCCGCGAAGGTGAGCGCCGACCCGGCGCGGTGGCCGATCACGCGGGTGATCACGCCGAGCGGACCCATGCTCATCGCCGCCAGGGGCAGGGCGGCGGGGGGGGCGGTGGCGGCACGGCAGAGGGCGAGGAGGCGCACGGCGTCGCCCGCCTCGCGCGGCATCAGCGCCAGCTTCGCGGCGTCGGCCCCGGCCTCGGTCATCGCGGCGAGCCGCGCCAGGAGTTCGTCGTCGGGCGGGGTGGCGGCGAAGTCGTGCGAGGAGAGGATGATCGGCACGCCGCGTCGCTTCCCGGCGGCGATCACGCGCTCGCGTAGGGCGGGCGCAGTCGCCAGTTCGAGGTCGACGAGCGCCGGGACGCCGCTCTCGATCGCGGCGAGGATCGTCGCGATGCGTTCCGCCTCGTCGCCCCCCTGCGCGCCCCCCTCGGTGTCCGCGCGATTGGTGAAGAGGATCGGGACGCCGCACGCGGCGAGACGGGGCAGGAGGGTCGCGATCGCGGCGGGCGTGCGCTCGGATAGATGGTCGGCACGGAGTTCGAGCGCATCCGGCTGGTGTGGCGCGGCCTGCGTGGCGAGGGCGACCGCGTCCGCCGCATTGGTGGCGACGAGCGGGACGCAGACGACCGGGCGGTCGCGCCCGAACCACCTGGTGCCGACGCGAAAACCGCGCGCTGCGGCGTCGACGTGGTCGCCCGCCGTGCGGTGGAGGAGCGCGACCGCGCGCGCCACCTCGTCCGCGACCTGCGCCGTATCGAGGCGATCGGTGTGGATCGTCCAGTGCGCCTGGGCGTAGACCGCCTGCCGCTGCGCCTTCAGCGCGCCGATCCGTCCGAGCGGATCGGGATCGTCGAGGAGGGGACGGACTTCGCGCGGCCCTGCGGCGCGCAACTGGGCGTGGAGGCGATCGCGGAGCGTTTCCGGTAACGCCTCCAGGGCGATCAGCCAGCCGGTCTCGCGCATGATCGCCAGGTTATGCGCGAGCGTCGGCACCCCCCCGCCGGTCGCGACGATCGTCGGCTCGCCCGCCGCCACCTCGCGCAGCACGCTCGTTTCGAGCGCGCGGAAGGCGTCTTCTCCCGCGCTGGCGAAGATGTCGGCAATCGGACATCCCGCGCGCGCCACGATCAGCGCGTCGAGATCGCTGACCGGCAGGCCGAGGCGCGCGCCGACGAGTCGGGCGATCGTCGATTTCCCGGTGCCGCTGAAGCCGATCAGGTAGATGGTCCGCACGTCATTCCTCTCAGCGTACCGGTTGCGGCGCGCTCCGTGTTCGCGCCTCAGGGGTTGAAGACCTTGATGATCAATTGGATCCCGGTGAGAACCAGCGCGACCGACAGGAAGCGGACGATGGCCCGTCCCTGGACCCGCTGCGAGATCGCCGCGCCGATCTGCGCCCCGACGATCACCCCCACGCTCATCGCGATCGCCGGACCGAAGACGACATCGCCCTTGATCAGATGGGAGACCGTGCCGGAGAGGGCGGTGAAGACGAGCACGAAGGAGGAGGTCGCGGCGGCGAGGTGCGCCGGGAAGCCGAAGAGGAAGACCATCGCCGGGACCATGAAGATGCCCCCGCCGACGCCGAGGATGCTGGAGAGGAAGCCGATGCCGAAGCTGAAGATGATCCCGCTCCGTAGGTTGAAGGCGTATTCGTAGCGCTGGCCGGTCGCGATCGTGATCGTCCGGCGCACGAAGCCGGGGGGGAGCGGCTTGTCCGGGTCGGCCAGCGCCTTCGCCTTCTTGGGGTCGGGGCGGAGGCTGAGGAAGAAGGCGACGACGATCAGCAGCACACCGAAGATGAGCTTGAACGCCGCCGAGCTGAAGTAGTTCGCCACCAGGCCGCCGACGAACGCGCTCGGAACTGTGGCGGCGGCGAAGCGCCAGCCGGTCGCATAGTCGACCTTCTTCTGGCGGATGAAGGCGAGCGAGGCGGAGATGCCATTGCAGAGGACGACGAAGAGCGAGGTTCCCGATGCCTGGACCGTGGTGAACTGCGAGCTGAAGAAGATCAGCAGGATCGGCACGATGATGAAGCCGCCACCCGCCCCCACGAGGGTGCCATAGGTGCCGACGAAGAGCCCGATCAGCAAGAACTCCACGATCTCCTGGCCCGGCATGATCCCTCTCGCTCTCGCTCGTGCCACGCCACCCGTGCGTGGCCGACGGGATTATACATGCCCCGCTCGTTCGCCGCGTTGCGCGCCCGTTGTCGCGCCACCTCCGTTATTCGACAGCGCGCGGCGGCTTGGTATACTGCGGGTCGAGGGCCGAGCAGGCCCTCGCAGCTCGCCCTGCGGGGAATAGGTGGAGGAGGCGACGATGTCAGGCTTGAAATTCGGCTGGGTTACGCCGATGGTCGGCCCGCCGGAGAGCGATTTCGTGCCGCTGGCGATGTATCAGGAGCAGCATATCCTGCCGACCGCGCTGGATCACTTCGATTCCCTCTGGGCCTGCGATCACTTCTACGGCTTCCAGCGCCCGACCGACTCCTTCCTGGAGGGGTGGACCGCGCTGACCTGGTTGGCCGCCAAGTTCCCGAAGGTGGATGTCTGCCACCACGTCCTCGGGCTCGGCTATCGCAACCCGGCGCTGACCGCGAAGATGGCCGCGACCCTCCAGATGATGAGTGGCGGGCGCTTCATCCTCGGGATCGGGGCGGGCTGGCGCGAGGATGAGTATCGCTACTACGGCTTCGACTTCCCGCGCGCCGCGGTGCGGATCGCGCAGTTGGACGAGGCGGTCCAGTTGATGCGGAAGATGTGGACCGAGGAGGCCGCGAGTTTCAGCGGCAAGTACTTCACGATCGAGACGGCCTATGCCCCGCCACTCCCGCAGCCGACCCCGCCGATCCTGATCGGTGGCAAGGGCGAGCAGCTGATGCTGCCGCTGATCGGGCGGCAGGCGGACATGTGGAATGTCAGCAGCGGCGGCGGGATCGATACCTACCGGCGACGGCGCGACATCGTCCATCGCAGCGCCGAGGAGGCCGGGCGTGATCCCGCCTCGATCGTCCAGACCGTCACCTTCGAGGCACCGCTGCCGCAGACGAGCGACGAGTCGAAGCAGTGGGTCGAGACGCTCCAGACGTGGGCGGCGGAAGGGGTCACCTATCCGGTGCTCGACTTCGGCCACGTCACCTCCACCGAGCCGGTCATGCGGTTCGTCGAAGAGGTGATGGCCCCGCTCCGCTGAACACGGCGATCCGGCCCCGTCAGCACACGCTGGCGGGGCCGTTTCTTTGCCCCCTGCTCCGCGCCTCGAAGCGCGCCGCTCGTGCGCTGGCTGTAGGCCAAATGGGCCAACTTCTTGCCTGTGGGTTTGTCACCGTCGTGCCGCGCCAGTACACTGAAACGCAACGATCGCGCTGATGTGAGAGGGTGACGGACGGATGGAAGATGGCCCCGGCGAACTCCGCATCGGACTGGTCGCCAATAATCCGAATTTTCCGGGCGCGTGGGCGGAGACGGTCGCCAAAATCGCCCTCGCCGACGAACTCGGTTACGACGCGGTCTGGCTCGGTGAGACGTGGGGCTACGATCTCGTGACCCGGCTGACCGAACTCGTCCTGGTGACGAAGCGGATCAAGATCGGCGCGGGGATTTTCAACGTCTTCTCGCGCACGCCCGGCACCCTCGCCTCGACGATCGCAACCCTCGACGAGCGCTCGGGCGGGCGCATTCTCTGCGGCCTCGGCTCGTCCGGCGCGCAGGTGATCGAAGACTGGCACGGCGTCCCCTTCGATCGCCCCTTGCGCCGCCTCCGCGAATATACCGAGATCATCAACCTGATGCTGCGCCGGGAGCCGTTGCGCTATCAGGGCGAGATCTTCACCCTGGCGCGCGGCTTCAAACTCCAGATCGCCCCGGTGCGCGAGCACGTCCCGATCTACATCGCGGCGATCACCCCGAAGAGCATCGACCAGACCGGCGAGATCGCCGATGGCCTCCTCTCCGTCTACTGGCCCGCGAGCCAGTTGCCGGCCCTGCGCGCGCAACTCGACGCTGGCGCGGCGCGGGCGGGGCGCGCGCCGGGGAGTACGCGTATCGCCGCCTACATCACCACCGCAGCGATCGCCGACGAAGGGCAGCGGGCGGCGGCGCGCGATGTGGCGCGCGATCCGCTGGCCTTCTATGTCGGGCGGATGGGCCGTTTCTACGCCGAGATGCTGGCGCGCTACGGCTATGCCGACGAGGTCGCGGCGATCCAGGCGGGGTGGCGTGTGGGGCCGGAGGCGGCCCGCGCGGCGGTCTCCGATCGCCTGCTCGATGATACGGCGATCGTCGGCACCCCCGCCGAGATCCGCGCGCGGCTCGCCGCATGGCACGCGCAGGGGTTGGACGAGGCGGCGATCAGTCTGCCGCCCGGCCCGCTGGCGGATACAGCGGCGATCTTACGGGCGATCATCGCCTGATTCGGATCTGGGCGACCGTGGCCGATGGGGCTGTACGCGCGAATGAAGCAGGAGACGGAGTGAGCGAATCGCGGCCCGCGCGTTCGGGCGATGGTGATGTGGTCGTCTTCGGCGGCAGCGACGGTCTCTGGATCTCGCTGGCGGCGCTGGCGGTGCTCGCCGTGCCGCTGACCCTCTGGGTCGTGGTGATCACCTGGCAGTCCGACGGCCCTGGCGCGATCGTCGGCCCCCTCATGATCGGCGGGGTGATCGCGCTCCTGCTCGGGTTCGGCGCGCGCTTCGCCTGGCGCGAGCGCCGCGAGGTCACGCTTGATGCCGCCGGGATCACGATCCGTGGCGGGGACGGGCGCGAGCGCTCCCGGATGCTCTGGACGGAGATCGTGCGTTTCGAGGAGCGGCGGCTGCCCACGCAGCCGCTCCGCCCGGCCTTGATGATTCATCGCGTCGATGGCTCAGCGCTCTTGATCGATCCGCAGCAAGTGCGCGATACCGGCGCACTCGCGCGCGCGGCCCGTCAGCGTCTGGCGCGCGCGGGAGGGCGCGGGTGAGCGGTGGCTGCGCCGGGCCGTCGTGTCGGTGGCCCCGTGGCGGGCGGGTACGCGCGTGAACAAGCGGGCCTGGACCGCCGAACAATATTGGGTCGTCGCGCTGATCGTCGCCGCGCTGGTCGCGCTCCTGGGGGCGCTGGGTCTGCCGCTCGGCCCGCTCCGTATCGTGGTCGGCACCTTCGGTAGCTTCTTCGCGGCGGGCTATGCGCTGATCCTGATCGTGCGCCCACGTCAGCTCGCGCCACTGGCGCGCGGCGTGCTGGCCGTGCCGCTCAGCTTCACCGTGACGATCTTCTGGGGGGTCGCGCTCAACCTCTCGCCCTTCGGCGTCTATACGAACGGCCTGGCGATCGCGACGAGCCTGACTGCCCTGGCCCTCTTCCTGATCGCCGCGCGTCTGGGACGTTCTGCCGTCCCCCGAACCCTCCCCCTTATCGCCGCACCGCAACTGGCACGACCGCACTGGTCGGTGTTCGGCGCCGGATTGGTCGTGGCCCTCGCGTTGGTCTGGGTCGGGCGGGGGCTGTACAGCGGCTCACGACCGATCCCGATGGCCTTCACGGAGTTCTATCTCCTCTCCGCGACGCCGATCGGCCCGGATGGGACGACGATCCACCTCGGCGTGCGGAATCAGGAGGGGGGGACGCGCGAATATCGCGTCCGAGTGACCCGCGAGTCGGCGGGCGATCTGCCGGATCCCGGAGCTACTGCGGTGGCGCAGGCCACCGCAGCCGCGAACGCGGCGACGGAGCGTACGCTGACCGTGCCGAATGGCGCGGAAGGGACGGTGGACGTGGTGGTGCCGGTGCGGTGTGGCGAGAGTGTCGAGGCAACCCTCTGGATGGCGGGGAATGCGGCGACCCCCACCGCGACCGCGTATCGGACCGTGCGCGCCCGCCCCATGTGCGACACCCCTGGCACCGGAGCGACACCCGGCCCGGCACGCACCGCCACGCCGTGAGCGGCACGCGTCGCGCGGGCATATCGCGGGCGTGAGTATCCTGCGCGTGCTGCGGTGGTGCGGGGTGCGGAGCTATGCTGCATGGCCGTCGATATGGGTGCGCGGTTGCGATCGGCCGACGTGTGACGGCGGTTATTGCGGTTATCTCGCCACTCGGTCCGTCTGAGGGCAGGGGCGCGGCCCGCTCGTGGCGTGGGCTCAGCGCGCCGCCGATGTATAGGAGAGCCACGAGACGCTCGGGGTGCCATTGCCGCCGATCAAGCCGAAACGATCGCCGTCCGGCGCGAGATCCTGCCTGAGGGTGTAGACGCAGAAGGCGCGCACATACGACCAACCACGCACGAGTTCGACCGCGCGCGCGAGGTATCTGCCGCGTGTCTCGTCGGTGACCATGTCGAGTTCCCAGCCCATCTCGGTGATCCAGATCATCTTGCTCGATTCGTCATGCGCGTTCATCACCGCTTTCATCTCCGGCACCGCGTTGAAAGAGGTGAACGGGTCGCGGCGGTCGTCGGGCGAGCGTCCGGGGGCATACGGGTGGAGTGACAGGCCGTCGAACGACCCCGCCGCACCGGCGGCGTACATGGCGTTCAAGAACTTCAGATCGTTGAAGACGATCACCCCGCCCAATACGGTCGTGTCCGGGCTCTCCGCCTTGATCGCCTTATAGGCGCGGCGCAGCATATCGGTGTAGGCGGCGGCGTTGGGGGTCGGCTCCCAGAACTCCAGCAGATTCGGCTCGTTCCAGACCTCCCAGACCATGTTCGGGCGGTCGACGTAGCGCCGGGCCAGCACGCCCATGATATCCGCGTAGTCTTGGAGGTTGCTCGGCGGGGCGAAGATGCCGGTCTTCGACCCGCGCGCCCAGGCGGGCGTCTCGATCACGGTGATGATCGGGCGGATGCCGCGCGCGTCCATCTCCTGTAGGATCGCGTCGAGCTTCGTGAGATAGGTGATGTCATAGCTACCCTTGCTCTGCGGCTCGACCCAGCGCCACCCGACATCGAAGCGCGCCACCGTCAGACCGGACGCCTGGATCTGGTCCAATTCCTTGGTCGTCCGTCCGATGTCGTACCACATGAAATGCATCGTCATCCCGAAGCCCGGCTCCGTGAGGCCGATCGGGGCCGGGGTCGCGGTGCTGGTCGGCGGTTTGGGGATCGTCGGGGTCAAGGTCGGGCGGGGCGTCGGGCTGGCCGGGTTACTGCTCGGCGGCACTGCCCCGGCGGTTGCGGCGGTCGTGGCGGTGTCCGGCAGCGTCGCTGCCACCGTCGCCGTCGCGCGCGTGGTCGGCGTCGTGCGGCCGCTCGTCGTGCAGGCGGTCAGCAGGAACGGCGCGAGCAGCACGATCAGCAACGCCGCTCCCACTCGTGAGGGGAGCGGCCATCGCTGTGTATGCTGCGATCGGACCATAGCGTATCGTTTCCTCACCGACTTGCGGTCGCGTATGCCTGCCAGGAGGCGGTCTCCACCCCGCTGGTCGTCACGAGGCCGTAGCCGGGATAATCGCCCTGGCTGATCGTGTACGCCGAGGCGGCCCGGATATAATTGTACTGGCGAATGATGGCTACTGCATCGCGCATGTAGCCCGCGCGGGTCGAATCCGCCACGTTGTCCGTGTTCCAGCCGAACTCGGTGAGATACAGCAGCTTCGCGCCATCGCCGTGCGCCCCCAGGACATCGTGCATCCCGGTGATCTGAGAGCGCAGCCCGAACCAGACATTGCTCTCATCGTTCGGTGCGCGGCCCCCGGTGTAGGGGTGGATCGAGAGACCATCGAACGATCCGCCCGCCCCGGCGGCGTACATCCCTTCCAGGAAAGGGCGGTCGTTGAAGGCGATCGAGCCGCCCAGGACCGTGGCGCGCGGCGCGACCGCCTTGACCGCAGCGTAAGCGCGGCGCAGCAGATCGGCGTAGTCCGCCGCGTTCGGGCCGGTCGCCCAGAACTCCACGAGGTTCGGCTCGTTCCAGATCTCCCAGGTCATGCTCGTCCGTGCGGCGTAGCGCCCGGCCAGCATCCGCATCATGTCGGCGTAGTCCTGGCGATTCGTCGGCGGGGTGAAGATGTCCGCGCCGCCGGGCCGCGCCCAGGCGGGCGTCTCGATCACGGTGATAATCGGGGTGATGCCGCGCGCATCGAGTTGCGCCAGTACCCAATCGAGCTGTTGCAGGACGCTCTCGTCGTAGCGCCCCTTCGCCTGCGGCTCGATCCAGCGCCAGCCGATGTCGAAGCGCACCGTGGTGAAGCCCGCCCGCGCGATGCGGTCGATCTCGCCCGACGTCTGGGTCTTATCATGCCACATGAAGTGGGTCGTCATGCCGAAGCTGGTCGCGGTCGTCGGTGTAGGCGAGGGTGCGGGAGTGCCGCCCTGCTGCAGGAAGAGCTTCACCGCCGGCCAGAGGGCTTCGGCGTACCAGCCACGGTCGGCGGCGCGGTTCGCGTCGAGCTGTGTCGCGCTGGCACCAGGGATTCGTCCCACCTTCGTCAGGTAGGTCGCGACGTCCGACTGGTGCGTCGCCGCGACATCGGTGTACGGCGATATGGAGAATGCGCCCGCGCCCCATTTGCCGCTGGCGGTCATCGCCCGGACGACCAGGCTGATCGCCTGCTGCCGGGTGAGGGGCTGTGCCGGTGCGGCGGTGCCATCGGGGAAGCCGCGCATGACATTGAGGTCGGCCAGGATCCGCATCGCGGACCAGAGCTCGGCATCGGTGTCGCCGCGATCGGGGAAGTCTTTGCTCGGCTGCCGTGCGGACCACCCGAAGGCGCGCGTCAGCGTGGCCGCCGCCTGACGGCGCTCGACGATCGCGTCGGGGCGATAGCGGCCATCCGCGTAGCCGCGTACGATGCCGCGCGTCGCCAGTTCGGTCACTGCGGGGGCGTAACTCGCGTTGCTCGGTACGTCAGGGAAGGTCGATGCGGCGGACACGGGCGCTATCCTGGTGAGGGTGGCGAGAAGACCGGCGCAGCAGAGAAACACGAGCATGCGGCGTTGCCAGCTGAACATAAGCGCCACCCCTTCCAACGAATACCGCGCGAGGCGCGGGAATGATGGGCGGTGGTGGGCCGAGCAACTCGACGAGTGGCATTGCTCACCACGGCAACCGGGCGTTCTCGGCGTTTGACCGAGACCCCTGGCTTTGCGTCCCCGCCTCACGACGGGTTTGCCCTTTCGATTGATTTGCCGACCTGTCAACCCGCTAACGGGCTACGTCGCTGGTAGTAGTGTACGCAGTGTGCGGGGCAACTTATAGGGGTGAAAAGTCCTGTTTCGGACGCCCCGATCTACCCTTACGGTAGTACTTTGCGCCGGGACCACTGACGTGATGACACCCCGGCACAGCCGTGCCGGGTCAGGGAGGCGGCGCGGGGGACGTTATCTGCCCAACCACGCTGCTCGGGCGGTGGGTAACCTGAATCGCGAAGGCAGCGCTGAACCCGCAGCACACCAACCTTCCTCCCTACCGCATGTTGCAGAAACCATCGCGTCCCTGGCTACGCAACATCCCGATCATGAGCAACTGTGCTATAAAACATATTGTCGGTATGGCGATGGGTGAGGAGGAGGCGTATGCAGCTCGGATGTTGTGTCGGTCCCGATCAGCTTCATGATCTCATCGCGGCGGGCGGCGAATACGCGGAGTTCACCGTCGCCGGGACGGTCATGGGCGGGGATGAGGCGGCGTTCGCGCGCGTGGTCGAGCAGGTGACCGCCGCGCCGATCAAGCCGCTCGCCTATAACGTGCTGCTCCCCGGCGACTACACGATCGTCGGCCCGGCGGTCGATCGGGCGCGGCTCGAAGCCTACGTGCAGACCGCGTTCGCGCGGATCGCCCGCTTGAGCGGGCCTGGCGCGATCGTCGTGATCGGCAGCGGGCGGGCGCGGGCGATCCCGGAGGGCTTCGATCGCGCGACCGCGTTCGATCAACTGGCGGAATTCCTCGGCTGGGTCGGTGCGGCGGCGCGCGAGGCGGGGCTCGTGATCGCGCTCGAACATCTGCGGCGCGCGGAGAGCAACGTCTTCACGACCCTCCGCGAAAGCGGCGACTTCATCCGCGCGCGCGCGTTGCACGATGTGCGCCTGCTGGTCGATCTCTATCATCTGATGGAGGAGGACGAGCCGCTGACGACGATCGACGAGTACGCCGATCTGCTCGTCCACGCGCACGTCGCCGACAGCGAGCGGCGGCATCCCGGCACCGGCAGCTACCCGATCGCGGAGTTCTTCGCGCGGCTGGCGGCCAAGGGCTACACCGGGCGCTGCTCGATCGAGTGCCGCTGGGAGAACTTCCCGGTCGAGATCGGCCCGGCGATGGCGGCCCTGCGCCACGCGGCGGCGCACTGACCTCGGCGTATAGAGATTACGAACGGGAGCCACGGTGGCTCCTGGCGGAGCGTGGACGCGAAGGAGTTAGGACGTACGCAGTTGGGGGGGAGCCGTGTGCGTGCGTTCACACCCAATCCGCGCCGCGATCACGTTCGGTTCATGTTCAACTGCATACGTCCTAAGAGTGTGGGAGGGGACCGATGAAACTGGCGTTCAGCACCCTGGGCACGCCCGGTTGGTCGCTCGATGAGGTGATCGCGGGCGCGCGGCGTTACGGCTACGATGGTGTCGAATTGCGCCTGCTCGATGGGGAGATCATCACCCCGGCGCTGCCGCAGGGCGAGCGGACGCGCGTGCGCGAAGCCTTCGCCGCCGCCGAGCTGCCGATCTGCTGCCTGGATAGCTCCATCCGCGTCGCGACCGGCGTCGCCCCGGAGGAGACGGCGCAGGAAATCCGCGACTTCCTGGCGTTGGCGGCGGAACTCGGCGCGCCGATGATCCGCGTCTTCGGCGGCGACTGGCCGGAGGGCCGGACCGAGGAGCAGGTCTTCGCGGCGGCGGCGACGCTGCTGAACGCGGTGTCCCCGGAGGCGGAGCGGCTCGGCGTGGCGATCGTGTTGGAGACGCACGACACCCTCGCCAGCGCGCACACGGTCGCGGCGATCCTGCGGCTGGTGCCGAGCCACGCGATCGGCACCCTCTGGGACACGCATCACCCGTACCGGATGGGCGAGAGTCCCGATCAGGTGATCGACGCGCTCGGCGACCGGATCCTGCATTTCCACGTCAAGGATGCGCGGCGCAACGACGCGGCGCGGACCGGTTGGGATCTCGTGCTGCTGGGCGAGGGCGAGGTGCCGGTGCGCGACAGCCTGACGACGCTGCTGCGGCGCGGCTACACGGGCTGGGTGTCGATCGAGTGGGAGAAGAAGTGGCACCCCGACATCGAGGAGCCGGAGATCGCGCTGCCGCAACACGCGAAATTGCTGCGCGAGTGGGTTGCAGAGCAGGGCGCGTAGGATCGGACGCGCGGCGTGACCGGCCCTGGTGGCGCGCATGAAGCGAGCGAATAGTGGATGAGGAGTCGCGGAGATGAGTAGCACGGAGCGCACCTACGGGATCGGCATCGTCGGGTGCGGCGTGATCGCCCCCTTTCACGCGCGGAGCGCCCAGTCGCTCCCCAACGCCACCCTGCGCGCGGTGATGGACATCGTGCCGGAGGCGGCGCAGAAGCGGGCGGCGGAGTTCGGCGTGGAGGCGTACACCGACCTCGATGCCATGCTGGCCCGCGAGGACATCGACATCATCTGCGTCTGCGTGCCGAGCGGCCTGCACGCGGAGATCGGGATCCGGGCGGCGCAGGCGCGGAAGCACGTGCTGGTCGAGAAGCCGATCGACATCACCCTGGAAGCGGCCGATCGCCTGATCGACGCCTGCCACGAGTACAATGTCAAGCTGGGCGTAATCTCGCAGCACCGCTTCGGCGCGGGGATGATCCAGTTGCGCGAGGCGCTGGACGCGGGGCGCTTCGGCAACCTGATCCTCGGCGACGCGATCATCAAGTGGTATCGCACGCAGGGCTATTACGACAGCGGCGACTGGCGCGGCACCTGGGCGCTCGATGGGGGCGGCGCGCTGATGAATCAGGGCGTCCACTACGTCGATCAGTTGCAGTGGATCATGGGGCCGGTCAAGAGCATCTATGCCAAGGCCGCCACCTCCGCCCATAACATCGAGGTCGAGGACATTGCCCTCGCCATCCTGACCTTTGAGAACGGCGCGATCGGCACGATCGAGGGGAGCACCGCCGTCTATCCGGGCCTGCCGGAACGCCTGGAGATCACCGGCACCGAAGGGACCGCCGTGATTGAGGCGGGCAAGGTCAAGATCTGGGAGTTCAAGGATGAGAAGGGCGAGGCCAACCCCTACGGGAGCAAGGTGAAGGCGGAGGAGGCCCCGGCGGCGACCGGCTCCGCCGACCCCGCCGCGATCCCGAGCGCGGGGCACCGCACCCAGCTCGCCAACCTGATCGCTTCCATCGAGGGGGACGCGACCCCGGCGATCACCGGCGAGGACGCCCGCCGCCCGCTGGAGATCATCCTGGCGATCTACGAGTCGGCGCGGACCGGGCGCGAGGTGACGTTGCCGCTCGGCGGCTGAGCGCCCCGCGCCACCGGACAGCATGAGGGGCGGGCGGCGCACACGAGGCGTCGCCCGCCCCTGTTGTGTGAGGAGCACCGATGAGCGTGCCCGCCTCCCCGCACTGACGATCGCCCCCGACCAGACCGGCCTGCGCGCGACGCTCACCCTCGACGGCCCGCCGCACCGCGCCCCCGCACTCGTCGCCACCCTTGCGCCGGGGCCGCGCTATCGGATGCGCTGGGCGGGCGCGATTATCCCGTTCGCGGAGCCGTTACCGGGGGTGTTAGAGATCGGGCTGCCGCCCGGCACGACGGGCGGCACGCTGGCAATTGACACGGCGGGTTGAGTGGCGGAAGATGCCCCGCTGTTGGGGAGCGATTGCCGCACCCGCCCTGTGTCACCGCACCTCGGCTGGTGGCGCGGGCGGGGCTGCGGCGCTGAAACGTTGGGAGGGCTGCCGGGATGCCATTCTTCGACTATTCGCTCGATCGCCTGCGCGAATATCTGCCCGAGCGGGACGAGCCCGCCGACTTCGATGCCTTCTGGGCGCGCACCCTCGCGGAGGCCAACGCTCACCCGCTCGATGCGCGCTTCGAGGCGGTCGATTACGGCCTGCGGACGGTAGAGAGCTTCGATGTCACCTTCAATGGCTATGGCGGGCAGCCGATCAAGGGATGGTTGCTACTGCCGCGCGCACGCTCCGGGCCGCTCCCCTGCGTGGTGGAATACATCGGCTACGGGGGCGGGCGGGCCTTCCCGCTCAACTGGCTCACCTGGAGCGGCGCGGGTTACGCCCATCTGGTAATGGATACGCGCGGCCAGGGGAGCAGCGGCACGATGCCAGGGGATACCCCCGATCCCGAGCCGGAGGGGACGAATCCGCACCATCCCGGCTTCATGACGCGCGGCGTCCTCAAGCCGGACACCTACTACTATCGCCGCGTCTTCACCGATGCGACGCGCGCGGTACAGGCGGCGCGCGCACACCCGGCGATCGATGGCGCGCGGATCGCGGTGGGTGGCGGCAGCCAGGGTGGCGGCATCGCCCTCGCAACGGCCGGCCTGGTGCCGGATGTGGCGGTCGCGATGCCGAACGTGCCCTTCCTCTGCCATTATCGCCGTGCGACCGAGATCATCGACACGAACCCATACGCCGAGATCTCGCGCTATTGCACGGTCCACCGCGACAAGATCGATACGGTTTTCAATACCTTGTCCTATTTCGACGGGGTCAACTTCGCCACCCGCGCCCAGGCCCGCGCGCTCTTCTCGGCGGGGTTGATGGACACCATCTGCCCGCCATCGACCGTCTTCGCTGCCTACAACTATTACGCCGGGCCGAAGGAGATCGAGACCTGGCGGTATAACAACCACGAGGGGGGCGGTATCCACCAGACGATCCAGCAGATCCGCTTCCTGCAAGGCATCTGGCCGACCATGTAAGGGACTACGCCCCGATCCGATGACGCCCCATCCCGGCAGCCTCCGGGGTGGGGCGTTTTGCGTCGCTTTGGGTGTCAGGCGCGGCGGTGAGGCTACGGGTCGCTCAATCCGGGTCGGGGAGGCGGTAGACGAAGCCATGCCCTCCGAGATACAGGCCGCCGTCCACGTTCACACAACGCCCGCCCGCATAGCTGTACGGCCCGACGACCGCCCGGGGTGGCAGCCCGGTGACGCGCTCGATCGGGGTGTGGCCGTGGACGATCCGTTGCCCGCCGAAGGTGGCGAGGAGCCGCTCGATGTTGCGCCAGCCGTCCGGGTGCTGCTCGTCGAACGCATCGCGATCGGTGAAGCGCGCCAGCAATTCGTCCCACGCCGCCAGATCGTCGGCTGCCAAGAGCGCGCCGATCTTCGCGTTGACCTCCGCCAGGGAGTTGCCATAGTGGTGATAGAGGGGCGAATCGGCGTGGATCAGCAGCGTCTCGCCGACGCGCGCCATCGCGGGGAGTGTGGCGAGCCAGGCCAGGTCATCCGGCGTCAGCGCGCCGAGATCGCTGCGGACCCCGCCGTTGTACTCCCAGGCCGTGCGAAAGGTGCCGCCCCAGCTTTCGGCGCGGGCGTGCGGGAAGCGCGCCGCCGCCAGGAGCAGCGGCTCGTGGTTGCCGAGGAGCGCCGCGACCGTCCCACCCTGCTCCGCCGCCTCGCGTTGGAGACGCCGGACGAGCGCCACCACCCCCGCGCCATCCGGCCCGCGATCGCAGAAGTCGCCCATGAACCAGAGGGTCGCGTCGCCGCCCACCCAGGCATCGGCGCGGTCGAGCAGCCCCGCCTCGTGTAGCAGGAAGCCCAGGCGCTCGCGTTGCCCATGCACATCACCGATGACGAAGGTTGGCGTGGTGACGGCCGCGTGTGACATACCCGCTCGACTCCCGTCCCGAAGCACTCCATCGGCGATTGGTATGCTACAGGGCGGTGCTGCTGTCACGGTCGTCGCTCCGCTGTGTACGGTATCCTCGGTGAGTATACCTGTGTACCTGTTGTAACCAAAGCCCCTGGACATGCGGTGGGCCGAATGTGTGCTCGCCCGTGGGCTATGCGCCGCTCGGAAACAACGGTTTCGCGAGTCCCAACCGCGTGAGCATCCCTTCGAGACGCTGCCAGGCCGCGCGCGATCATTGCTGTGCATACGTGGCGAATGAACGGGACTTGAGGTGGCGCTGTATCGGCTACCGACACCGGCATTCTTGTGAAATGTGCGCCAGTCCGGCGGTGCCACCGCACTAAAAGTATGGCGGTGTCGGCACGCCCGCCTATATGGGTTGAACGGAGAGCGGCGCGTCGGATTTTCATCTCACCGGATGGTGAGCGGCTGCGGTCGATATAACCGTACGGCAATGACGGCACAGTGACTGGTATACGGCATGCTTGCGGAGAGGTTCGCGGCACAACACATCGGACATTGACCACACCCACACGATCGCCCATACTCTCCGCTGGCAGCGCACCGCCGATTATCTCATCGCGCCCGTCGCGCGCCACCCATCGCGCTTATATACGTCGTTCGTACTTCGTACTTCATAAGGGGGTTCCGTTGTCCCTGCGCCTCGTAATCGTCGGCTTGCCGAGCAGCGGCAAGACGACCGTATTCAACGCCCTGACGCACGCCACGGCAGCGGTCGGCACCTACACCGCCGCCGAAGATCAGCCGAATCTCGCCACGGTCAAGGTGCCGGATGGCCGCCTCGATGCGCTGGCCGCGATCTTCAAGCCGAAGAAGATCGTCCCGGCGGACGTGCAATACGTCGATGTGGCCGGGTTGGCGAAAGGGATGGGCGAGAAGGGGCTGAGCGGGCAGCTGCTCGGTCACCTGGCGCAGGGGCAGACCCTCGTCCACGTCGTTCGCACCTTCGAGGATGCGAACGTGCCGCACCCGGAGGACACGGTCAATCCGCTGCGCGACATCGAGACGATTAACCTCGAATTCGTCTTCTCCGATCTCGGCATCATCGAGAAGCGGCTGCGGCGGATCAAGGACACGATCGCCAAGACGCGCGGCCCCGAGCGCGAGGCGAACGAGCGCGAGGCGGTCCTGCTGGCGCGCTTGCAGGAGGAGCTGGAGGCCGGGAATCCGATCCGCGCCGTGGCGATGAGCGAGGACGAGCAGAAGATCCTGCGCGGCTTCGGTTTCCTCAGCGCCAAGCCGTTGCTGGTCCTCCTCAACCTCGGCGAGGATCAGCTCGGCGAGCAGGGCGATGCGCTGGTCGCGCGGGCGCGCGAGCAGTTCGGCGGCCCGCAGATCGAGCTCGCCGCCCTGGCCGGGCAGATCGAGATGGAGTTGGCACAGCTCGAACCGGACGACGCAGCGGTCTTCATGGCCGACCTCGGCATCGTCGAGTCGGGCCTCGATCGCGTGATCGCCCTCTCCTACAAACTCCTCGGCCTGATCTCCTTCCTCACCGCCGGGCCGGACGAGGTGCGGGCCTGGACGATCCCGGACGGTTCCACGGCGGTGGAGGCGGCGGGGGCGATCCACAGCGATCTGGCGCGCGGCTTCATCCGTGGCGAGGTCGTCGCCTTCGAGGACATGGTCGCTACCGGCTCGATGGCCGAGGCGCGCAAGCGCGGCGTCCTCCGCTCCGAGGGGCGCACTTACATCGTCAAGGATGGCGACGTGATGGAGATCCTCTTCAACGTCTGAGTCGGGACGCGACCGGCGCGCGGCCCGGTCGTTGATCCCGGTGAACGAGGCCCTTACGGCCCGAACCATCAGCAGGGGCGTCGCCCCCTCCTGACAGGCTCTGGGTCGCTTCGGCGGTGTCTCGCCCGGCGACGAGCCTCGTCCGACGCGGATGAGCCCGACGATCCCGCGCGGATCGCGATGATAATGCTATGGATGGGCGGTAGAGAGAAGCGTGCGGTGCGGACGATCGCCAATCGGTAAGAGCCGCGTGCGGCGCGGGCTGGTCCTGCGCGTCGGGGTCCGCCGCTGCGACGCGCTGGCGTCGCGATGAACGCGACCGCCCTGCTGAACGTGCCGACGCTGGCGCTCCTCGCACTCCTCTGGCTGGCCGTCTTCGCCCTCTGCCGCTGGCGTCCGCTCCGCGCGCGCTGGCCCGGACTCGCGGGCGAATGGGCGGTTCTCGGCTTCCTCGCCGTTCTCACCCTCGCCTTCTTCTGGCGCGTGCTGCTGACGCGCGATACCTGGCTGCCGCGCGGCGGCGGCGACTTCAATTCCTTCTATTATCCGCTCTACCGCTTCGCGGGCGCGGAGATCGTGGCGGGGCGTTTCCCCCTCTGGAACCCGACCCTCTGGGGCGGGATGCCCTTCGCCGCCGACCAGCAGACCGGCCTCTTCGCGCCGATCAACCTGCTCGCCTTCGTCCTCGCGCGCCCGTTCGGCTACGGCACCCTCGAATGGCTGGTGATCGCCAACGTCTGGCTCGCCGCCACGCTCGGCTATGCTTTCGGGCGCGAACTCGGCGCGCGCCGCGCCGCCGCCCTGCTCGGCGGGATCACCTTCGCCTTCAGCGGCTTCATGATCTCCCAGCTCGGGCACTACCCGATGGTGGCGGTCGCGCCGTGGCTCCCGGCGATCTTCCTGGCGCTGCGCCGTGCGCTCCTGCGGCGCTCCCTCCCCTGGACCGTCGCGCTGGCCGTCGGTCTGACCCTGGCGTTGCTCGGCGGCCACCAGCAGATCTTCCTCTACCTCCTGACCGGCACCGGCCTTTACTGGCTCTTCCTCACCTGGAACGGGAGCCCCGCCGCCGCCTGGCCGTCCGATCTCGGCGCCGTGAGGCGCTGGCTGGCCGGGCGCTTCGCGGGGCACTGGATCGTCGCGGGCGCGCAATTGGGGCTGGCGGGGGGGCTGGCGGTCGGTCTCGCCGCGCCATCGCTGCTGCTCTCGCTGCAAATGGCCGCCCTCTCGATCCGCTCCGGCATCTCCTACAGCGAGGCGCTCGCCTATTCCCTGCGCCCGCTCCACCTGATCACCCTGCTGATCCCCAACGCCTTCGGCTCGACTCCCGGCACCTTCATCGGGGCGGTTGGCTTCTCGGGCGAGGTCTGGGGGTATGCCGGGATCGTGGCGCTCGGGCTGGGAGCCTTCGCGCTCGTGCGCGCCACCGCAGTGGCCCGGCGCGAGGCGGCGTTCTTCGCGGCGCTGGCGGGGCTGGCGCTGGCCGTCTCGCTCGGCGCGGCGACGCCGCTGCAAGGGTGGTTCTACGCCTTCGTCCCCGGCTACAGTCGCATTCGCGCGTCCGGGCGCTGGCTGATCCTCGTCGACTTCGCGATCGCCACCCTGGCGACCCTCGGCGCGGAGGGGCTATTGCGGCTGGTGGCGCGTGACCTTGCGGCGGGGCGGCGGTTGCTCGGGCGGGTCGCGCGGGGGCTCGGGGTGGCGGTGGCGGTGACGGTCGTGGCGCTCGGCCTCGGCTATGGGGCGCTGCTCACCCCGCGCGATCCCTCCGGCCCGCTGGTGCAGCTCCTCGATAGCGCGGTCGCGACCCTCGTGCTCGTGGCGCTCGCGACGGGGCTGGCCTTCGCCCTGGCGCGCGGTCGGTTGAGCGCGCGGGCGCTCGGCCCTATGCTCGTCGCGCTCGTCGTCTTCGATCTCTTCTCCGCCACCGCGCCGGTCCCGCCGACGAACGACGATCCGCTCGCCAGCTTTCAGCACGACGACGCGACGGCGATCATCCGCGCCGCCGCGCCGGTCGGACCCTTCCGTGTCGATCAGTCGAAGCTCGTCGAGACGGGGTGGCAACCGTCCTGGGCGGCGACGGCGGGGTTGGAGAGCGTCAGCGGCACCTACGATCCGCTCGGCCTCGCCACCTACGCGCGCTACTGGGACGCCACCCGCCAGCGACACGACTCGCCGCGCTACGATCTCCTGGGCATCCGCTATGTCCTGCTGCCGCCGAACGATAGCCCGGCGGGAGGCGCGAAGTTCCGCGAGGTCGGGCGCGGCAAGGACTTCGTGATCTACGAGAACATGACCGCCCTGCCGCGCGCCTTCCTGGTCGGTGGGGCGCAGCCGATCGCCACGGCGGAGGACGCCTGGACGGCGATCAACACCCAGGGCTTCGACCCGCGCGCGACCGCCTACCTCGGCACGCCCGCCGATGGCACCGACGCGCCGCCCACGCTCAACGGCGGGGCACTGCAAGGGCAGGTGGCGGTCACGCGACCGGACGGCGACGAGCTGCGCGCGACCGTGGAGAGCGACCGCGACGCGATCCTCGTCTTCGGTGAGGTCGCGTATCCTGGCTGGCGCGCGACGATCGATGGGGTGGCGACGCCGCTCTACACCGCCGATTATCTCTTCCGTGCCGTGCGCGTCCCGGCAGGGCGGCACGAGATCCGCCTCGCTTTCACGCCGCCCTTATGGCATACCGGCTGGGCCATCGCGGGTGGCAGCGCGATCATCGTCGCGGCGCTGCTGGTCGTGCCGCCCCTTCTCCGTCGTCGGCGATCCCAAGTCAGCAAGAGGCAGCATTAACGCTCGTACACGCCTTCGCAGGCATTTTTATACCCAAGGGGCTCGCCGGTTTGCCTATCTAACCTTGACAAGGTTCGCTCTGCCGGTATAGTAGCGACGTGGTCGCTCGTTGGTGATCACACGTTTTTGAAAAGGTTTTGGCAGCTATGACGCCGCATTTCTAATTTCACCCTGTTTCACCGGTTGAACGGGGAACAGACAAGGCATTTTTGCTTTCAGCGATCGCGTGTCTTCCTTCGAGGATGAGCGTCGAGTTGTCCTACGCTCGGGATGTGTGAGGAATCGCCTCCTCGCGCATGCGGATCCGATCGCGCCGTTTTTTCTCTCAGAAGCAAGCAAGGAGCACCGCTCATGATGGAACAGCAGCGTTCACTCCTCCCCTTCTACGCGGGGTGGGGGAAATACCAGCAGCACCTCGTCGCGGCCATCGCGCCCCTTACCATCGAGCAGCTCGCCCTACGCACCACGCCGCGCCACTGGTCGATCGGCATGTATGTGACACATATCGTCGCCAATCGCGCCTGGTGGTTCCACGCGCGGATGGGCGAAGGGGGTGACGAGGTGACGCCCTACGACTTGTGGGCGCTGGGCGTCTGCGAGGCGGACGTGGATCCGGGCCATACGGCGGCGGAACTGGTGGCCGGATTGGAGCAAACCTGGCGGTTGATCGAGGCGACCCTCGCCCGCCTGACCCCAGCCGATCTCGCGCGGGTCGTCCCGCCCCTGGATGAGGCGGGACGTGAGCGCCACGCGCGACTGGTCGAACCCGCACTCCGGCCCTACGCCCAGATGTGGCTGGATGCGGCGCGTCGTGCTGGAACAGTGCGACCTGCGGTCTTATTCCAGTCGATCATCTGGGGTGGGCTCGAGCACGACATCCACCACGGCAGCGAGATCTCTACCACCCTCGGCATCCATGGCCTGCCGGTCGTCGATCTGGATGATTAAGAACCGGAGCGCCGTCGGTTCCCCTCGCCCCGCGGTGGCGAGGTCGTAATGATGCGGTCGCTTCAGCGGCAGGGATGCCCTTGTCGCTGAAGCGACGTTCTGTGCGCGTATGGATCATAAACGGCAAAGCCTCGGCGATTCGTCTCAACTGAGGACACACCCTGAAGATTAAGCCGTCACACTATTGCGAACGTGCCGGAATGAGCGCGCGGGATATCTGCTGCGTACGCTAGTCGGGAAGCATGCCGTTGCCTCAGGGCAAACTGCTATCGGCGGGTCAGCGCGGGGCCGCGCAGGGGAGCGTGAGGCGGAGTTCGGTGCCGCCCCCCCTCGGCGCGTGGAGTTCCAGCGTGCCGCCGAGGACCGTCGCCCGCTCGCGCAGCCCGTTCAGCCCGAAGCCACTGCCATCGCGCGGTCGTTTCGGTGCCTTTACGGGGAGGCCACGGCCATCGTCGCTGATGATCAACTCGGTCGCGAGCGGCCCGAAGTGCAATTGCAGCTCGACATGGTGCGCGCCCGCGTGCTTGCGGATGTTGGTCAGCCCCTCCTGCGTCGTGCGATAGACCGCCAACCCCGCCGCCTGCGAGCAGCGCGCCTCGTCTCCCTCGATCCGCAATTCGACCGGCAGCCCGCTGTGCGCGCGAAAGTCCGCGACCTGGCCCTCGATCGCGGCACGGAGGCTCTGCCCTTCGAGCGCGCTGGGGCGGAGCGCCGCCACCGAGCGGCGCACATCGGCCAGCGCCTCGCTCGCCAGCCGCTTCGCCTCGCCGGTCGCCCGATCGGCGCGGGCGGGGTCGCGCTCGCGCAGGGCCAGCGCCGTTTCAAGCTGTACATTGACGATCGTCAGGTAGTGGCCGAGGCTGTCGTGGATCTCGCGCGCGATCCGGTTGCGTTCTTCGGTTGTCGCCAGTTGCCCCGCCTGGGCGGCATAGTCCTGTAACTGGCGATGCGCGGCGGTCAGCGCGATCAGCAACGCCTCCGAACGTTCGCGCGCCTCTTGCTCCCGCTTCGCCAGTTGCGTGGTGCCGATGATGAAGCAGAGCCCCGCGATCCAGGGAAGGAGCCTGACATATTGCTCCGGCTCCCGCGTCCCGACCAGCAGGAACATGACGCCATAGGCCGCGAGCGCCGCGCCGAGCGCCGCGCCGATGCCGATCCGCTGGCCGATCCCCCAGGCGTTGGCGACGACGACATAGAAGAGGAACGTGGTGATGAAGTCGACGTGGGTGAGCCAGATCGCCCCGGTGACGAGGGCGAGCCGCGCCGCGATGTAGAGTGCACCATACCCACGCGAGGTGAACGCCCCCTCGGTCCGCTCGCTGAGGGCGAACGCGGCGATCACGCCGGTCCAAAGGAGCAGGTGACCGGCCCCACGCCCGTCCTGAACAGCTTCCAGAACGTGGAAGAGGTAGGCGGTGGTGATCAGGATTCCCTCGATCAGGAGGAAGGTCTCGAGGCGACCCTCGAACAACGGGATCCGCCAGCCGCCGCGCGCCACGTTATCGCCGAGTTGCCCTGTCGCCATACCCACTCTCCCAGCGCCGTTCCAGTATCTACAACGAGTATAGGGGGTGTCTTGCGCGTCTTGGAGTGTCGTAAGGGGGAATCGGGGCGTGCGAAAGTGCGCGCCGTATGCCGATCGGCATACGGCGCGGGCATGGCCGGGGCGGTTACGGCCCGGTGGTTTACTGGTCGGGCGATTGGAGGAGGCCGCTCCGCAGGGCATAGTGGACGAGGTCGGCGCGGCGTCGCAGGCCGAGCTTCTGCATCACCCGCTCGCGATAGGTCTCGATCGTCTTGGGGCTGAGGATCAGCCGCTCGCCGATCTCCTGCGCGCTGTAGCCCTCCGCCGTCAGCGTCAACACCTGGCGCTCCCGCTCGGAGAGGCCCTTGCCGCGCTCGCCCCCCTCGCGCCCGATGTAGTCGGAGAGGAGGAGGCGGGTCGCGCCGGGATAGAGGAATACATCGCCGCGCGCCACCGTGCGAATCGCGTCGAGCAGATCGGTGTCGGCCTGGCTCTTCTGCACGTAGCCGGAGCCGCCCGCGCGCAGGACCGGCAGCAGATAGCGCTCCTCGGCATGGACGGTCAGGATCAGGATTCGCGCGCGCAACTCGCGGTCGCGGATCCGCCGCGCCGCTTCGAGGCCATCGAGGCGCGGCATGGCGATGTCGAGGACGATCACGTCGGGGTCGAGCGCGGCGGCGCGCTCGACCGCCTCCTCGCCATCGGCGGCCTCGCCGACCACCTCGATGTCCGGCTCGTTGCCGAGCAGCGCCCGCAACCCCGCGCGCAGGATGCCGTGATCGTCCACCAGCAGGACACGGATCGGTGTCTTCGGCTCCGCCTCGGTCATGATGCCACCCCTACCAGCGCGTCCGTCGTCAGGGGGAGGCGCGCGCGGACGATCGTGCCACCTCCCGGTCGCGTGTCGATGTCCAGCTTGCCGCCGACCAACACCAGGCGCTCGCGCATCCCCAGCAGTCCCAACCCTTGCCCGTTGGGCGACGGGGTGGCGACACTGCTGAGGTCGAACCCCTGCCCGTTGTCGCTGATCGTCGCCCAGGCCACGTCCCCCCAGCGCTCGAAGGTGACATCGACAGCGTCGGCCTCGGCGTGCTTGGCGACGTTGCTGAGCGCCTCCTGCACGACGCGATAGAGGACGAGTTCGCGCGTCGGGTCGAGCCGTCCGCCAAAATTCGTCTCGCGCACGGTGATCGGGATTTTCGTGCGCGTGGCGGTCTCCTGGGCGAAGGCGCGCACCGCCTCCACCAGGCCCAGGTCGTCGAGGATCGTGGGGCGCAGTTCGCGCGCGAGGCGGCGGACGCCATCGAGGATGCGCGCGGTCGCGGCGCGCAGCTCGGCGAACCCTTCGCGGGTTTCCTCCGGCGCCCCGGCGGCGGCGAGGCGGATTTGCACCAGCAGGGCGGTCAACTCCTGCGCCGTCTCGTCGTGCAGCTCGCGCGCGATCCGGCGGCGCTCGTCCTCCTGGGCGTCGAGGGTGCGCGACGAGAGGGCGGTGAGCGCGGCGCGGCTCTCCTCCTGTGCGGAGAGCATCGCGTTGAAGGCATCGGTCAGCTGGCGGATCGTCGGGTCGCTGAGGTAGGAATCGGGCGCGCGCCGACTGTATTCGCCGTGCCGCACCGCGTTCGCCGTCCGTTCCAGGCGCACCAGCGGCAAGAAGGCGGCGCGCAACACGATCGCGTTGACGATCAGACTCAGCGCCGTCACCCCCGTCGCGAAGCCGATGAGGCCGTTGGAGTCGAGCGGACGCCCCTCCATCGCGACGCTGCGCGAGAGCGTCATCCCGACCAGGACCGAGCCGAGGACGAGAAAACCGTTCGCCAGGAGCACTTTCCAGAAGAGGGAGACCGCGCCGAGCGCGCGGAGCGCCCGTTCCGCCAAGACGGTGCGCGGCGGCGGCGTGTTGACCAGGGGGAGGTCGGACATGGCGGGCTGATCCTCTCTAGCGCCGCATAACCGTGCGGCGCGGCGGCGTGTATCGCCCAAATGGTAGCATAGGCACGACCGCTCGCCGCGCCGCGCGGTGTCTGGCGGATGGTCGCAGGGTGAGAAAGGGTGCGCGATGGAACGGCAGCGCGTCGAGACGGGGACGATCTGGGAAGAACGTTTCGGCTATTCGCGCGCCGTGCGCGCCGGGAATCTCGTCTTTGTCTCCGGCACCACCGCCACCGACGACGATGGCGCATTGGTCGGGCGCGACGACCCCGAGGCGCAAATGCGCTTCGTCATCGAGAAGATCGCGCGGGCGCTGGCGGCGGTCGGCGCGTCGCTGGAGGATGTGGTGCGGACGCGCGTCTACGTCACCCGCGCCGCCGACTGGGAAGCGGTCGGGCGGGCGCACCAGCACTACTTCGGCGCGATTCGCCCGGCGAATGCCCTGGTCGAGGTCAGCGCGCTCGTCGGCGACGGCTATCTGATCGAGGTCGAGGCCGACGCGGTGATCGGGTGAGTGTGGGAAGTATCGCCGGGGCGCGCGGGCCATTGCGGATCGCCTTCGTCACCACCAGCGGGATCAACCCGGTCTTCAAGAACTGGCCGGAATACATCCTGGCGCGGGCGCTGGTCGCGCGCGGGCATCAGGTCACGATCTACAAGTATGAGCCCGCCGGGAGCCCCGCACGCGAGGTCATCGATGGGATCGAGGTGCGTCAGGTGCTGCGCGGGCGGGGCGGGATCGCGCTCGATCTCCCGCGCCTGCTGCGTTCGGAGCCGCGTCCCCATGTGGTCAACATCTTCCACATCCGCAACCTGATCGCGCTCGAGGCGGCGCGCGTCTTCCGTAACTGGGGGGTACCGATCGTCCACACGCCGGTCGGGCCGCTCCACGACGACTATCTGGTCGCCGACCGCGACGCGCCGATCGCCGCACCGCCCTTATACGACAACCCGATCTATACCGCGCCCCAGTTGCTGCGTCGGCTCCTGCGCGAGCGCCGCCCGCGCCGGACCTTCCGCAACTACCTGATCCACGCGCCCTTACGCCGGGCCGATCGGCTGATCGCGATCTCGCACCACGAGCGCGAGACGCTGATCCGCATGGGCCTCCCGGCGGCGCGGATCGCCACGATCCCCCTCTGGATCGATGTGGCGCACGCCGCGACGCTGCCGCAGGAACCGGCGGCGCTCGATCTGCCGCGCCCGATCCTCCTCTACGTGGGACAACTGAAGTATCGCAAGGGCTTCGACATCCTGGCCCGTGCGATGCCGCTCGTGCGCGAGCACTATCCGTCCGCGTCGTTCGTCTTCGTCGGTCACAGCCCGCGCCAGCAGCCCGCGCTGGAGGAGATCGTGCGCGAGAATGGCACCGCCGACGCGCTGCATCTCCTGGGTCGGCCCGATCCCGCCGAACTGCACCGCCTCTACCGCGCCGCCGACGCGCTCGTCTTCCCCTCGCGCTACGAGGGCTTCGGGTTGCCGCCACTGGAGGCGATGTCGGCGGGCTGCCCGGTGATCACCACCGACGTGCCGGTCGTCAACGAGTCGGTGCGGGACGGCGAGAACGGCCTCCTCGCCCCCTACGACGACCCACCGGGCCTCGCCGCCGCGATCCTGCGCCTCCTCGGCGACCCTGCCCTGCGCGAGCGCCTGGTCGCCGGGGGCTACACGACCCTCACCGAACGTTTCAACGGCGAGGTATTGGTCGAGCAGATCATCGAGGTGTATCGGGGAGTCGTGAGACGTGAGGCGTGAGTCGCGAGTACGTTCTTCGGCGGCGCGGTGCCCGGTAGCCAAGCCGCTGCGCCAGTGC
>JAABUM010000862.1_pt1 | contig 49266 bp, 42 predicted proteins | sample 5559161 | NCBI WGS metagenome assembly JAABUM01 (sample SAMN10711868, study PRJNA513369) | rock metagenome | isolation source: Antarctica rocks | place: Antarctica: Victoria Land, Siegfried Peak nord
TGTAAGTTTTCTAACAAAAACTACGTTTTTGTAAGTTTTCTAACAAAAACTACGTTTTTGTAAGTTTTCTAACAAAAACTACGTTTTTGTAAGTTTTCTAACAAAAACTACGTTTTTGTAAGTTTTCCTCCGGAAAACCTTCCTTTTCACCCCTTTTCCCATAAAAGGGGCAGGGAAGGGATACCAGGTTAGAAAACTTACAAAAACTGTAACCTGACAAAAAATGGTTGACAAAAAAAAGCTTTTTGAAGGGAGGGCCACGACACAAACAAAAAATGCAAAGTTTGTATCTTTTCAAAAAATGCGAAGCATTTTTTGTTTCAAAAAGCTTTTTTTTGTCAACCATTTTTTGAAAAGATACAAACTTTGCATTTTTTGTTTCAAAATAGTTTTTTTTTTTGAAAAGATACTTTTTGTTTGTGTCGTGGCCCTCCCTTCAAATACTATTTTTGAAAAGATACAAAGTTTTTGTTAGGATACAAGAAAAGGGATGGATACAAGAACCCTCGTATCCTTTCCTTTTCTTTGGGACAGGAAGAAATACAAGGAAGGTTTTTGAAAGGACACTACCAACAGCAATAATTGGAAAGATATAACTTGTTTGATTTAGTCACAAATCAATAACAAACAAAAAAAGAAGGACCCAAATAAACCATAAACTATGTATATCTTCTGAAACAAACAAACGGTACAAAGCTTTAGATATTTACAGTATAGAGTATTTAGAGAAAAGTTTTTTATAAATTGTTTGAGAAGGTTTTCTTGTATCAATCCCTTTTCACCCCTTTTCTTGTATCCCTTCGAAAAGGGGTGAAAAGGGATTGATACATAGTTTCTGGTTTATTTATACCCTTCTTTGAAATAAAAATAAAAAAAATACACTCTATTATGGGTCAAAAAGTGAATCCTATCTCTTTACGATTAGAAAAAACAAATAGACATTTTGATTCTTGTTGGTATGATGATTATAATTATACTGACTTATTCTTGCAAGATTTAAAAATTAAAAATTATTTAAAGGTTGTTCTAAACCAAATAACTTATCCAGAGGGTCGAGTTTCTATTGAAAATCTTCCCAAAAAAACTAACATAAATTTATTTTATCATAATCCTACATTTTATCGACAAAAAAAAAATATTAGATTTCAATTACAGAATTTTAAAGAAAAGAAAACAAAAACTTTTGCCGAGAAAAATAAATACTCTGTTTTTTGTTTTCCAGAACAAAAGTATTGGACTGATAAAAAAAGTTGCTCTTTTCCCCTTGCACAACAAGGAATACAAGGAATACAAGGAATACAAGGAATACAAGGAATAGAAGAAAAGCGAACCAGTTATAGTGAAATTCACAAAAAAGGTGTTGCACTTTCCAATGAATATAAAAAAAATAAAGATCATCCTCGTCCCCCTTTTTCTGATCAAATTCTGACTTTTCAACAAAAAAAGCCTTCTATCCCTTATACCCCTTCTCACACAAATAAAACTTCTATTCATTATTGTTTGGGAGAAGCAAATAATAAATTTAATCCTTTCTTTTTGCCTACAAGTTTTAAAACAAATACAGAGAACAATATAAATGGTAAACTTTTAGAATTTGTTGTAAATTCAAGAAATTACAGTCAGGTAGAAAAAAGAGATATACATGATCTCCCTTCGGGAGATAATTGTTGCGCTATGCGCAACCATGAAAAATGGGCTATTGAGCGCTTTTTTGTTCGTTATTTATATGCACAATTCTATTGCAAATTTCTGCAAAATAAAATAAGAGACAATCAAGAAGACGCACACACTTTCTCTTCTTTGTATATGTTTCTGATTTTTTTGAAGAGATACGAAAAAAATCCCACAAAAGTCACTGATTTTACAGCAAAAGGTAGGTCTGTATCCTTTCCCTTACAAAAAACAAAAAGAGTATCTTTTAAAAGGACAATAAATCACAAACACTTTCTGTCTGGTCTTTATTCTTCAAAGCCTTCTTTTAAATCACACTTGGAATCTTTTCTTTATAATTCTGTAAATACTTTTTTCAATATAAACTTTTTCAGAGCTTTAACGGAAAAACAAAGTGCCCTTTTTTTAGTTCAAGAGATTATTCACTATTTGGAGCGCAAAGTGCCTTTTCGTAGAATTAAAACTCAAATTTTAAGAGAGATTCCGCGTTATAAGCGTATTAAAGGAATACGTATTACCTGTTCAGGACGTGTTGGAGGACGTTCAAAGAAGGCTCAACGATCTAAAACTCAATCTGCAAAAATAGGGCAAACTTCATTGGGAGTTTTTTCTTCTAAAATAGATTTTGCATGCAGAAGTGCTTATACTAGATTTGGCTTGATTGGAGTTAAGGTTTGGATATGTTATCAGTAGTAACCAACTTTTCCAAAACTTTTCCTAACAAAAATGGTATTTGAAGGGAGGGCCACGACACAAACAAAAAGTATCTTTTCAAAAAATGGTTGACAAAAAAAAACCTTTTTGAAGGGAGGGCCACGACACAAACAAAAAATGGTTTTTTTTGTTTTTGTTAGAAAACTTGTGTCCATACCTGGTATCCCTTCCCTGCCCCTTTTCTGGGAAAAGAGGTGAAAAGGAAGGGATACAAGAAAAGGGATGGATACTTCAGTTTTTGTCTTTGCTATTCGTTCATTCTTTATGTATTTTTATACCAGCATTATGATAATATTGTTATTTGTAATATCACTTATTGTATAAGGCGTATATATATGTAAGAATTTGAGATCTTTCTTTTGCACTAACATAAACTAAAAAAGTATATATTTTGTTTTGTTTGCGTGCAGAAGATGGAAAATAAAAGCATAGCAAAAGCATATACAAAAGATAGAGTTTGCTATCTTTTACAAAAAAAAAATAATTACAAAAAAAAAATGGTTGAATACGTTTCAGTTTTTATATATTTTATAATTGGTCTATCTTTGGCACTAATTATTTTAGGATTGTCCTTTGTATTTGCTACACGTAAAGCAGACCCAGAAAAGATTTCAGCTTACGAATGCGGCTTTGATCCTTTTGACGATGCAAGAAGCAGGTTTGATGTGCAATTTTATTTAGTAGCTATTCTTTTCATCATATTTGATCTAGAAGTAACATTTTTGTTTCCCTGGGCTTTGACTTTAAACAAAGTAGGCTTTTTTGGCTTTTGGTCAATGATGGCATTCTTGGCTATATTAACAATTGGCTTTGTCTACGAATGGCGTAAAGGAGCACTTGATTGGAGTTAAAACTTTTTGTATAATTTTTCTATGAACGATACGGGAAACAAAGTTTCTGCTCTCTTCTACATACTCTCAATAAAATGTAAGCGGTGTCTCGTCATAAAAAAGTGTATACGATAAAAAAACATAAAAAACGTTCTATATATTTTTTTGTTTGTTTTTAAAGGGATACGTGTCCATACCTTTTTCTCCTATTTATTCTTTCGTGAATCTGTATTATGTTTTGTTTTTTTAACAAAACAAGGGAACCTTTTCTGATCTATCCATCCCTTTTCTTAGAAAAGGAAGGTTTTCCTAACAAAAATGGTATTTGAAGGGAGGGCCACGACACAAACAAAAAATGGTTTTTTTTTTTGAAAAGACACAAGCTTTGCATTTTTTGAAAAGATACAAGGTTTAGGTTTTCCGGAACTTTTCCAAAGGTTTTCCAAGGGAAACAAAGTTTTCCAAAGGTTTTCCTAACAAAAATGGTATTTGAAACAAAAAATGCAAAGTTTGTATCTTTTCAAAAAATGGTTGACAAAAAAAAGCTTTTTGAAGGGAGGGCCACGACACAAACAAAAAATGGTTTTTTTTTTTGAAAAGACACAAACTTTGCATTTTTTGTTTGTGTCGTGGCCCTCCCTTCAAATACCATTTTTGTTAGGAAAAGTTTTGGAAAAGTTCCGGAAAACCGTAGAAAAGGTGCCGAAAACCTTCCTTTTCGAAGGGACAGGTTAGGATACAAGAAAAGGAATCAACAATGGATACTATAAAAAAAGGAATAAAAAGAAGCAGATAATGAAAAAATAAAAATCTATATTTAGAGAAATATAGAAAATATAAAATATACAAAATCCACACAATTAAGGCACATAGTATCCCTTCTTTCGTAGATAAGATCTCTCCACAAGAGGGAAAAGCAAATATTGATCGGTTAATGAAAAATCTTTTTTGATAGATCTTCTGAAAGGTTTCTATAAAGATAATGTCGCGAAAGAAGATTTATAGAAAGTTTACAATTCTTTACAAACATTTTTTTGTTTGTAAAGAGTTGTAAAGATTTGTATTAGAGATAACAAAAACATAAAAAACAAAGATATATATGGCTATAGAAAAAGCAATAACTCAAAAGAAAGTTAAAAACTTTACTATTAATTTTGGTCCTCAACACCCCGCTGCGCATGGTGTTCTGCGATTAGTTTTGGAGATGAACGGGGAAGTAGTGCAAAGAGCTGACCCACACATCGGGTTACTTCATAGAGGTACTGAAAAGTTAATCGAATATAAAACTTATTTACAAGCGTTACCTTATTTTGATCGTTTAGATTATGTGTCTATGATGTGTCAAGAGCACGCTTACTCTTTAGCTGTTGAAAAACTACTAAATTGCCAAGTACCACTTCGTGCACAGTATATTAGAGTTATCTTTTCTGAAATTACACGTATCCTAAATCACCTATTAGCGGTTACATGCCATGCAATGGACGTAGGAGCGTTGACTCCATTCTTGTGGGGTTTTGAAGAACGTGAAAAGCTTATGGAATTCTATGAAAGAGTGTCTGGTGCTCGTATGCATGCAGCTTATATACGCCCTGGAGGTGTTGCACAAGACCTGCCTGTTGGACTGTGTGAAGATATTTATAAATTTGCCCAACAATTTGCGTCTCGTATTGATGAGATGGAAGAGATGTTGACAAATAACCGTATATGGAAACAAAGACTTGTAGACATCGGTGTAGTAACAGCAGATCAAGCAATGGATTGGGGTTTTTCAGGTGTAATGGCTCGTGGTTCTGGTATAAGTTGGGATTTAAGAAAAACGCAACCTTATGACGTTTATGATAAAATGGAATTCGATGTGCCAGTAGGAAGAAAAGGAGACTGCTATGATCGTTACTTAATACGTATAGAAGAGATGCGTCAAAGTATTCGAATTATAACTCAGGCTATCAACGAAATACCAAACGGTATGATAAAATCTGATGACAGAAAGATAACACCCCCTTCACGTTCCCAAATGAAGCAATCTATGGAATCTTTGATACACCATTTTAAATTATATACTGAAGGCTTTGCAGTACCTAGTGGAGAAACTTACACTGCGGTAGAAGCACCTAAAGGAGAATTTGGTGTTTACTTAGTTAGTAATGGTACAAATCGTCCTTACCGTTGTAAAATAAGAGCCCCAGGCTTTGCTCATTTACAAGGTTTGGATTTTATGGCACGCAATCATATGTTAGCAGACGTTGTAACTATTATTGGTACACAAGATATTGTATTTGGGGAAGTAGACCGTTAAAAAAAAGGTACGGATAATATTTGAAAGTCCGTAAAAATCTTTCGAAATTTTCAAAAAATAAAAAATGTGGATAAACTATACAAGAAGGATTATCACATTGATTTGTTGTTCTTTCTCGTATCCTTGTATTTTTTGCTTTTCTGATCTATTCCTTCCTGTCCCAAGAAAAGTGAACCTTTTCCTAACAAAAATGGTATTTGAAGGTAGGGCCACGACACAAACAAAAAATGCAAAGGTGACAAAAAAAAAAAACCATTTTTTGTTTCAAAAAGCTTTTTTTTTGTCAACCATTTTTTGAAAAGATACAAGGTTTAGGTTTTCCAAAGGAAAACTTGTGTCGTGGCCCTCCCTTCAAAAACTTTGGGAAGGGATACCAGGTTAGAAAACTTGTGTACCTTCCTTTTCACCCCTTTTCCCAGAAAAGGGGCAGGGAAGGGATACCAGGTTAGAAAACTGCCCCTTTTCACCCCTTTTCCCAGAAAAGGGGCAGGGAAGGGATACCAGGTTAGAAAACTTGTGTCCATACCTGTCCCGTAGAAAAGGAAGGGACACAAGTTTTCTAACAAAAACGTAGTTTTTGAAGGGACACAAGTTTTCCTTCGGAAAACCAAAACAAAAATACCATTTTTGTTAGGAAAACCTTCCTTTTCACCCCTTTTCCCAGAAAAGGGGCAGGGAAGGGATACCAGGTTAGAAAACCTTGTGTCGTGTCCCTCCCTTCTAAAATAGTATTTGAAAAGATACAACCTTTCAAATAGTATTTTTGAAAAGATACAAACTTTTCCAAGGGAAACAAAGTTTTCCTACGGAAAACCTTCCTTTTCACCCCTTTTCTTTGAAAAGGGGCAGGGAAGGGATACCAGGAAGGGATACAAGAAAAGGGATGGATACAAGGCAAAACCTTCTTTATAATTAATCGAGAACAAAAAACTAACAATATAATATTGCTATGGGAGAGTGGCTGAGTGGTTAAAGGCGACAGATTGTAAATCTGTTGAATTCGTTCTACGTAGGTTCGAATCCTGCCTGTCCCAGTTATGCAAATCTGTGAAGGCTTTCTGGCCAAAAGTTTGTTTTATAAAGTTCTATATATTCTTTACTCTTTTTTGTTTATAGTCTCCTTCTTTTTGTATATATTTTTTTGTATACATTTTTTTGGTACTGTCCTTGTATCCATCCCTTTTGCTTGTATCCCTTCAAAAAAGGAATGGATAAACAAAAAGAAATGAACAATCACATACATTACATTATAAAAAATATCATTATATTTTATGAATTCTCTTTTTTATTTTTTTGCTAGTCTTGCTTTGGTTTCAGGTGTAATGGTAATACAAGCACGTAATCCAGTCCATTCCGTTCTTTTCTTAATTTTGGTTTTTTTTAACGTTGCAGGATTGTTGATTTTGCTGGGTTTGGACTTTTTTGCCATGATCTTTTTAGTAGTTTATGTAGGAGCTATTGCTGTACTTTTCCTTTTCGTTGTAATGATGTTAAATATAAAATTAGCAGAGATCAATGAAAAAAGACTACGTTATTTACCAATAGGCGGCCTATTAGGAATCCTTTTCTTATTTGAGATCTTTTTAATTGTTGACAATGACCTTATCCCCCTAGTTTCACATTCCGATTCTTTTTTTTTAAGTGGGGGTTTTGTGCAGTATTCTTCTCTTATTGAAAGCGTGACTAATATTGAAAGCGTAGGATTATTGCTTTACACTTATTATTTTTATTTTTTCATAATCGCAAGTTTAATATTGCTTGTAGCTATGATTGGGGCAATTGTTTTAACTATGCACAAAGGCGTGTATGTAAAGCGTCAGCAAGTGTTTGAACAAAACACTAGAGAATTTGGTAAAACCGTTGGAAAAATCGGATAATCTTTATATATATTATATCTTTATAAAGTTATTTAGACTATTTTATACTTTATATAGGAATACTCTTTGTATCCCTTTCCTGTAAGAGATATAAAAACGCTTTTATAAGGGAAACCTTGTTTACTCTTCTTTTTCATATATTTAGAAGATATAACCTCCATAATAAAGAAATCCTTATTATACTTATATATTTATATATCTTTTTTTTTAGTACTGTCCTTGTATCTCTTCTTTTTCCTGACAAAAATTGATGTATATATTCCTTTTCACCCCTTTTCTTGTATCCCTTCGAAAAGGGGCAGGGAAGGGATACCAGGTTAGGATACAAGAAAACTGCCCCTTTTCTGAAAGGTTGTATCTTTTCAAAAAATGGTTTGTATCTTTTCAAAAAAATTTAAAAGTGTATCTTTTCAAATAAATTTTTTGAAAAGACACACTTTTAAATTTTTTTGTTTCAAAAGTGTATCTTTTCAAAAAATTTATTTGAAACTTTGTGTCGTGGCCCTCCCTTCAAATAAATTTTTTGAAAATGTGTCTTTTCAAATACTATTAACCTTTGGAAAACTTTCCATCTATCTCTTCCTTTTCTTTTTCTTTATAATAAATTATATATCTTTATGGACTTAGTAAAGTATCTTGCAGTTTCAACGATTTTATTCCTACTCGGTATCTGGGGCATCTTTCTGAATAGAAAAAATATAATTATAATGTTAATGTCTATTGAACTTATGCTTCTTGCCGTAAACTTAAATTTTCTCTTGTTCTCTGTTTATCTAGACGATTTAATTGGACAATTATTTGCTTTATTTGTGCTTACTGTTGCGGCAGCTGAATCGGCTATTGGTTTAGCTTTACTTGTGATTTACTATCGTGTACGTGGTACAATAGCAGTAGAGTTTATTAATCTTATAAAGGGTTAATAGTTTTATATTTTTTCATACTATTTGTATATATCTATTATATTTTTGAAAGAAGGCTTTTATCATACAAAAAAATATAAACAAGAAAAGGAATGGACAAAGGTTTGTTCCTTATCTAGAGAGATATTATATAAATTGTTCACAAAAAGATACCAAGTATCCCTTTCTGTAACAAATAATTATTATTTTTTAAGAAATCATTATTGTTGTTCTTTGAATTTTCAAACAAAATATATATATATATAGAGTTTACATTCATTTGCTGTTCTTTAAATTTTTTGTATAAACAAAAACTACAAAGAAGGTTTAAAGACATGTAAAAAATAGATATAATATAACAAATATGAAAAGGTTATCAATAGTAAAACAACCTGCATTATCTGTAATAAACGATCATCTTATAGACTATCCCACTCCAAGTAATTTAAATTATATGTGGAGTTTTGGTAGCCTGGCAGGTCTTAGTTTAATGCTTCAAATAGGTACAGGTATTTTCTTAGCTATGCACTACACTCCACACGTAGATCTTGCTTTTCTAAGCGTAGAACATATTATGCGTGATGTGGAAGGAGGCTGGCTTTTACGTTACATGCATGCCAATGGAGCAAGTATGTTTTTCATTGTAGTTTATCTGCACATTTTTCGTAATTTATATTATGGAAGTTACTCAAGTCCTCGTGAATTGGTATGGTGTGTTGGAGTAGTTATTCTACTTTTAATGATTTTAACAGCATTTATTGGTTACGTTCTACCTTGGGGTTTTATGTTTGGCCCTAAATGGTTGTATCGTTTCATTTTGTATTCTCTCTTCTTATAATAAATAGATAAAGAACCTGAATATTTCCATATTATGTTTTTTTTTAAAAGAAATTTCTATACTCAACAACTTTCCGCTCATCAAAGAATCGGGCCTCATAACGTTGATGTATTGTCCGTTTTAGTTGGTACTTTACTAGGGAATGGCCATGCAGAAAAAAGAAACAACAGTACGAGGTTCCAAATACATCTGAGGAGCAGAAACTATGAGTACGTGTTTTGGTTGCATAAATTTTTTGCAGAAAAAGGTTATTCTTCAAGAACAAAGCCTGTTGTCAAAAAACAGATTGGAAAAAATAACAACCTATATTTCTCGATAAAATTTAACACTTTTTCTTTTTCTTCCTTGAATTTTGTTTACGATTCATTTTACAACAAACAAAAAAAGGTGATACCAAAAGACATTGAAAACTTTTTAACCGAACAGGCCTTAGCTATTTGGGTGATGGACGATGGTGGAAATAGTGGAAGTGGTATGAAAATATCTACTGAAAGCTTTCTTCTTTCAGAAACTATTCTATTGCAGAAAACACTTTCTGAAAAATTTTGTGTAAAACCTACGATACAACATCATAAACACAAATATATTCTTTATTTTAAAAAAAGTGACCTTTTGTCTCTTTCATCGGTTATAAAATCGCACATGCCTTCTTGCATGTATTATAAGTTGAATTTGAAAATATAAGAAACTTTACAATTATAGTATAACTTTTTATAATGATTTTCTTTTTTGGGTATCCCTATAAATAGAATGTCTATTATACAGTTTTGTGTAATTGATACAAAAAAACAAAACTGCGTATACTTTCGGTCTAAAGACGAAACAAAGTTATGCAATACTGATGAAAACGGTCAACCAAACAACACTTGTTTAGAGACCGTCGGTTGTGTATTCCATCGCTACAGACTGGTTCATCGGTGGGTGCCTGAAATGGTGCTTAATGTACAGTCGGATTCTTTAATAGAAAATCTATTTCTAGGGCCTCGTGTAATTTTTCCTTATGGTTACGAGGTACAGTAGTTAGACGTTAAGTGTGAAACCTTTGTATTGTGCTTGTATCCCTTCGAAAAGGGACACATACTATTATAAAATGTGTCTTTTCAAAAAATGAAATTTTTTGAAACAAAAAATGCAAAGTTTGTGTCTTTTCAAAAAAAAAAAACCATTTTTTGAAAAGATACAAACTTTGTGTCGTGGCCCTCCCTTCAAATACTATATGGGAAAAATACAAACTTTACGGTTTCTACGTCTAATTTAAAGAAAAGCAAATGAGCTTCTGGGGAGCTACTGTGATCACTAGTTTAGCAAGTGCAATTCCTCTTGTGGGAGATAGTATAGTAACATGGTTATGGGGAGGATTTTCTGTGGACAATGCTACTTTAAATCGTTTTTATAGTTTACACTATTTACTACCTTTTATTATTGCAGGAGCTTCTATAGTTCATCTTGCAGCTTTACACCAATATGGTTCAAATAATCCTTTGGGTACTAACTCATCAGTAGACAAAATTTCATTCTATCCATACTTTTACGTAAAAGATTTGATAGGCTGGGTTTTGTTTGCAATCTTTTTCTCTGTTTTTGTTTATTTTTACCCTAACTTTTTAGGTCACCCTGATAATTACATTCCGGCTAACCCTATGTCTACACCTGCACACATTGTGCCAGAATGGTATTTCTTATGGGTTTACGCCATTTTACGTAGTATTCCAAACAAATTAGGAGGTGTTGCAGCTATAGCTTTAGTTTTTATTGCCTTGTTAGCCCTACCTTTTATTAATACTGCTCAAACTAGAAGTTCATCTTTCCGCCCAATCCACAAGAAATTGTTTTGGTTGCTTGTTGCAGACTGTGTAATCTTAGTTTGGATAGGATTGAAACCTGTAGAAGACCCTTATATTTTTATAGGTCAAGGTGCTTCGGTTTACTTTTTCCTTTACTTTTTAATTTTCATACCTTTTTTAGGAAAAATTGAACAATTTTTGATATCTTACAAAAATCCTTTTAATTCTAAAAATTTAGCGTAAAAATAGAATGTAAAGACTTTAAACAAAAGTATAAAAAAAATTTATATATAGCAAAAAAGCAACAGGATTGTATTTATCTATCCTTTCTTTGTATACCTTTTTTGATTTGTTATACTTTATAAATATTTTTTTATTGTTTTAAAAAATTTAAAACAATAAAAAAAGACATGTAACAAAAAAAAAAAAAAACTAAAGTTTATGATTTTTCGTTTGTACAAAACTTTTTCACTCATTATAAAAGCTATATTCCGCTTTTTGGAGCGAGTAACGATAATAATTTTCAAAGCCGATTTATTTCTTTTAGAATTTTTTGGCAGGAAGTATACATATGTATTTTTTCTTTTTGCTAACTTTTTCGGGAATTTTAATGATTCTGAAAATCTTTCTACCGTACTTGTTCTTTTTAGATTTTTTTGTTTTTGTCTCTCTTGGTATTTAGCTTTGACCAGCATATTAGTATATATCGTTTTTAACATACCGTTAACCAAAGAATATTTTTACAAATTGTTAGGTCGTGATTTTGTTATATCCAAAATTGGAAACCCTGGTTCTATTCCATTAGGGAAATTTGCTGCGCCTGTTATTATGGCTTTGGCTGTGAATGAGGGAGGAAAATAGGGGCATACCGCCCAAAATGCCGCGTTAGCCAAAACCACATTACAGACTCAAACAGATGCTATTACCCAAAATCCCCATTTAGACGTTCAACAAAAATCCGAATATACTCGACGGGCTCTGGATAATCACTCGGAAAGGTCTAATAGGACAATAAAAGGGCCTCTAGTGGAATTAATGAAATGGTAAACTGTAAGAGAAACTGCAGTCCCAGCCGTTGATACAATAAAGGAAGGGGCAAAATCTTTTTCCAGTCGATGGAGCAAAAAATAATCTATATGTTAAAGTATATAATTCTTTACCTTTTATCCATTTTATTTACTTTATATTGTACTTGGCATTTTCCTTTTAAATGTAAAATAAAAACGATCTTCTCTGTTGTTTTATATATATATTTATATATTTTGGTAAGGAAAATAGCAATTTCCATAGGAATTTTTTAAAAAAAAGTACAAAAAAAATTATTATGTAGTTATTTGTTTTTTTGTAACTAAAAAATCCCTTTAATCCAAAAAGCTTTCCATAAAATTTTTCATATATATGAATATTTAGGTCTAAACAAATAACGTTTAACGTAGTAAAACAATTATTTGTTTAGACCTAAATATTCATATATATGAAACAAAACAAATAACTATTCTATAATATGAAAAGCAGATTTTAAAGCTTTCTTACAGGAACCTTTTATAAAACGTGTGCACTCCACCATAAATTTTTTGCAAAAAAAAGAGAACTTTTTTTATATCTCTTGTACACTTTTTTAATTTTTTGTACTATTTACAGTAAAAGCCTTTGGATTTCTTTATGTTGTTAATTTATTTTACCTTGTGGACTTTGCTTTTTACAATCCTATCTGGGCTGGAATCTGATAAATTTCTTTTTTGATACCTTTTTTAAAAAAAATTGCTTTCCCAAAAAGGAGGAAATTGAATGTTCACTTTCTATTTCGCAAATATCCACGTTTAGAATTGGTGGCCTGTGCGGTCCAATTCTTTTGGGTGGTGCGAGCGTAACGCTTGCGGAACAGTTTTTAGGTCCTGACACATCGGAAATGTTTGAAGCTATATTGGACCGTTTACAAACGCAAAGAATATTTACCATAATCCAAGATGAAACCTATAAGTTACAAGGGATAAACCGAGATATTCGGGAACACAGAAAGGCGGAAAAAGACTATTTTTTGGGCGTAATTCCTCGAATGCGCGTATACGAACCAACACCTTGATCGGTTACTATAGGTAATATAGTCATTCCGGTAGAAAATCGGACAGTTGGAGACGTACCACAGGCGAGAAATCGCCATGATATCCCTTTGGGATATAATTGTTGCGCATAGCGCAACCATGATTGCTATTGTTTGAATACGTAAAAAAGATACCAACAGCAGCGCAATAATTGTTGGATCTCCCGAAGGGAGATCAAACCATGAAAGAGCGCGTGTTGAGCTCGCAAACAGTACGTGAAATTTTTGAAACCAATAGAGTTTTACAATTAGATGCTTATAAACACTCGTGTCCCTTTTAGAACTTCAAAAAAATTCTAACGAAACTTGAAGACGTACGTAAACAAAGAGCGGACACTGTATACGTCGCTTTTATCAAAACGTATAAAAGAAAGGTTTTTTTTACAGGTCTTAGTGATCTTGTGGTAAGTTCTTTATCGATGGCCCCCAAAATTTGGTCCAAGGCTGGCAAGTTCGTAGCCAATTTATACATAACCGACCCCGATAAAAAATTTGTTGATAATACCCAACTATACCCCCGAAGGCCGGTAAATTACCCGTGGGAGAATGTTGATCTTCAGCAGCTTTATGGCGAAGATGTCATTAAGGGAATAGTTGATACTAGTCAACAAGCAATTAACGCGACAAATCCCCAGGGATACTCTACCATGCCTCTTTCTCCAGGGGCTATTGGTGGTAGCAGAACGATCGCACAAAGTACTACAGATAATACTGACTACATGCGTGTAATTATTAATGCTTCTAATGAAGCAGAAGCTCGAATATTAGAAGCTGCTGAAATTGCACGTAAGAATAAGGAAGGGGAAGATTTCTTGGAGGAGGAGTTATAGCAACTAGAAATTGAGAGACACAAATTTGAAGCTGAAAAAAAGAACTCTCAACCTTATTCAAACAATTTGATTGAAAATTAATATTGTTTCACTGGGGCCGATCATAAAATGAAAAATGATTGGCCCCACCAAGTATCTTTAAAAAAAAAATTGATTATAAGCTTATATAATTCAGAGAAAAAAACCCTACGTGATGCAAACTTTAGTTTTGCAAAAAAAATAGTACATTATTTTTTTAGGTCCTACTTTTTTATTTTTCAAGTCCCATTATTTATGTATTCTATTTAGCCATAATTCCTTTAGGACTTTTTGGTAACAAACTATATACTATAAATACTGTCTTTTTTATTTCGCAATATTTTTATGGCTTTGTGCCCTTTTTATATTTGTTTCATTGAATTTTTCGCGTTTGAGCCACTATGTCGAAGGTATAGTAGGAAAAGATTTTCTTGAGCGCCATTTTGCAGGAAACTTAAAAGGCTTAGTGCCTTTGATTCTCTTCACTGGTGGACTTGTTTTACCCCTTCTAATCGAAGAGCTTTCATTTAGACGCAGCTATAAATTGTATAGAGCTACTGTAGGGCCTTTAGAAAAAGTTTATATAATGGAATTTGAAATGGCAGGTGGAATAGTTGATGATTTAGTGGAAACAGGTTATATCTTAAAGCCTGTAAGAATAGCCGAACTAAAGGTACTTTATAAGAAAATAATAACTTTCCAAGAGCCGCATAGCGGTATAATTGTAGAAGTGCTCAGAAAGTATAATTTATAATTGAGAGGGCACTCTTTTTTCAGAAACTTTTTGTTTTTTTTTTATAGTCGTCCTTATCCTTTTTTTTGGTATCTCTTTATCGTTTTTGTTTGTATTTTTTGTTATAATACTCTAAACAAAAAAATGTAAAAAGTGTATCTTTTCAAAAAATATGTGTCGTGGCCCTTCCTTTTTGAAGGGAGGGCCACGACACAAAAAGTGTGTCTTTTCAAAAAATTTATTTGTCTTTCTTTGTTTTTTATTGTAAAAGTAGATGTCTGAACACTTTTTTATTTTTTTGGAGAAAAAATCGGTAGGAATTGTTAATTAGTAATGCTTTTTTCTATTCATTACCAGTTTTATTTAGAAGATATGCAAATTATCTAGGAAATTCTCCTCGTATCCCTTTTTAATGCACTTTTTTGAGATTATAGCTTACATCTTTGACCTTTCTGTATTTTGCCTGATGCCTGCCATATGTTTTTTTTTAAGGGATACTATGCGTAAAAAATCAAAAAAAGAAATTTATAGATTTATCGATAAAATTCATCTCTTCTTGAGACTAAAGCTGTTTCACTGTGAGTCTGGTTTCTTTTTTTACATTTTCTTTATTATTGTGTACCTTTGTATTTATAATATTTTTTCAGCTCAAAACTCTTATTTATACGTTTTAGTACTTTATTTTGTTACAGTTGCATTATATGCTTCTTTTCGTAATTGTTTCACAATAATATAATGATACTAAAGTTTCCAAAGTTTCACAAAATATACATATAGTATGAACGAGAAAATACAATTTCCAATAGGAATTTTTTTTTTCAATTGTACTTTCTGTTTTTCCTCGTTATTAAGGGATACTTGGTGCAAAAAAAAGCTTTTTTTTCTTGTACTTACTTTTTAAAGCTTTACTAATTATACAAAATAAATGAAAGCAAAATATGAAGATTTTGTATTTTATCCTCTAAAGGATTAATGTAATAAATAAAGGCTCAATACTTTTCGTCGACGTCGGATAGCATAACGGAAAGTCCACCATACCAAAAAAAAGGATACTCTAAACAAAAGAATAGAAATAATCAATTTTTATACAATTAATAAAACAAAAATTATATAGAGATACAAAAAAAAGCTGTTTCATTCTATAAAATATTATATTTTTGTTTTTACAATATTTATAATTGTAAAAGATTTTTATCAATTATATTTTATATTGTTCCTTGAAAAAAGAGCAGTTACAAACCTATAAAAAATCACAGAAATATACAACAATAAGAAAAAAAAACCAAATACAAAACAATAACAAAAAATAACCAAACAAGGATAGAGTAGTATTGCAACATCACAACAAAAAAAATAAGACTATCTTGTTTTGTAATAATATTTACTTCTCAGTAAATATTACTACCTTTAAAAAAAAACGTTACGGATTATCTTTTTTTTGTTCTAAATACCATATTACTTTGTGGGAAAAATCAGTTAAGATCCCTGTAGAAGGAAATTCTTTTGGGAGTTTTTTTAAAACGGTACTTTCTATGTCCAGTAAATCCTTTAAAAACTCGTTTCCCCAGGATTTCTCGGAAGTGCTCTTTAATGACTGATTAATAGAGTCCGAGATGGAATTATAATCTAGGATGCGAAAGTACAAACTAAATGTATCGATATAACATATTATAGCAATTGTAATAAGAAATAAGGTAAGAGGAAGCGCTCCTTTGAGTTTCCCAGGTAGACGTCTATCTATGAAAGATTTTCCAAGATAAAACTGTATTTTTTCTCCTAAAAAAGGAGCATTTAACAATAAAAATAAAAATAGAGAGGAATAAACACTAAACAAGACAACCCATTGTGAAAATAAGTGAATTATGCTGTCATTTATTTGACAAGTAAAACCAAAAATGACAAACAAAACAAAAACAAAATAAAAGGGTGTCAAAAAAAAAGAGGAAATTATATAAATTTGAAGACGTCAAACATAGATGGGCAATAAATAAAAAAAATTTGTCATAAATAATATATATTTTTTAAAATGGAGAAAGAGGAGATCCTTTTTTTGTCAAGGAAAACCTTCCTTGACAAAAAAAGGTTTGTTTCTATAGTGTAAATGTGCCGTCCAATAACATTATGCGCACATGTTACATAGTATTATAGAAAGTGGAGTGCTTTAGATTTATTTCCACTTGTACTCCCGGAAATATACCATTTTTTAATAAAAAGAGAAAAACAGAAAAATGACTATATTCACGGAAGTCTAAAAAAATAGACTTTCTATAACGCGTCCATTCAAATTGTTCCCTGGATTTTTTATCGATATGAGGAGATCTCAAAACAGTAAACTTTTTTTTTAAAGTTGGCAGACTTACTACTTTTTCATAGTATTCACCATTATTCTGTTCTTCCAACTTTTTCAAATAATTATTTATTTGTAAGATTTTGGTTATAGAAGTTTCAATATAAAGATTATCAAAAGATTTAAAAGATATATGTACTATATAGGTCATAAATAATAGGTTTTTTTTTCAGATTGTTAAAAAAATGGAGATTGATCGGAATTATATGTTTTACAAGTAAAGCTTTTTTATATTTCTTTTTTGCGAACGCTTAGAAAGTATGAAAGATTATACTTTGCTCCAAACTTTGTAGTGTCCATACCTGGTATCCCTTCCCTGCCCCTTTTCTGGGAAAAGGGGTGAAAAGGTATGGACACAAGTTTTCTAACCTGGTATCCCTTCCCTGCCCCTTTTCTGGGAAAAGGGGTGAAAAGGTATGGACACAAGTTTTCTAACCTGGTATCCCTTCCCGTAGAAAAGGAAGGGACACAAGTTTTCCTTCGGAAAACCTTGTATCTTTTCAAAAATACCATTTTTGTTAGGAAAACCAAAACCTTGTATCTTTTCAATAAATGCTTTACAAAAAAAAGCTTTTTGAAACAAAAAATGCTTCGCATTTTTTGTCAGGTTTGCATTTTTTGTTTCAAAAAGCTTTTTTTTGTAAAGCATTTTTTGAAAAGATACAAACTTTGTGTCGTGGCCCTCCCTTCAAATACCATTTTTGTTAGGAAAACCTTCCCTGTATCCCTTATTTGTGTAATTTTTATTTATATTTTCTTAGTAATGTTGTAAAAAAATAGGTACCCCCAGTCGGACTCGAACCGACACACCGTTAAGCGGTAGATCCTAAATCTACTACGTCTACCAATTCCGCCACGGGGGCATAATAAATAAGGTTTTCTTGTATCCATCCCTAATACTATTTGAAACAAAAAATGCAAAGTTTGTATCTTTTCAAAAAATGCAAAGTTTGTGTCTTTTCAAAAAATGGTTGACAAAAAAAAGCTTTTTGAAAAGACACAAACTTTGCATTTTTTGTTTCAAAAAGTAAACAAAAAAAGTAAACAAAAAAAAAGCTTTTTTTTTTGAAAAGATACAACCCTTTTTTTGAAAAGATACAACCCTTTTTTTGTCAACCATTTTTTGAAAAGATACCAAGTCAGGCTTTTTTTGTCAAACATTTTTTGAAAAGACACACTTTTTACATTTTTTGTTTCAAAATGGTTTTTTTTTGTCATTCAAGGCAAAAATCTTCGAAAAGGGATGGATAGATCGTTTAAGATTTATATACGATCTTTTGTTTCAAAAAAGAAAACATAAATTATTGCGCATATGTTGTTTTACGTATTCAAACAATAGCAATCATAAATACTGTACCTAAACAAAATATTTGGACGGAAAAAAGACACCAAAGGGATGAAAGGATCAAGGGATTGGAGTGAGAGAGTTTCACAACCTTTTGTAACCCCTAGTAGTTTTGTAAGCTGTTAAAGGGGTATATAAGAGTTATTATATAAATTTTTTGTATAATCTAAAAAATTCTTTAGTGAAGATTTATAGCATCGTTCAAGTAGATACATGTTAGAATAGTAAACACATAAGCTTGCAAACAAGCAACACCAATCTCAAGTCCTATTAAAGCAAAAACTACACCGAAAGGTACCACTGAAGCTACTGCTAAAATACCACCAACGGAAAGCATAGTCCAGGCAAAACCACTCAATATCTTAACTAAAGTATGGCCAGCCATCATATTTGCAAATAAACGTACACCTAGACTTACAGCACGAAAGCAATAAGAGATTAATTCTAAAACTACAAGCAATGGAGCTAAAGCCAAGGGTGCACCTTTGGGAAGTAGAAAACTGAAAAAATGAAGTCCGTGAATTTGAAAACCCACTATAGTAACACCTATGAATAATGAAACAGATAATCCAAAAGTAACGGCTAAATGACTAGTGGCTGTGAAGCTGTAAGGAATCATCCCGATTAAATTGGTAAAAAGTAAAAAAACAAATGTTGTAAATATTAATGGAAAGTATTTTCGTCCTTTTCCTCCTATTTGTTCTTCAACTAAACTCACTACAAATTCATAAATCATTTCCACTAATGATTGCCAACGAGAAGGTACAACAAATCCCCCATTTTGTGTAACTAAGAAAAATAAAAAAAATACTAAAGCCGTAGTCAATAAAAGAAATAAAGAAGAATTCGTAAAAGAAAGGTATACATTACCTATGTGTAAGGGTATTAATGATATTATAGAAAATTGTTCTAAAGGTGAAAATAACATAAGTTTTTTTATAATTATTTGTAGAAAAGGATACGACAAAGGTTTTCCAAATATACCCTTGTACCCCTTGTATATATTCTATCCCTTCAAAAATAGTATTTGAAAAGATACACTTTTTGTGTCCTAACAAAAAGCTGACAAAAATACTATTTTTGAAGGGATAGATTAGAAAAGGAAGGTTTTCCGGAACTTTTCCAAAACTTTTCCTAACAAAAATGGTATTTGAAGGGAGGGCCACGACACAAACAAAAAGTATCTTTTCAAAAAATGGTTGACAAAAAAAAACCTTTTTGAAACAAAAAATGCAAAGTTTGTATCTTTTCAAAAAATGCTTTACAAAAAAAAGCTTTTTGAAACAAAAAAAGCTTTTTTTTGTCAACCATTTTTTGAAAAGATACAAGGTTTAGGTTTTCCTAACAAAAATGGTATTTTTGAAAAGATACAAGGTTTTCCGAAGGAAAACTTGTGTCCCTTCCTTTTCTACGGGAAGGGATACCAGGTTAGAAAACTGCCCCTTTTCACCCCTTTTCCCAGAAAAGGGGCAGGGAAGGGATACCAGGTTAGAAAACTTGTGTCCATACCTGTCCCGTAGAAAAGGGGCAGTTTTCGGCACCTTTTCTACGTTTTTGTAAGTTTTCTAACCTTTTCTACGGGACAGGAAGGGATACAAGTTTTCTAACAAAAACGTAGTTTTTGAAGGGACACAAGTTTTCCTCCGGAAAACCAAAACAAAAATACCATTTTTGTTAGGAAAACCTTCCTTTTCACCCCTTTTCCCAGAAAAGGGGCAGGGAAGGAATACCAGGTTAGAAAACTTGTGTCGTGGCCCTCCCTTCAAAACTTTGGGAAGGGATGGACGCTACCAACAAGACACAGAGTAAATATTTATCTTTTCAGAGTAGCAGGATTTGAACCTGCGACTTTCTGTTGGGATAGGTAGGACTTTTCAATCTTTCCCCCCCTCAGAACCGTACGTGCAACTTTCATCGCATACGGCTCAAGCAGTTTGTAAAATATAAATCTTAAGGGATACAAAGAAGAAAGACGTTTATTCAAAAAGTATATATTTTATGAACCGTTATACATTATCAGTATATTTTACCGTTATAAGCTTCTATTTGTTTTTTGTTTATAGTATCCTTTTTTTTTGTATCTATTTGAGTGTTATCCTTGTATTTGTTAGGATACAAGGGGTGCAAGGGTATATTTGGAAAACCTTACTCTTTATTGTTTCCATTTTTGAAAAGATACACTTTTTAGAGTATCCTTTTTTTGAAATCCCTTTATTGTTTTTGTTTGTATTTTTGAAACAATAAATAGATTTAAAGGGAGGGCCACGACACAAACTTTCAAAAGTACAAACAAAAACTGTAAACAAAAAAACAATAAACAAAAAAACATAAACAAAATAGATATATTTATAAAACGATACTATATAATTTGTAAATCTTTTATCCCTTATCTTATACACAAACCACCCATCCTCAAGTGGGCCACCTTTTAGTGTAAGTATTTCGGAAAGTTCCGAATTTCTCTATCTCTCTAATTAGAAGAGAGCCTTTGCTTTTTGAGTTGTCCCTTACCCTCACCTTATTACAAAGCGTTGTCGCTATGATACCATCTTTCGTTTTTCGAAGAAAAGGAAGAAAAGAAACAAAAAAGTATATAGTGTTATCCTTATATTTCTTCCTTTTTTGATCTATCCATCCCTTTTCGTCCTTTTCTTCGAAAAACGAAAGAGACAGGGGATAGATAGTTTATATTTGGAAAACCTTCTTTAGAAGAGATGGAAGTGTAAGGGCTTACCATGTCCCACGTGATGAACTATTACATGTATTCCTTAGAATCAATCTATACTACGATGGAAATTTATTGAACCTTCGATGATAACAGGGAACGATATATCACCCTTTCCATAACACACAAAAATAGTATTCCTAAGAAGGAGTAGATAGTGTGTTTTCTAAGATATTATAAATACAAAAATATTTTGTATAAAATCTTAGAATCTGTTTAACGTAGCCTCAAACAATTGTTCACTATTGTTATTCATAGAATGCATGGCAAAGAAGGGATGCCAACTTTGTCTTAGCCTAACGTCCAGGCTTCACACCTTGCGATTACTCGAAACGCATGCTGGGGTAGACTAGAGTGGAGGCTTCACTCTTTAGTTTTTATTCTAAATTTCATCACGCGATTTTCATGTCGCACGTTCCCAAAACAGATACGCTACCAAACTGCGCTATACTCTGAGTATTATATGTTTATCCTTTTTTTTTTTAAGCGGATAGAGGGAATCGAACCCTCATCTTCTGCTTGGAAGGCAGATAATTTGCCATTAGTCCATATCCGCGATGTTTTTTTTGTAGTGAAAAAGGAGAATATATTTTTTGTATACTTTATGTGCCTTTTTTGAAAAGTATATAAAATAGTATATATTTTTCCATTATTCTTTACAGAAAAGAATGGCGAATAACGGGAATTGAACCCGTCTTTCCAGAGTCACAGTCCGGCACTTTAACCATCTAAGCTATATCCGCCATTAGAAACAAAAAAATATAAAAACTAAGTATGATAAAAATATACCAAAGGAGGAAGAATCTGAGTGTTATCCTTGTATTTCTTCCTTTTCTGATGTATATATTCCTTTTCTAAGAAAAGGTTGTATCTTTTCAAAAAAAGGGTTGTATCTTTTCAAAAAAAGGGTTGTATCTTTTCAAAAAAAAAGCTTTTTGAAACAAAAAATGCAAACCTTGTATCTTTTCAAAAAATATATTTGAAGGGAGGGCCACGACACAAAGTTTGTGTCTTTTCAAATACTATTAACCTCTGGAAAACCAAAAAAGTGTATCTTTTCAAAAAATGGTTGTATCTTTTCAAAAAAAGGGTTCTATCTTTTCAAAAAAGGTTTTTTTTTGAAAAGATACAACCATTTTTTGAAAAGATACACTTTTTGCATTTTTTGTTTGTGTCGTGGCCCTCCCTTCAAATACTATTAGACCTTCTTTTAAAGTTTATCTATTTATTTTATCCCCTACGGGAATTGAACCCGTGTTTTCGCCGTGAAAAGGCGATGTCCTAACCACTAGACGAAAGGGACATTTATCATAATTTGAGTGTTATCCTTGTATACTTTCAAAGACTTATGTATCCCTTCAAAAATTGATGTATCCATCCCTTTTCTTGTATCCCTTCAAAAAGGGACACATACTATTTGAAAAGATACACTTTTTGTGTCGTGGCCCTCCCTGCCCCTTTTCGAAGGGATACAAGAAAAGGGGTGAAAAGGAAAGTTTTCTTATTTTTGAAGGAAGACAAGATCTTTGAAGGGATACAACAAAAAGGAAAGGATACAAAAAAATTTGGTCTCCCTCATACCTTGTATCCCTTTCTATTCCTTCTTTTTCTCTATCAAAACAACAAAAAATAATATATATAATCTTTATGAATAGAAAATCTACACTTTTTTCCAAAACTCCATCTCAATATAGAATACAGAGTTATTATCGTGAAATAATTTCGCAAGACCTTATATATAAACAAAATATTCACAACATAATGCAATTACCTTCTATTGAAAAATTGGTAATTAACAGCACTTCTAAATCTTTTATAGAGGACAGGAAAAATATAACTCCAACTCTTCTCGGTTTGGAAATGATTTGTGGGCAAAAACTAAAAATTAGTGTAGCAGAAAAATCCATTGCTGGTTTCAAAATTAGACAAGGTCAAACCATTGGATGTAAAGTAACGCTTCGCAAAGACTCTATATATAGTTTTCTTGACAAATTAACGTTGGTGATTTTACCACGTTTTAATAATTTTACGGCTTTGACTTTAGAAAGTTTTGACAAACAAGCAAATTATACTATAGGGTTGAATGATTTATTGTTATTTCCAGAATTAGAAACCCAATTTGAGCTATTCGAAAACTTGAAAGGTATTGATATTTCATTTGTTATGCGTAAAAAAAATAAATATGAAAATTTACTATTACTTACAGCCTTACAAATACCTGTTCAGAATTAGAAAAACAATATGATTTCTTATAATTATCAAAAATTATAAGAAAGCCTATAGAGAAACAATATTATAGAAACAAGATGGTATCCCTTAAAGAAAGATAAAATATCAAAGTTCTAATTATTTATACTCTTTTGTTTATAGTTATTGTTTAGAGTTTTTTGTTTCTCTTTTTTTGTATAAACAAAAAAAGGAGCAAATCAATGATGAAATAATTATTGCGATTGTTTTATACCATCTTTTTACAATTCTTTTTGTTTTGCATTCTGATGAAATTCCAATAAATGACAAAAAATAACCAAAGGAGTTGTAATAACGGGAAAGTACAGAAAATATTGAATATTGGACAGTAAAGTTGGATATACAAATTTGTGTACCTTTAACAAATAATCCAGATCTAAGTGATTGATTGTTTGTTCTTGGTAAATACCACCCACGAAAATTAGCTTTTTATGCTTTTTTGTAAGATCAAAAACTTGATTACACTTTTCAAGAGAAGTTATTCCCATCAAGAAAGTAGGGCCTTGGAAGAGAGTGGACAATTTTTGCACCCCTTGTGTTGTGTCCCTTTCTTCAAATTCTTCTTTTTTTTTATAACCTATATAACTAGATTCTTTTTTATCCTTTGTAAAGTATTGTTTACTTTTTTTTATAACTGTGTTGGCGATTTGATTTTTAACTACTAGAGTGCTTACTTTTTCTATCTTGGCTAATTCACTTTTTATTATTCGCCATTCTTCTATACTTATATGATTGTAGTTGAAGAAAAAGACCAAGAGGTTTACTTCTAAAAAGGTATATATATTATGAGAAATTATTTTGTTTTTTAAGGCAGACATGTTTATGTTTTTGTTGTTTTTTATAATTGTTTTAGTAATATAGAAAAATGAGAAAATATTGTTACTCAATTATTGCTATTGTTTCCATTTTTGAAGGGAGGGCCACGACACAAAAAGTGTATCTTTTCAAAAAATTTGTGTCGTGGCCCTTCCTTTTTGAAACAAAAAAAGGCTTGTATCTTTTCAAAAAAAGCATTTTTTGTCAGCTTTCAAATATATTTTTTGTCAGCTTTTACGCATTTCCTTTTTTTGGTATCCCTTTCCATTTTTTTGTTTGAATATGTAAAACAAAAACTACAAACAAAAAAATGGAAACAAAAGAATATAAATCATTATTGCTGTTGTTTTACGAATTCAAACAAAATACGCGCAATATTTATTTGCCTCCGGCAAATCAATGATTTCCTGAAAGGAAATAATTATTGCTATTGTTTTACTACGTAAAAAAGATACCAACAGTAGCGCAATCAATGAAGGGATACAAAAATAAACCAAATAATGCGAAAATACTTTTGGTTTTATTACCAAGAGAAAAGAAACAAAAACACATTTAGTGTGTTTATATGAATTTCTGCTTCTATATAATTATTTGCGTTTTTTTCTGCTGCTTTTATGAATTGGTTTTCTTCGGGTTGCTGCAAATTCGCCAAATTTATGACCTACCATATCCTCGGATATTTTAACTGATATGAAAATTTTTCCATTGTAAATAAAAAATCGATCATCAATATTTTTCGGTAAAATTGTAGAGCGGCGGGACCATATCTTTTGCGGAATATTTGCTTTTTTTTTATGTAAAAGTTCTGAAAAAGGTCCTTTCCAAATAGATCTTGTCATTTATTTTTATTTGTTTATTTATTTTATTTTTATGATATATTTTTTTTGTTTTACCGTTTTTGGTATCCCTTTATCGTTTTTGTTTCCATTTTTTTGTTTATCGTTTTTGGTATCCCTTTATCGTTTTTGTTTCAAAAAGCTTTTTTTTTGTCAGGTCCAGAAAAGGAAGAACTATATTTGGAAAACCTTGCTTTACAATTTTCTGTTATAACAAAAAAAAGGATGTGCAGTATCCCTATAACAAAAAAATACAAACAAAGACGATAAACAAAAAAATATATAAAAAAAAAGTAGATACAATCTATAGGCTTTTTTTTTTATCTAGTAGACGAAGAATAGAAAAATTTATAGATTACTGGTAAAAATAGTTTTTTATAATAAAAAACAGCCTACTATCGGAGTTGAACCGATAACCGTCGGTTTACAAAACCGATGCTCTACCAATTAAGCTAAATAGGCCCTATAAAAAAAAGAAATGAACAATAAGGTTTTCTTGTATCCCTTCAAAAATAGTATTTGAAGGGAGGGCCACGACACAAAGTTTGTATCTTTTCAAAAAATGGTTGACAAAAAAAAGCTTTTTGTTTCAAAATGGTTTTTTTTTTTTGAAAAGACACTTTTTGAAAAGATACACTTTTAAATTTTTTTGAAAAGATACAAGCCATTTTTTGAAAAGATACAACCTTTCAGAAAAGGGATGGATACAACGTGCTTGGAAAGGTTTGAACTCTCAACCCTCAAATCCGTAGTTTGATACTCTATCCAATTGAGCTACAAGCACTATTATTTTTTATATTTGTAAAAGATTTCCAATTTCATAATTATTTGCCTTTGGTATCCCAACCTTTTCTTATTATTCCTTCAAAAATTGATGTATCCATCCCTTTTCCCAGAAAAGGAAGGTATAATAGTATTTGAAGGGAGGGCCACGACACAAAGTTTGTGTTTTTTCAAAAAATTTATTTATAAACGAAAAATATACACTTTTGCCCCTTTTCTGATGTATCCCTTCAAAAATATTATTAAGGAAGGTTTTGTTTGTAGTATCCTTTTTTTTGGTATCCCTTTATCGTTTTTGTTTCCATTTTTGAAACAAAAAACTCAAAAAAAGACTCAATAGGGCAGTAAATAATTATAATATAAAGCGGAAAAAGGGATTTGAACCCTCAACCTTTGCGTTGGCAACGCAATACTCTACCATTGAGCTATTTCCGCTTTTTTTTGTATCTATCCCTTTTCTGATGTATCCCTTCCTTTTCTGGGAAAAGGGATGGAACCAGTTTTCGGCACCTTTTCCTGACAAAAATATTATTTTTGAAGGGACACCAGTTTTCGGCACCTTTTCACCCCTTTTCAAAGAAAAGGGGTGAAAAGGAAGGTTTTCCGGAGGAAAACTTGTGTCCCTTCAAAAACGTAGTTTTTGTTAGGACACAAGTTTTCGGCACCTGTCCCAAAGAAAAGGAAGGGACACAAGTTTTCGGCACCTGTCCCGTAGAAAAGGAAGGGACACAAGTTTTCCTTCGGAAAACCTAAACAAAAATACCATTTTTGTTAGGAAAACCTTGTATCTTTTCAAAAATACCATTTTTGTTAGGAAAACCAAAAGTTTGTATCTTTTCAAAAAATGGTTGACAAAAAAAAACCTTTTTGAAGGGAGGGCCACGACACAAACAAAAAATGGTTTTTTTTTTTTGAAAAGATACTTTTTGTTTGTGTCGTGGCCCTCCCTTCAAATACCATTTTTGTTAGGAAAACCTTTGGAAAACCTTCCTATACATGTTTTTTCTATCTTTTTTTTGTTTTTGATTATTTCATATAAATAAATAATCAAAAACAAAAAATATATATCTCTATATAAAGAATTTTGTTTTTTCATATAGTAAAAAAGAAGAAAAGATACGAACAATAGCACCTATTTAAAGAACGGGTGGCTAACAATATTACCTACAGAAGAATGTAAAGAATTTAGAAAAGGTTCTGGTTGCATTCCCATCCAAAGAACGGATATTACAAAAGGTAAAAACATAAAAAACTCTCTTCGCGTTAAATCACTAAAGGAAGATATATAGTAAACTTTTCCTATTCCGTAAATTACTCGATTACACAGCCATAGAGCGTAAGCTGCACCAAGTATAGTTCCAGTTGTGGCTAAAACAGCAACAAAACTATTAGTCTGAAACAAGCCTGTTAATACTAAAAATTCTCCTATAAAACTACTTGTACCAGGCAAACTTAAATTAGCCATCGTAAAAAACAGAAACATTATAGCGAATAAAGGCATCGTACGACCGCAGCCAGCGTAATATCGTAAAAGACGAGTTTTGTGACGATCATATAAGACTCCTACTAGCAAAAATAAAGCAGGTGATACTATTCCATGACTAAGCATTAACATAACACTTCCTTCCACACCTTGCGTGTTTAAGCTAAAAAGTCCGATCGTTATAAAATTCATATGTGCTACAGAGGAATAAGCTATAATTTTTTTCAGATCCACTTGGCGTAAAGTAGTTAAAGAAGTGTAAATGATAGCTATAACACTCATTGTATAAATTAATGGAGTAAAATATATACAAGCATATGGAAAAAGAGGTAAAGAAAGTCTTAAAAATCCATAAGTACCTAATTTCAACATAATTCCAGCTAAAATAACAGAACCAGCTGTAGGTGCTTCTACGTGAGCTTCAGGTAACCAAATATGAACAGGTACCATAGGTACTTTTACGGCAAAACTTGCAAAAAACGCTAACCAAAGAAGTATCTCGCGAGTTTCGCTAAATCCAGTTGTATAAAGAATTTGTAAATCTGTAGTACCACTTTGGAAATATATTAATAGAATGGCCAACAACATTAAAACCGAGCCAAACAAAGTATATAAGAAAAATTGATAAGCTGCGCGTATCTTTCTTTCTCTTGACCCCCATATTCCGATTATTATAAACATTGGGATCAAAACACTTTCAAAGAAAACGTAAAACAGTAAAAGATCAAGAACTGAAAAAAAACAAATCATTAAACTTTCCAGGACAAGGAAAGCGATACAGTATTCTTTAACATATACACTTATTGATTTCCAGCCAACTAATATGCAAACTGGAATTAAAAATGTTGTTAATATTATGAAAAATAAAGAGATTCCGTCAATACCTATAATAAAGCTTAAAGAAGAGTATTCGGGCTGTTTTGCGGCATATTCTACCAAAGCAAAACTCTGCATAAATTGAAATTTACCTGTAGAATTATCAAACTGAATCCAAAGCAGAAGGGATAATAAAAAAGTTGCTAAAGATATATATAATGCAATACTTCGTATCAATTGAGAATTCCAGCTAGGTACAAATAACAAAATTAGTGCTCCAAATAAGGGAAATAATAGACAAAATAATAACAAACTCATAAATACTAAATAATTTTATAATTTTAGACCTTTTTTTAAAGAAACTTTCAAAAAGTATGAACAAAAAATAAATATATGAAAAAAAATATTACTTTATTACACTTTTCTATTTATTGTTTAGAATGTGATAATAGAGTAAAGTTTAGGAATTCTAACAAAAATTGATGTATATATTCCTTTTCTACGAAAAGGAAGGTTTTCTTGTATCCCTTCGAAAAGGGGTGGATACAAGGGATACAAGGCATAGAAGGGATTCCTTTGGAAGTACCTTAAACAAAAAAATACAAACAAAAGAATATAAATCAATGATTGCGCTGCGCGCAATATTTATTTGCCTCCGGCAAATCAATGATTTCCTGAAAGGAAATAATTATTGCTATTGTTTTACTACGTAAAACAACAGTAGCGCAATCAATGATTGCGCATAGCGCAATATTTATTCTTTTTCGGCAAATAAATGATTCTACGATAGTGTATCAGTATTAGAATAGTAATTGTAGAAAATAAAAGATGTTAGAAAGATAAAGTATAAACGGTTATCAACGAAAACTTCTAAAAACTCCCAAAGACCTACAATACTTATTAACAATATTACTCCTAACAACATCACTACAGCATAGTGATAAATCATACCACTTTGAAGTTTACTTAAATAACGTGTTAAGTTTTGAAATAAAAAAGAGATTCCATAGGGTCCCAAGATTTCAAAACAACCTTTGTCTAGTGTTTTAAAGGAAATACGGTAACCAAAATCTAAATTTTTCTGTCCTATAAAATCATTGTATACTTTGTCGAAAAGCCAACGTTTGGATAACATATAATAAAGTTTACGACCTATCCAACTAGTTTTTATAAAGTAAGTTTCCCTAAAAAGACTATAGTTTACAAGATAAGCTAAAAAGGCACCTAATAGTGTGAAAAAAAGAGGAACCATTTTCTGAACTTGAGGAATATACTCAGATTCTAATAGATTTATATTTTTTGGTAACACAAAAAGTGCATTTCCCCAGAAATTAGTACCTAACCCAATCATCATATCCTTTCCCAAGTAGCCTACAAAAATACTACCAAAAGCTAAAAGTATTAAAGGCAGAGCCATAATAAAAGGAGCATCATGTGTATTCTTCAAAGAAGATTTATAAAGATTAGTTGGTGATAAAAAAGTTAAAAATAATAAACGGAAAGAGTAATAAGAAGTAAAGAGTACACAAATTGCACCTAACCAATAAGCGAAATTTCCATTGACTGTATAATTAGCAAAGGCTACTTCTAAAATAGTGTCTTTGGAATAAAATCCAGTAAGAAAAGGAAATCCTGTTAGAGACAAGGAGCCTATAAGCATCATACCGTAAGTAAAAGGTAAAAGTTGAACTACACCTCCCATTTTTCGCATATCTTGTTCATCTGATAAAGCATGGATCACTGATCCGGCGCTCAAAAACAATAAAGCTTTAAAAAAAGCATGATTCATTAAATGAAACACACCGACAGAGTAGTTGGAAATACCACAAGCAAAAACCATGTAACCTAACTGACTACATGTGGAATAAGCAATTACACGTTTAAAATCATTTTGAACTATACCAGTAGTAGCTGCGAAAAAACAAGTCATACCTCCCACAAGGGTTACGATCATCAATGCATTAGGCGCATATTCAAACAAGGGGGAGCAACGAGCAATCAAAAAAACTCCTGCTGTAACCATTGTAGCCGCGTGAATAAGAGCAGATACTGGTGTTGGCCCTTCCATTGCATCTGGCAACCAAGTATGCAATCCTAATTGTGCCGATTTACCAACAGCACCTATAAATAAAAGAATACAAACCACATTTAACAAGGTGCATTCAATGTTACAAAAAATAAATTCAGTATCAGCAAAATGTGGAGCACAACTGAAGACGGTTGCAAAATCTACGCTTTTAAAAACTGAAAAGATTGCCATAATACCTAGTGATAATCCAAAGTCTCCCACACGATTTACCAACATAGCTTTTATCGATGCTTTAGATGCTTGTAGTCTTGTAAACCAAAAATTTATTAAAAGGTAAGAAGCAAGACCTACTCCTTCCCATCCAAAAAACATTTGTAAAAAATTGTCAGCAGTTACTAAAACGAGCATGAAAAAGGTAAAAATTGAAAGGTAGCTCATAAAGCGCGGGAGATGTGGATCTCCAGACATATATGAAATGGAATAAAGGTGTACTAGGGTACTAACCGATGTAACCACTACAAGCATTACCACTGTCAAAGTATCAAAATAAAAACCCCATGACGAATCAAACATTTCGGAAACAAACCAACTGCTATATTTAATGTAACAACTACTCCCTGAAAGTGCTACCTCGTAAAAAGCTACAGTGCTCATTATAAACGAAGATAATACACTCGTTGTTGATATTAAGGCTGCACCGCGAAAACCTAAAAATCGACCAAAAAATCCTGCGCAGAGACTGCCTAATAATGGTAAAAATATTAAAGATAAATACATAAAAAGTGTTTTTTGTTTTGTTTTTCAACCACTAATTATTCATATAATAGAATAAAGGGAACACAATTTTCAAAGAATCAAAGGATATATATATAAACCTTTGCTTGTCTCAAGGGGATGAGCCAATAAAAAGATGTTTTGAAAGACAACAACTTTGTAAAAGAAAGACTGTTGGTATCTTAACCTGTCCCTGCCCCTTTTCTGGGAAAAGGGGTGAAAAGGAAAGGATACGATATCTTTGAAAAGATACAATGAAAAGGAAGGTTTTCCAACCTTTTCCAAAGGTTTTCCAAGGGAAACAAAGTTTTCCGGAACTTTTCCAAAGGTTTTCCAAAGGTTTTCCGAAGGAAAACTTACAAAAACGTAGTTTTTGTTAGAAAACTTACAAAAACGTAGTTTTTGTTAGAAAACTTACAAAAACGTAGTTTTTGTTAGAAAACTTACAAAAACGTAGTTTTTGTTAGAAAACTTACAAAAACGTAGTTTTTGTTAGGACACAAGTTTTCTAACCTGGCATCCCTTCCCAAAGAAAAGGAAGGTTTTCCGGAGGAAAACCTTTGGAAAACCAAAAGTTTGTATCTTTTCAAAAAATGGTTGACAAAAAAAAACCTTTTTGAAGGGAGGGCCACGACACAAACAAAAAATGGTTTTTTTTTTTGAAAAGATACTTTTTGTTTGTGTCGTGGCCCTCCCTTCAAAAAGGTTTTTTGTTACGAAAACCTTCCTTTTCTGATGTATCCCTTCAAAAATAGTATTTGAAAGGTTGTATCTTTTCAAAAAATGGTTGACAAAAAAAAAAAACCATTTTGAAACAAAAAATGCAAACCTTGTATCTTTTCAAAAAAAAAAAACCATTTTTTGTTTGTGTCGTGGCCCTCCCTTCAAAAAACTTTTTTTTTTGTCAACCATTTTTTGAAAAGATACAAACTTTGTGTCGTGGCCCTCCCTTCAAAAAGGTTTTTTTTTTTTTGTCAGGTGCCGAAAACCCCTGGAAAACCTTTGGAAAAGGTTGGAAAACCTTCCTTTTCACCCCTTTTCCCAGAAAAGGGGCAGGGAAGGGATACCAGGAAGGGATACAAGATAACCTTTGAAAAACCTTTATTGTATTCAAACAAAAAAAGGATACGATAAACAATAGAGAAGAAAAGGCTTTCTTTGTTGCCTTTCTTTAGTTGAAAAGATATAATTGTATCGCTCCTTTTCTCTATATCATCCTTACACCCTGTAGGATTCGAACCTACCACCGTCAACTTAGAAGGTTGCTGCTCTATCCACCTGAGCTAAGGATGCTTGTTTGATGCTTTATTATTATTTTTCATATTTATAAAAAATTGTATCCCTTCAACTACATATCTCTTATATTTATTGTATCCCTTATGTTGGCTTTTATCTTCTCAATCTTTCATAGGAAAACGGAGGAAAAGGGATTCGAACCCATGGTACAAAAAAATTGTACGTTGATTTAGCAAACCAATGCCTTCAGCCACTCAGCCATTCCTCCACGCACTCTTTGTAGTGTCCTAACCTGGTATCCCTTCCCTGCCCCTTTTCTGGGAAAAGGGGTGAAAAGGTGCCGAAAAGGGATGGACACTACCAACAGCAATACAATATAGTGTTGGAGATGATCGGACTCGAACCGATGACTTCATGCGTGCAAAGCATGCGTTCTACCAACTAAACTACACCCCCTTTTATTACAAATCTTTAAAATTGTCACTACTTTTTGTATTCCTTTTTTGCGATATATTTTTGAAGGGATACAATATATATTTGATACATTTTTATTTGTCACTCACTCTTGGTTTCCCTTTTCTGTCTCTTGAAGATCCAAATGATATACAAAAAAGTTTGAACAAAGGGATACAACCTTTTCCAAAGGTTTTCCAAGGGAAACAAAGTTTTCCTAACAAAAATACTATTTGAAACAAAAAGTATCTTTTCAAAAAAAAAAACCATTTTGAAACAAAAAATGCAAACCTTGTATCTTTTCAAAAAATGGTTGACAAAAAAAAAAGCTTTTTTTGTTTGCATTTTTTGTTTCAAAAAGCTTTTTTTTTTGTCAACCATTTTTTGAAAAGATACAAACTTTGTGTCGTGTCCCTCCCTTCAAAAAGCTTTTTTTTTTTGTCAACCATTTTTTGTCAGCTTTCCACTTTTCCATCCCTTTTCGAAGAAAAGGAAGGTTTTCCAACCTTTTCCAAAGGTCTTCCAAGGGAAACCCACTTTTCCGGAGGTTTTCCAAAGGTTTTCCGAAGGAAAACTTGTGTCCCTTCAAAAACTTTGGGACAGGTGCCGAAAACTTGTGTCCCTTCCTTTTCACCCCTTTTCTTCGAAAAGGGGTGAAAAGGAAGGTTTTCCGGAGGAAAACTTACAAAAGGGGTGAAAAGGGATGAATACAAGAAAAGGGATGGATAGAAGGAGACTAAAAAAAAAGGATACGAAAAGTTTTAGTGTCCTTTAAAATAGCGATAAACAGATTATAATCGTTCATAGATATTGTATATATATATATTATAAACGTTCATATTATGGGAGCCAGTCAAAACTAATTAATATACCAGATACTAAAATTACCCAGGCTAAAGACAAAGGTAAAAATACTTTCCAACCCAATCTCATTAATTGATCATAACGGTATCTAGGAAAAGCTGCGCGCACCCAGATAAAAAGAAATAAAAAAAATACAATTTTCAACCCAAACCAGAAAACTCCTGGTATCCAATAAAATATATATAGGTCTACTGGAGGTAACCAACCACCTAAGAAAAAGAGTGCACAAAGACTACTCATAACAATCATGTTAGCATATTCTCCGAGGAAAAACAGAGCGAATCCCATAGAAGAGTATTCCACGTTATAACCTGCAACTAACTCAGCTTCTGCTTCTGGCAAGTCAAATGGAGCTCTATTAGTTTCTGCTAAACAAGAAATAAAGAAAAGTATCAATACTGGAAACAAAGGAATACAAAACCATACCTTTTGTTGTGCTAATACTATTTCTGTAAGGTTTAAAGATCCTACACAAAGTAAAACTGTGATTAAAATAAGCCCTATAGAGACTTCATAAGAAACCATCTGAGCAGCTGATCGCAGACTTCCCAAAAAAGCATATTTAGAGTTACTAGACCAACCTGCTGTAATAATACCATAGACCCCTAAAGAAGAAATAGCAAACAAGTACAGTAATCCTACATTTAAATCAGAAACAACAAGACCTTCTCCGAAAGGTATTACTGCCCAAGCAACCTGACTTAATAAAAAAGTAAGAACAGGGGCAAATAAGAAAATTACAAGGTTGGCACTACTAGGCAAAACAGGTTCCTTGACTAATAGTTTTAGACCATCGGCAATTGGTTGAAATAGTCCAAAAATACCAACTACGTTAGGACCTTTACGACGTTGCATTGAAGCCATAACTTTACGTTCTGCCAATGTTAAAAAAGCTATACCTAATAAAAGCGGGACTGTTATTGCTAAAATTTTTGATATTATACTATAAACAAACAAATTCATAATTTTTTCTTTTTTTTGTTACAGAAAAGATACCTATCTTTTCCCCACATTTTCCTGACCTGACAAAAAAAGGCTGACTTGAAAAAAAAAAAGAAACCATTTTTTGTTTGTGTCGTGGCCCTCCCTTCAAAAAGCTTTTTTTTGTCAACCATTTTTTGAAAAGATACAAACTTTGTGTCGTGGCCCTCCCTTCAAAAAGCTTTTTTTTTTTTGTTTACTTTTTTTGTTTCAAAAAGGGACACATATTTTTGAAGGGAGGGCCACGACACTGCCCCTTTTCTGGGAAAAGGGGTGAAAAGGGCAGTTTTCTTGAAAAGTTTTGGAAAAGTAAGGGAAGGGATACTAGGATAGGTATCTTTTTTTTTTATTTTATCGGGCAGCTAAAAATTTTTCAGTGAAACCATCAAAAAAAGTTTTTAATTTTTGGTTTAAAGAATCACTTATGGATTTTTGCTCACTAATTGTTTTCAAAATTTCCGGATCAATTTCTTTTAATAGTTTTTGTTCAAAACTTTCAATATCAGATACGTTCATTTTGTCTAAATATCCTTTAGTTGCTGCGTAAACAACTACAACTTGTTTTTCAATTACCATTGGTTGAAACTGTCCTTGCTTTAACATCTCTGTTAAACGAGCTCCTCTGTTTAATAAATATTGAGTAGCAGCGTCTAAGTCTGATCCAAACTGTGCAAAGGCTGCAACTTCACGGTACTGCGCTAATTCTAATTTTAAAGTACCAGCTACTTGTTTCATAGCTTTTAGTTGAGCAGCAGATCCTACACGACTAACTGACAATCCTACGTTAATAGCAGGACGGATACCTTTGTAAAAAAGCTCAGTTTCTAAAAAGATCTGACCGTCAGTAATAGATATTACGTTAGTCGGAATATACGCTGAAACGTCTCCAGCTTGAGTTTCAATTACTGGAAGTGCTGTTAAAGAACCCTTTTTCATTTGATCAGACATTTTGGCAGCTCTTTCAAGAAGACGAGAGTGCAAATAGAAAACATCTCCTGGGAAGGCTTCACGGCCGGGAGGACGTCTTAATAATAAAGACATTTGACGATAAGCTACTGATTGTTTACTTAGATCATCAAAGATAATTAAAGCGTGTAAGCCATTGTCTCTAAAGTACTCTCCCATTGCACAACCTGAATAAGGTGCTAAGAATTGCAAAGGTGCAGGGTCAGATGCAGTAGCGGCTACAATAATTGAATAGTCAAGAGCACCTGCTTCAGAAAGAATTTTTACTAACTGAGCAACTGTAGATCTTTTCTGACCAACAGCTACATAAACACAGTAAAGTTTTTTCGTATCGTCTGATCCTTGGTTTACAGCTTTTTGATTAATTATAGCGTCAATAGCTATAGCAGTTTTTCCTGTTTGACGGTCACCAATAATCAACTCACGCTGTCCACGACCAATTGGTACTAAACTATCAACTGCTTTCAACCCTGTTTGCATTGGCTCATGAACAGATTTACGAGCAATAATTCCTGGAGCTTTTACTTCCACACGGCTACGTGTCACGTCCTTTAGTCCGCCTTTTCCATCGATTGGGTTTCCTAAAGCGTCTAAAACTCTTCCAAGCGTACCTTTTCCTACCGGAACGTCAACAATGTTTCCAGTACGCTTTACAATGTCTCCTTCTTTAATGGCTGTATCACTACCGAAAAGCACCACACCAACGTTGTCATTTTCTAAGTTTAAAGCCATACCTTTTACACCACTACTAAATTCAACCATTTCTCCAGCTTGAATTTTATTTAGTCCGTAAACACGTGCAATACCGTCACCGATTGATAAAACTCGGCCTATTTCATCGATGTTTAATTTTGAATAAGAGTTTGAGATCTTTTGTTCTAATAATACTGAGATTTCACTTAATGATAAAGCCATAGGGCGTAAATTTTTCTTTATTTTTTGTATAATGCTTTTGATGGCTTCTAGAAAGATAGACCAAAAAGAAAGTATAGATAGCAATAATTATTGTCACCCTTCGTCTCCTAAGAATTAAGGTTGTTCATTTATTTCTTTTTTGTTCATTTTCCGTTGTGATCTTTTCTGTCATACCTTTTGTTTAATTTTTTCTGTCCTTCCTTTTTTTGGTCTTTTTTCTATTCACAATTACATAAAGATACAATAGACACAAAAAACGATACACAGAAAGTACCACCAAAAAGCAGGAGAAAAGGGACTCGAACCCTTAACCTCTGGTTTTGGAAACCATTATTCTACCATTGAAACTATTCTCCTTTAATAAAGAGCTGGAAAACTGTGTTGAAGAAATTCTTTTGTAATAGCAAAATCTTCTCGAACATCATATCCTTGTATCCCTTGTATCCATCCCTTTTCTTGTATCCATCCCTTTTCCAAGAAAAGGGGCAGTTTTCGGCACCTTTTCCTGACCTGACAAAAAAAGGCTGACTTGGTATCTTTTCAAAAAATGGTTGACAAAAAAAAAACCTTTTTGAAGGGAGGGCCACGACACAAAGTTTGTATCTTTTCAAAAAATGCTTTACAAAAAAAAAGCTTTTTGAAACAAAAAATGCAAACAAAAAAAGCTTTTTTTTGTAAAGCATTTTTTGAAAAGACACAAGGTTTGCATTTTTTGTTTCAAAATGGTTTTTTTTTTTTGAAAAGATACAACCTTTACATTTTTTGTTTCAAAAAGGAAGGGCCACGACACATATTTTTTGAAAAGATACACTTTTTGTGTCGTGGCCCTCCCTTCAGAAAAAGGATGGATAGATCAATTTTTGTAAGTATCTCGTATCCCCTGTTTGTTTATATATTGATGCTCACTATCGGACTTGAACCGATAACCGCAAAGGAACAGATTTTAAGTCTGTCGTGTTTACCTATTTCACCAAGCGAGCCTGGATAGAACAAAACCTTAAAAATCTGTAAAATCTCATAGAAGATAAACAAAAATGTTCCTTTATTCTCAAAGATAAGAATCTAGAATTCGGAAAGAATGTTCTTTTTTACGAATAAAGTCACTATAACATCTTTTTTATTTGTTTTTTTTTACAAATGTGTATGAGATTTTACAGATTTCTGTCTATTATCTTTTAAATATTGCAATAGTTATCTCTTTTTTGAATTCTTGTAAAGATCTTCAAAATAGTTATTTTTAAAGATTATTTATTAGTTTTTGTTCAGGAAGAGTTTTTCTTACCTGTTTACTATTTAGTAAACTACTTTTTTTGCCCAATTTTTTCAAAGAGGATATTTTTACTAATACTGCAGAAAGTATGTTTTGTGCAATGATTTGCTGTAATTCTTGGTACAAAGACATTTTAGATTCAGAAAGAGTATTTAATTTCTGCTTAATTTGATCAGAAAAAACTTTGTTTAAACCCAAAGATCTTTGTTTTTTTAGTTCGTTAACAGTAAAAGATTTCACTGTATCTAAAGTAGCAGTTAAGGCATATACTTTTTGGTGTTCTTTGTAAAGCTGTTTAAGTGAGTCTGCTTTTAAAGAAAGAAAGTTTTGTAATTCTGCCTTTATACCTTCGCTTCTTTCATCAAAAGATATTTTTATAGTGTCTCCAAAATAGCGAAACACAAAAAAGATAAAAGCAAAAAAGCTTAAAGCTACCAGAGTTTCTTCATTGTATATTATGATGTTTTTCGAGCTAAAAACACAAAAAATTAGAAACCCAAAAATGTATGGTCTTATTTTATCGTTGCTTATCATAATAGTTGTATTTTTTTCTTTTTATTTTCAATAAGGGATACGGGATACGGGATACTCCGTTCTTTATAGTTTTTGTTTTCAGTTCGACTTTTTTTGTTGTAACAAAAAAATATATACAATCTATAGGCTGTTTTTTTCTTACAATCTACAGTATCTTTTCTTCATTCCTAGAAGGGATACGTAGACTGAGAAAAATTTACAAGAGGTCTCTCACAAAAATAAATGATAGATAGAACAAAACCAAAGAAAATTCCTACGTAGAATTCCAAAAAGAAAGAGCAATCTCTATAAAGAATTTGTAAAGTCTTTTTTCACGATTGTCACCCTTCGGCTCCCGATAATTGTTGCTATTGTTTCCATTTTGGAAGGGAGGGACACGTGTATCTTTTCAAAAAAAATATTTATAATAAATTTTTTGAAAAGATTTATTATAAATATTTTTTTTGAAAAGATACACTTTTTGTAGTACTAAAACAAAAATGTAAAAGGGAGGGCCACGACACCAAAAAAAAGGATATTCTAAACAAGATACTCTAAAGAACCACAATAGTGTATCCTTTAAAAAATAAAGATTTGAAAAGGGTCCCAATTTCTGTATATTATTTATCTATCTACTTTTTAAGCACCTCCCCAATAATAAATAGATACAAAAAGGAAAAGCCAAACTACGTCCACAAAATGCCAGTACCAGGCAGCACCTTCAAAACCAAAGTGATGTTTTTTTGTAAAATGATGCATAATTAAACGAATTAAACAAACAAGCAAAAAAACAGTTCCTATGAAAACATGAAATCCATGAAATCCTGTTGCTAAAAAAAAAGTGGAACCGTAAATACCGTCTGAAATTGTAAAAGGAGCTTCTAAATATTCATACCCTTGAAAACCAGTAAAAAACACAGCCAAGAGTACAGTCAAAGTTAACCCAATGGTTGCCTGTTGACGTTGTCCTGCAAGAATGGCATGATGAGCCCATGTTACTGCTGCTCCTGAAGAAAGTAAAATCATAGTGTTTAAGAATGGGATTTCCCAAGGGTTTAACACTTGAATTCCTTTTGGAGGCCATACAGCGCCGATCTCTACTGAGGGTGCTAAACTAGAATGAAAAAAGGCCCAAAAAAATGCTAAAAAAAACATTACCTCAGAAACTATAAATAAAATCATACCGTAACGAAGGCCTAATTGTACTAATGAAGTGTGGTGTCCTTCATAGGTAGATTCTCTAACTACATCTCTCCACCACACGAACATAGAATAAAGTATCATAGATTGTCCCAATGAAAGAACCAACCCGCCGCCACTGTAGGCATGCATATACATAACCCCGCCCACAGTAGATAAAAATGCTGCAAAAGAGGCAAATATTGGCCATGGACTTGGGTCTACTAAATGAAATGGGTGTTTTCTCATAAATGGTCTAAATTTTTATTTTGAAATAGAAAACAAAAAAAAATACGAAAAATAAAGGTTTTCAAAAAAACAATATAAAAGATGTTCATATATTTTTCGTATTTTTTGCTGTAATTCTTTGATATTGTTCTTCTTTTTTTTTTTTCTCGTAGTAAAAGGTTTTCTAACAATACTTTTAAAGGGACGCTAAGTTTTCCTGTATCCTAACAAAACCATGATATCCCAAAGGGATATAATTGTTCGATCATTCTGATCCAACCATGATCTCCCTTCGGGAGATAATTGTTTTCCCTTGGAAAACCATGATATCCCAAAGGGATATAATTGTTCGATCATTCTGATCCAACCATGATCTCCCTTCGGGAGATAATTGTTTTCCGAAGGAAAACCATGATTTCTATTGTTTGAATACGTAAAAAAGATACCAACAGCAGCGCAATAATTGTTCGATCATTCTGATCCAACCATGATCTCCCTTCGGGAGATAATTGTTTTCCGAAGGAAAACCATGATTGTTGTTGTTTTACTACGTAAAACAAAAGAAGCACAATAATTGTTTGATCTCCCGAAGGGAGATCCAACCATGATCTCCCTTCGGGAGATAATTGTTTTCCGAAGGAAAACCATGAGACTGTATGCAAAAACTACTACATCTCATCTAATTTGTTAGATACCCAAGAAATATAATTTTCTAGGGATACGGCCTCCACGACTATTGGCATGAAAGCATGGTTAGCTCCACAAAGTTCACTGCATTGTCCGTAAAAAACACCTTCTCTTTTTATAAAGATTGGAGTTTGATTTAAACGTCCTGGAACGGCATCAGTTTTCACGCCTAACGATGGAACTGCCCAACTGTGTAAAACGTCTGCCGAAGTTATAATCATTCTAATGTGAGTATTCACAGGAACGACCACACGATTATCAACATCTAGTAGTCTTAGTTGTCCATATTCCAATTCATCCTCTGGAATCATATAACTATCAAAAAGTAGACCTTCGTTATCTGATTGGTTGTAGTCACTATATTCATAACTCCAATACCATTGGTGACCAATGGCCTTAATTGTAACAGCAGGGTCTACTACTTCATCCATACTATAAAGTAATGCAAAAGAGGGTATTGCTATCAATACGAGTATAAGACTGGGTGTAACAGTCCAAGCAATTTCAATTGTAGTACCGTGTAAGATTTTTTCAGGAACGGGATTCCGTATTTGATGAAAATGATACAAAGTTCTTGCTAACATCCAGATTACAAAAACAAGAATTACAAGCATAAAAAAGAAAATATCATGGTGTAAATCTATAATACCTTGCATAATTGGTGTTGCAGGATCCTGAAATCCTATTTGCCAATTCTCTGGAGCATCTGCTAAAGAAACGAAAGGTAAAAACGATATTATAATATATATTATGTTCATAGAGATTTTTATTATTTTTCAAAAAAAGAAAAGCCCTTGTTTCTTCTTTATTGTGTTATCTTTATCTGTGGTTATTATCCTTGTATCTCTTCCTTTTCACCCCTTTTCCAAGAAAAGGGGCAGGGAAGGGATACCAGGTTAGAAAACTGGTATCCCTTCCCAAAGTTTTTGAAGGGACACAAGTTTTCCTTTGGAAAACCAAAACAAAAATACCATTTTTGTTAGGAAAAGTTTTGGAAAAGTTCCGGAAAAGTTTTGGAAAAGTTTTGGAAAAGTGGGTTTCCCATGGAAAACCTTCCTTTTCGAAGAAAAGGTGCCGAAAGGTTAGGATACAATGTTTTTGTTAGGAAACATAGTTTATATTTGTAAAACTATTTGAAAACCCTCTATCTATCCCTTCTCGTTTGTTTTAACAATGGAAGGTATACGAACCAACGATTCATTTTGCGGAAGAAAGATACTATAAATTCATAGAAGGGATACAACAATTTATCGTTTTTTATTACTTTTGCCCTTATTTTCTTTATTCGAAGAAGAATTGCCACCGGCCTTCTTTGTTGAAGCAGCTTTCTGTGCAACTAGATCTGTATTTTTTTGTATTTTTGTTTTGTTTTTACTCTTGTTTTCTGACTTTTCTGACGAAGGTTTTGTCGTTTCAGATTTTTCCGATAAGGAATACGAAGTGGGTTTCTTATATATCGGCGCTTGTTCTGTTTTATGAAGTGCAGCAATATCACTCAACGTGGAAAAATTTGCTTTTCTCGAAAATCTAAATTTAGTAATTAACAAAGCAAAACGAGCTCTTTCTGAAAGATCTGCAAAAGCTTGGATAATATAGAGTCTTTGGGAAATAGATCGTTCACCTAAAGAGGAAATAAAATTTATATTTGTGTCTCTTAATTTTGTTTTGTTGCCTTCAGATACAGTCGTCAATAGCCAGTCTCCAGCCTCTTTTAGATTCTTATTAAACGCACTTTTACAAGTTGTTAAAGTGGTAGATAAAAGGGTGTGGTAACTATTACCTACTTTACCACTCTCTTTTGCCACATTAGTAACACCCTCTTGAGAAGTATTCATTCTTCTTTTTCTGAATTTCAACACTCTACTCATTTTCGGTAAGAAATATTTAAGAATTAAAAAGTAGAATCCTAGGTAGAAAAAAGACAACCAAAAAAATTGTGAAAGAAAGGTAATTTTATCTAATTGAGGCATTTTTTTTTTATTTTTATTATATTATATTATTTTGTATTTATTTTTATAAAGTATTGATCGATATACTATTTCGTAAACAAATTTCTATCATAAAATTCACCAATATTGTTTGCATTTAGATAAATGCATATATATATTCTTTTTTCATCTCCCAAGAAGGTATAACCGGGTTAAATATATATATGTAAACTTTTTTGTTTACTACTTGGGAAAAACAAGTACGTACCCTAACCTGTCCCGAAGGGACAGGAAGGTTTTCCTAACAAAAATGGTATTTGAAGGGAGGGCCACGACACAAACAAAAAATGCAAAGTTTGCATTTTTTGAAAAGATACAAGCTTTAGGTTTTCCTTTTCTTCGAAAAGGGATGAAAAGGGATGGACACAAGAAAAGTGAAGGGATACAACGAAAAGGGGTGGATAGAACAGTTTTTTGTATTTGTTATTATAGAGAAACAAATTCAGTTTTGAGAGGTAACTTTTGATAAGCAAGTTGCGATCCTGTTTTTGCTAATTGAAGCGGAATTCCATCCATTTCATACAAAATTTGTCCAGATTGTATGTAGCAAACCCAATAAGACACACTTCCTTTTCCTTTACCCATTCTCACCTCTGCAGGTTTATTTGTTATAGGAAGGTCTGGAAAAACCCTTATCCAGATTTGACCAACGCGTTTAAACTTACGTGTCATAACACGTCTCACAGCTTCAATTGTTCTTGCTGAAACTCGTCCACACTCTAACGATTTTAAACCGTATTTACCAAACTGCAATTCTGTTTGGTTTGGCTTTATGCCTTTTGTTCTTCCTTTTTGATATTTACGGAATTTTGTTCGTTTTGGGCTTAACATATACTTTGATACTTTATTTATGATTAAAAATACGTATCTTTTAAAAAACATTTATACATTTTTTCTTATATGAAAACAACCATAATGAAAAAAATAAAAGAAGGTTTCTTCTTCGTATCTTTTCTTTTGTTTATCTACATAGAACAAAAACGATAAACAATAAGGTTTATAAAAAAGTGAATATTTTTTCTGTAAAATTTATTTCTTCAAAACAATAATTGAAAAAAAACTGGGTAATAGTGGAATCGAACCACTAACCTACTCGTTGTAAGCGAGGTGCTCTACCAATTGAGCTAATCAACCTATACTCTTTCTATTTTGAATGTAAATCTATAACGTTTTTCTAAAGATAATAAAGATAAATAATTTTCTTAAAAAGGCTGATAAACAATGATTGTTCTTCTTTTGGTATCCCTTTTACTACGATAAAAGTTTTCCAAAGGTTTTCCAAGGTTCTTCCAAGGGTCTTCCAAGGTTTTCCAGAGGTTTTCCTAAAAAAAATGGTATTTGAAGGGAGGGCCACGACACAAGTTTTCTAACCTGGTATCCCTTCCCTGCCCCTTTTCTGGGAAAAGGGGTGAAAAGGAAGGTTTTCTAACAAAAACTACGTTTTTGAAGGGACACAAGTTTTCCTCCGGAAAACCTTGTATCTTTTCAAAAATACCATTTTTGTTAGGAAAACCAAAAGTTTGTATCTTTTCAAAAAATGGTTGACAAAAAAAAACCTTTTTGAAGGGAGGGCCACGACACAAACAAAAAATGGTTTTTTTTTTTTGAAAAGATACAAACTTTGCATTTTTTGTTTGTGTCGTGGCCCTCCCTTCAAATACCATTTTTGTTAGGAAAACCTTCTTTTTCTACGAAAAGGTGCCGAAAACAATGTTTCTTTCTTTGGGAGATCATGATTGTGCGAAGCACAATAATTATTGTTGTTGTTTTACGTAGTAAAACAAAAGAAGCACAATCATGGTTGCGCTATGCGCAACAATTATATCCCTTCGGGATATCATGGTTTTCCCTTGGAAAACAATTATCTCCCGAAGGGAGATCATGGAAAATAATTATTTATATTCTTTTGTTTTTTTAGAGTATCTTTTTTTATAATATTTATTATAAAGATAAAAAGAGTGCAACTTTGTGTGTTGCTAAATAAAGAGGAGATGGATAAAAAACAAAGAAAAGTATAAAAAAGAAAGAGATACCAACTACAAGTGAACTTTCTTTGGGAATTTGTGAAAAACTTAACCAATTTTTAGGATTTTCAAAATACATTATTTTCACTACACGTATATAATAAAAGCAGCTTACTACACTTGTAAGTACTCCTATAACAGCAAGTAGATAAAGGTTTGAACTCAAAGCGGCAAAAAAAAGAAAAGCTTTACTATAAAAACCAGCTAGAGGAGGTATTCCGGCAATGGAAAACATAGAAACTGTAAGTGTAAAGGCTACCACTGGATTAGTTTTTGCCATCATACCTAAATCAGTTGTATATTTTATACGTTGTACAGAGTTGATAAACTCTCGGCGTAAAGGAAATAGTATTATACCAAAAATGTTAATTGTCATTAGTACATAAACAACTAAGTAGATTAATAAACCTTGAATTCCTTCAATTGTACCACAGCAAAGACCAACAAGCAAATAACCTACGTGACCTATAGAACTATAAGCTAATAATCGTTTAATCTTATTTTGAGAAAGGGCAGCAACAGCTCCTAAAATCATAGAGGCTAAGCTGGAAAAAATCAATATTGTTTGCCAGTCTATCATTAAATCATAAAAACCTTCAAAAAAAATGCGAATAAATACTGCTAAAATGGAAATTTTTGGTGTAATAGAAAAAAAGGCTGTGATAGAGGTAGGTGCTCCTTCATAAACATCAGGCGCGTACATATGAAAAGGTACTGCTGTTAGTTTAAATAGTAATCCAACTAGTATAAAGATCATACCTAGCTCACAACCTCGCAAAGAATAAAGACCAGTCACCACCTCTTGCCCACCTGGAGTAAATAGTTTTCCTAACTCAGTAAAGTTAGTAATCCCTGTAAAACCATAAATTAGTGAGCAGCCGAAAAGTAAAAGTCCGGAAGAGAAAGCACCTAATAAAAAATATTTTAGTCCAGCTTCAGTAGAAAACTCTGAATCTCGCTTACTTCCAGCCAGTACGTAAAAGCACAAACTTTGAAATTCTATCGCCAAATACATAGAGATAAAGTCGGCAGATGATATTAAAAATAAGATACTTGATGTGGATAAAAGAGTTAAAATAATAATTTCAAAGCCATTTAATCCTTCCTTTTTCATATAATCTAAAGATATTAAAATGGAAAAAAAGGAGCCGCCTAAAGCTAGTATTTTGAAAAACTGTGTTTCTTGATCTATTATTAAAGTATTATAAAATATTAAGCCGTGACTATATGGATTTTTTATTAGTAAAACAAAAGTTAAAAAAAGACTAAGAAGCCCTAGCCAACCAATATTACCAATTAAAAGTGGATATTTTTTCTCTTTAGATGTACTCAGTATTACACCATAAACTAAAAGTAATAAAATACTATATACTAGAAAAAGTTCAGCAAAAATACCTTTAAAATCATTTTCAAAGAGTACTGTATTAAATCCAAAATTTGGAAAAAGTTGGTTACTGTGCAATTCATTTTGAAAAGCGGAAAACATAAAGTTGAATGGTTATTTTTTTTGTGACATTACCTTCAAAAGATATACAATTATCTAACAAAAAATATATAAATTTGTTGTTTTTTTAAGGGATACAAAGGCTGAAACCATAGGCCCACCCTCCGGGTCTTTGCCATTGATTGCGCTACTGTTGTTTTACTACGTAAAACAATAGCAATAATTATTTCCTTTCAGGAAATCATTGATTTGCCGGAAAAGAATAAATATTGCTGTTGGTATCTTTTTTACGTATTCAAACAATAGCAATAATTATTTCATCATTGATTGCGCTACTGTTGGTATCTTTTTTACGTATTCAAACAATAGCAATAATTATTTCATCATTGATTGCGCTACTGTTGTTTGAATACGTAAAACAATAGCAATAATTATTTCATCATTGATTGCGCTACGCGCAATAATTATTTCCTTTCAGGAAATCATTGATTTGCCGAAAAAGAATAAATATTGCGCTACTGTTGGTATCTTTTTTACGTATTCAAACAATAGCAATCATTGATTGCGCTACTGTTGTTTGAATACGTAAAACAATAGCAATAATTATTTCCTAAAAGGAAATCATTGATTTGCCGGAGGCAAATAAATATTGCGCGTAGCGCAATCATTGATTTATATTCTGTGGATTCTTTTCTACCAGATGAAACGCTTTTAAAGGCGTTTACCTCTGCTATTAGTTCGTTAAGTTTGTCACAAGAGATATTTGAGCAAATATTTGATTTATCTAATTGTTCTATATTTCTGAATTGATCACAATAAAACGAGCAATCAAAGAACCAGTAAAAACTACGTATCCCTTCCACCAACGATGAGCTGCTTTGTATCCCTTCTTTAATTTATAAATTTTGAAATTTTTTTGTGGATCTTCCGAGTGAGTAGATAAAAGTTCGGTAAGGGACACGGGACACGGGACACAAAGCATACCTCTTTTGATCGTCTAAAGTATTATTGGTATGAAATATATGGTTACTGCCATCTTTAACTTCCACTGTCTATTCGCAAAAAGCAGAATCCATAAAACAAAGAATGATAAAAAAGAATAGCAAAAGACCATATATTTTTTTGCCTGAATATACTGTTTGAAGAGAGAATAAAAATACAAACTATCCCTTATTTTGTCAAAAATATTGTAATATATTTGTATAATTTGTTGTTAGATAATTGTATATTTTTTGAAGGGATACAAGGTTTTCCAAGGGAAACAAAGTTTTCCAAGGGAAACAAAGTTTTCCAAGGGAAACAAAGTTTTCCAAAGGTTTTCCTAACAAAAATGGTATTTGAATGGAGGGCCACGACACAAACAAAAAGTATCTTTTCAAAAAAAAAAAACCATTTTGAAACAAAAAATGCAAAGTTTGTATCTTTTCAAAAAATGGTTGACAAAAAAAAAAGCTTTTTTTGTTTGTGTCGTGGCCCTCCCTTCAAAAAGCTTTTTTTTGTCAACCATTTTTTGAAAAGATACTTTTTGTTTGTGTCGTGGCCCTCCCTTCAAAAAGGTTTTTTTTTGTCAACCATTTTTTGTTTGTGTCGTGGCCCTCCCTTCAAATACCATTTTTGTTAGGAAAACCCTTCCTTATAGTCCCAAATTTATTGTGGGATACTATAAGCTTTTCGCACTCAAAAAGCGAAACCATTTTATACTCTAAAAGGCTATACGGGTATTGATAAGGTTCAGTATTTCTGTATTTAACAAATACAAAACGTCGTATCCCTTTGAATTACTTTTTCTTTTTTTTTTTTTCCCTAACATTGGTCTTTAGTGCTCTGCCAGCTATGAAAATCCGCGTTTTCATCGATGACCGATTGACAAACCTGTTTCCAGGTCCTTTTGAAAGTCACTACAATATCGTCTCCTTTTAATTCAGAAAAAGAGGATCGAATTTTATTACCCGCCGTGTGACGGGAAGCATTACTGTTAGTGAAACCGATCTTTACAGTGCCGTCTTTATTGCGGGTCACTATAATCTTTTCGCATGCAAAAAGGGAGAGTATCTTATCCTGTAAAAGGCTAAAGTTATACTCGTATTTTGCGGCATTCTTGATACAAATAAAAATATATTGCCGTAATATGCTTTTGTTCATAATAGTTTTTGTTTTTTTTTATTTTCTCTTTAATTTGTGCGTTCAAATTGTTCCCATGGACTAGCAAAATCAAAATAACGAAACTCTTGAGTGATCTCCACAGGCTCTGTAATTACTCGTTTTTCTGAATCATCATAACGAACTTCCACGTACCCACTTAAAGGAAAATCTTTCCGCATAGGATGTCCTTGAAATCCATAATCAGTCAAAATTCTGCGTAGATCTGGGTGGTTTGAGAAGAAAATTCCAAACATATCCCAAACTTCGCGCTCCCACCAACCGGCAGAAGAATAAAGAGATGTTACAGAGGAAACAGGAGTAATTTCGTCAACACAAGTTTTTATTCTAATTCTCGAATTGTATTGAATACTTAATAAATTGTAAATAATTTCAAATCTTAGTCCTCGTGAAGGGTAATCAACTGCTGTTAAATCAATCAAAACTTTATATTGAGCATTTATATGGTTTTTCAAGAAATAAAAAAAAGGAATAATGTATTGCGGATATATATAGAATACAGTTTCATTTTTACTAGATACATGATACTGGATCCATTTAGGTAAATTTTTTATTAATGATTTCGAGAATTTTTGGCTCATCTTTTTATTTGTTTTTCTTTTTATAAGATATTTTTCTATAGTACTCTATACGGTAGTTCCATATAATAGAAAAAAAAAAAGATTTATAGAATTTTTTAATATTCATATTTTTTTTCTATTATTATGATATAAGTGGAAAACCAAAAAAGATCACAAACAATAAAAACTCAATATTTTTTTTTATCTGTAATCTCAGGAGTATTTTTAGGTACGGCAGGATTTGAACCTACGACCATCAGGTTAAAAGCCCGATGCTCTGCCAGCTGAGCTACGTACCCATACAAAAAAAGTGTTAAAAATTTGTAAAAAAGATTTAGAAAAATTTTCAAAAAAGCTTTTGTTGAAGAAAGAAGAAAAGATACGAACAATAGAGAAGCATTCTTTTATTATGTATTTTTGATTTATAGAATGTAATTCTCTTCTTACTGCCCTCTATAGGAAGTACACATTGTTTTTGAAGGTATACAAGAAACACAACTTTTCTATAAGGGGTACAAGGTTTTCCAAGATTTTTCAGAAATTGACAAAAAAAGCGAACCTTTTTTTATTTTAAATAGTATTTGAAGGGAGGGCCACGACACAAACAAAAAATATAAACAAAAAAAGTAAACCTTGTGTCTTTTCAAAAAAAAAAAAGCATTTTGAAATAAAAAATGCAAACCTTGTATCTTTTCAAAAAATGGTTGACAAACAAAAAAGCTTTTTTTGTTTGCATTTTTTGTTTCAAAAAGCTTTTTTTTTGTCAACCATTTTTTGAAAAGATACAAACTTTGTGTCGTGGCCCTCCCTTCAAAAAGCTTTCTTTTTTTTTGTCAGCCTTTTTTTGTTTACATTTTTTGTCAGCTTACAGTTTTTGTAAGTTTTCTAACCTGGTATCCCTTCCCTGCCCCTTTTCTGGGAAAAGGGGTGAAAAGGAAGGTTTTCCGGAGGAAAACTTGTGTCGTGGCCCTCCCTTCAAAAACGTAGTTTTTGTTAGGACACAAGT
>JAABUM010000864.1_pt1 | contig 49187 bp, 78 predicted proteins | sample 5559161 | NCBI WGS metagenome assembly JAABUM01 (sample SAMN10711868, study PRJNA513369) | rock metagenome | isolation source: Antarctica rocks | place: Antarctica: Victoria Land, Siegfried Peak nord
GAGGAGGGGACTCAGTGATACGAGTTCGACAGTTTGGTGGGTTGACGCGAGTTTGGTGGTGGTGGGGTGACGTGCTTGACGGGCCGCAGCCAGCTGGCTGTGTCCTCCATGTGCAGTGCCTCGCATTTATTCTGTGTCGTCGGTTGTAGAGTCAGAGGTAAAACTATTCTCGAATACAAATAGGCGGCTTGCCGCTCGGCACAGCTTATCATGGTTCAACACCGGTTCTTCAGAGGTGGTCGTCAGTCTGTGACTGCGCCGAGATGTAGGGTGTTTGACGAGATTACAGTGCAGGCAGAGTTTTGTCGATAGGGTTTCACGCAATCGCTGGAAATGCTTCCCACAGGCTCAGGCTGAAGTCAGCCACCCACCGTGCTTATGTACTCGTACACCGTCTTGCCGCTGTTTTGGATGGCGGACTGCATGGCTGAAGCATCCGTTGTCGTCATCGCCGCCTGATGAATCCCAGCTTTCCTTCTAGATACGGTTCTTGCAGCCTCACATTCTTACAAAGAGCCAACGACATGCTTCATCAACAGCCACCGCCTGCTTGCTAAAAGTTGCAATTGCAGTCGAAACTCTACACGCCGCCAGCGTTGATTTGGTGTACATTGTACAGCTGACAGCAGTGGCCCTGCAAGTCCGCAAGGGAGTAAGTCTCTGGAGTAAGTCCGCCACCCCACTGCCCGTCACCGCTGCAGCGCTGCCTTGCAGGAGGAGCAGCTGCCGCAATGGCCAGCGGGGCCTATCAACGTTCGTTCAACACCCAAGCATCCCATGCAACGAGCGACGCGTGGAGACCTCAATCTGAAAGCAGCTTAGCCCTGCTGCGCCAGCGCCCAGGCGGCCGCCGCCGCGAAGCTGGAGCAATCCGCTGGTGCCTCCGCCGTTGCCGCATCGTCCATTATTTACCATCATCCCTGGTGCGCCAGCGCCCATGCGGCCGCCGCCGCGCCACCGCTCACAGTTACTAACGCTAAAGCCGCCGCCACCGCTGCATGGCCAACCATTTGACTATCCCTGGTGCGCCAGCGCCCAGGCGGCCACCGCGGCCACGCTGGAAACGGTCGCCGCGGCAGCGACGTCCAGCGCGGTGCGCTGCTCCTTGGGCGCCAGGCGGCGCACCGTTGCCCACAAGTCGCCTGCGGCTTCGGCGGCGGACAGCGTCGCGGCCGCCGCCACCACACCCAGCACGCCCGGCTGCTGCAGGATGTCGCTCCTGTTGGTCAACCACAAACTCATCACCACAGGAGCTAACAGTGTAGTTTTGTTGGTGTTGGGTGTTAGGATGTTGCATTGCAGGCCGCCGCCGCCACGCCCAGCACGCCCGGCTGCTGCAGGATCTCGCTCCTGGGCGTTCACGATCAACAATCTAGAGGCACAGATGACGTGCAAATTGCAAAGCCAAATTGTCGGTGCGGTGGACGGCGTGCCAGCCGATGGCACCCTCGGCCGCCGCAGCATGATTGTCGACACGAGCTGAAGAATGGTTGAAGGACGAGTCAGCTGAACGACCCAGCTGTGTTGGTGTGGCTGACAGCGTGCTGCCTCCATACAGCCTGATGAAGCCCTGCGTTGCTGATTCCAGCTGCTGCGGGGCTTCGTGCAGAAATGCGCGCAGAAATGCATCATTGCCAGAGCATGCGCGTCGGACGTGCTCATCGAGGGCATGCAACTGCGCCGTCAGCCACCTGGTCTGCAGCGCGGGACGCGGCATATTCCACGAAGCTGGCTTCTACGCGCTTGATGCGCAACCAGCATGCCTACACATTGAAGATATGCACGAAGTCTGGAGATGTGCACAAGCTCCAACCTGAAAGCCGCCGAGCCGCCGCGGGGGGCATCCAGTGGCCATGACGCCGGCAACGCCGACGCAGAGACCGCAGCCTCCGCCATAGAGCTGCCGTAGCCCCGGACCGGGCCCGCGGCCAGCATCTCGCCGCTGCCGAGGCCCGAGAACAGCTGCTCCAGGGAGGGCGCGCCGCCATTGTCGCCGCCGGCGCCAGCCATGGCAAATGCGGGCTTGGCCGCGGCCAGCTTACGCTTGAGCTCCGCCAGCTTCTCGTCTTGCGCCTGCAGATGAACAGTGGGAGGTTTGAAAAACATGCTTCTCGACAAGAGGACCGCAGCAACCGCAACGTGACTAGAGGCCAGCTCCGCGACTTCTCATCTTGCACGCCTGCGCTCAGGGGGGTGTGTCCGAGACATCACGGGGACATGCAAAACCTGTTCACATTGATGCCACACCAAGGCGAAGACTGATATTGCACTCAGATGAGCGTGAGGACAAAGTGAGACTGAACATAATGCCAATCATGCACCTGGACGAGGGTCTGGAGGCGGACGACGCGCTCGGAGAACTGCACCGTCTGCGCCTGCAGCTCCCGCACCTCCTCCTCGCTCTCCGCCACCTGCATTTTCAATTTGCGATCGTGTTTGTGACATGTGGCCTGCTGATGTATCATGTTGCATCAAGGAATTGTACCGTCTAACGTCTGGAATTGTACACCCTGGGTTATGCGTCTGCGCCTGCAGCCTGCACCTCCAAGCCCTGATATCCCCAAACAGGCATGAATCTGCTAGGCTGAATGGGTGAGACGCATTAGGGTGCGGTGGCCAAGGACTGTTGTGCAGGCAGGTGCCACGTCGCTCAAGCTAGAGGGGCGCCTGCACCGTGCGCGAGGACTCGACGGCGTCCTGCAGCGCCTCCCGGTCTGCAGCCCACTCCACCTGCATCTCACTCATCTCCTCGCGCAGCACCTCCAACTGCTGCCTGTGGCACAGCGGCGAGCGGAGAGGTGTTGGGTTTCAATTGCTGATTCGAAGTAGATCGGTCCAAACCTACGAATTTGTTGTGCCAACTGCGTCTTTCACTCATCTCCTCGCGAAGCACCTCCAGCTGCTGCCTGAGGAGGGGGCAGGCAAGATTGTTGTTCCATAAGGTCCTGTTCCAGCGGCAAAGTGCATGGAGGCGCTGCACAATGGCTCTGCCAGTGCTGACATCTCTGGCAGCTCCTCGCAAAGCAACTCAAGCTGCTGATTGCCAGGTCAAGGCGGGGAACGACTGCGTGCGGCGTAGTGTCAAGCCGGCGTCTGCATCAACTTGATATGCCAGGATGTTCATGACTAACGAGCCTCAACGCCTGCAGGCTGCACCAGCTGTTGGCATGCAGAGTTGCACGACGATCCAAAGCTGGTGCCAATGGCGCTAGCCTCACCGCTCGGACTCGCGCACGGAGTTGGCAACCTCCAGCGCCGCCTGCACCGCCCCCAGCTCCTCATCCAGCGCCGCAACCTGTCCGGCCACAGGATGTGAGTGAGTCCTTGCTCTCAACACCTGTCGCAGTCTGTCAAGCGCTTTCCAGATGGCCGTCATGGCGCCGCCTATTGCCTGCCAATTGTCCGCCAACAAAATCCGCATACAGGCTCGTCCGCTGTATACAGCTGTCGCACATATTCTGGTGGCGGACAGGCTCTTTGAGGCCCAAAAACTCCTCACCCGCTCGCGCAGGCGCAGCAGCTCCTTGTTGGCCGCGGCCGGCCGGTCCGCCGTGGCGCCAGCGCGCTGCGCCGAGACGCCGGCCGCGGGCCGAGACGCTAGCGCCGAGTGCAGCCGCTCAACGAGCGCCGGCTTGCCACCGGCCGCGTCCAGGCCGCGCGCCTGCAGCTCCTCCCGCAGCTGCGTCTGTAGACGTAGAAGCATCTTAGTCTTCTGAACACATCCATGACGGCTCGCCACCCTGGCACTGGCAGCGACCAGGCCGCACGCCTGCAGCTCCTGCCATTGCGTCTGCGGGGATATCGAATGACGACCATTGTGTAACAGAATGCTGCTTGTTTGAATGTTGACTTGCAAGAATTGAACGGCTCGCCGCCGGCCGTGGCCAGGCTGCGCGCCTGCAGCTCCCCCGCAGCTGCGTCTGCAGAAGCAACAACGAACCCATTCACATGAGAGCCTGCCCGTTGAATGTTTTGTGGCCATGCCGGGCCGCCGATCTGGCGCTGCCCGCGTGCAGGCTGCACGCCTGCCGCTCCTGCCGCAGCTGCGTCTGCAGACGGGGAAAGGCAATGGCCAGCCAGCGATCTAATTGTATTGCAGATTTGCAAATGCGTCGATGTTCTGATGTCAGGGCGAGCCTGCCATCATATGCATCCTGTCGAGCTCGAGCCTCATGCGCCAGCTGCTAAGTGGGTTTGATCTGCAGCTCCCATTGACATGGCCGCACGCGCAGGGCGCGGATACATTTTGCGCCGTATCGTTCATGCGCACGGCAGGGCTCCGCAGCAGGCTCAGCGGCAACGCACCTTGGCGAGCGAGCGCAGCGCCGTCTTCGTGGGGTTGTGCGGCAGCGACTCATCCCTGGTGCGCGTCGGCAGCGCCGACCGGAGTCCCTGCGGCAGAGCAGTTGCCGCATGAGGACATGCTGTGTGTAGATGCTGCAAACGCCAGGGGGATGGCGTGGATAACATCCGGACGAGGCAGTGTGCTCTGACGCGTGGCGAGCGGGCTCGAGGAACATCAGATCGCTTAGGTCCGACAACATAGGCATCACAGCTGTTGCCGGGCTGTGCACAGCAGCTCCGGAGTTCAAAATTTGAGGTGAAGCCTGCACTGCCCTCAGTTAGTACACCGCTGCCAATGCGTGCAGCGTGAGCTGATCACCTTCGGCACCATGCTGCGGCTCGACAGCCGCTGCACCAGCCTTGTCGTCCAGGATGAGGGTGCACCAGTCGCTGCCGGGGACTGCCCAATCATCACGGCCACCATCTGGTCGCGCGGGGTGCGCCCTGGCCTGACAGCGATGAGATCCGGATCAGCCTGCACGAGTCTAGTAGTACTACAAAGCGCTGCACACAGATACAGTGTCGATGGTGCTGCTCGATTTGTTACCATGCCACATCGTCGGACTCTATGCGAGGACGCTTTGTCTGGATTCCTGGCGGCAAACTGGCGGTCACTGTGACCAACAGCGATCAGCCCGCGAAAAAGCACAGCAGGCGCCAGGCATAGATCAGTGGTGGATGTTGCAGCGAAAGCGTGTGTCGGTGTCTCGCGGTTGTGTTGCCACAAGTCCTGGTATCATTTTGAGCAGTTGCTTGGCGCAATTCATTTGTGCGATCAACGCTTTGGGTGGAGGCAACCTGTCAGTGCGGTGGCGTCAACAAAGCTGATCGCTGAGATATCAAGCAGTTGTTTGACTAAAAGCAGCAGCGATCTTGAACTACCAGGTAGTGCGATCTGATTGCAAGCTGTCGGCTGCCACAACCTTTCGACAGCTTGCCGGCCTTTGAGCTTGCTGGTTTTTCACGATGATCCACCTGATTTCATGCTGTCACATGAGCTAGAGCCTTGCTCACACCATCCTGCATGAAGTTGCGTTGCTTTGGGCATCACCACGACAGCTGGCGCCTGTCCTCGCAGGTGCCGCGTCGCGATCGAGGGCTGAGCATGAGGCGACCACCCTGAGATCAGGAGCCGCTCGACTGACGTGGGACCGCCTTCATGGGCGCCAAGTGCGACACTGCCCCTTTGGCGCAGCCCCACGGCAGCAGCCTGGCGTCACATGACATCTTTGGATGGTAAATGGTTACTGATCGGCACAATACTGCTGCGAGAGCCTGACTTGCAATTGTTATGTGTCCGTGCGACAGGCATGGCGAGGATGAGGAACCACGGCCAAAGGATTTGTATAACGATGACGCAGCGGCGAGCGCCGCATTCCCGACCGCCGTGCCAAAGGTGGGGACGCTGTCAACTAGATTTGCGTTGAGGCATACGATGTTGATGGCCATAGTGGGAAGCGTGCTGCTAATGCACAGACTGTAATGGTGACTGACGGTGGTCCGATGGAACTGTGCAGAGTGTGCCGGCAATGGCGCGGGCGGTCGATCGGCTGGTTTCCCTGTGCCTTCAGCCGTACGCTTTTCAGAGTCTGCTTCTGACTCACCACACATTTCTTTGCACGGATCCTCAGAACAGCCAGACCGCCACTGACGCGTGCTTGTTGAACATGCGGAGATCTGGCTGCTGCAGGCTCAATTTCCAGGCGCTCAAAGCCGGGGCCTTCGTCACATTCACATTGGAAGCGCTGGTGAGCATCGGAAGCCGAGGAGCGGCACACTGGCCGGGAGACTGTTGTTGGATAGTGCACGTCTTATGACACCCTGCATTTGAAGTACATTGTCGCACTTTGCATTGGAACTGCTGGCGACACAGGCACCTCTCTGGCTGGACACACGCTGGCGATCCGGTGCTGACCGGCGTGACGTTCACATGGTGATGTGGACACACAACAGATGATGTACAACATGGAAATGCGAGAGGACTTCACCGACTCCGGCGGCGCGACGTCGGGCTGCGTGGTCGCCTTCTCCTGCGGCATCGCTGCGCTCGCCTTCGCCGACTACCTGTCCACGGTGGGTGCGGCGGGCTTCGTTATCAGCCCTGTGGCGCTTCATTTCATTAGCCCAGCACTGGCGGAGGCTCCTGCGGCATTACGCGCTCGCTTTTGCCGACTTTCTGTCCACAGTGGGTGTGCGGGCAGCTGTTTGGGGTTGCCGCCCTTGGTTCGGGGCCCGCGCCATCACGGGCGATTCGATGCACTGGCTGCCCAGGGGAAGAAACGACACCAGAGGCATGAAGGTGTCTGCCCAGCCAGCGTCCGGTTCGGAGCTCGGTGCGGCAGTCTGCGACACTGCCCAATGGCCCATGTCACACCTTAGATGCCTGCAGCAGCGCCTCGGCGGAGCACGGCCGCAGTGCTGCAGCGGTGATTGGAATGGCTGCAAGTGGGCCACCAATGGCTGCCGCCTCCGTGCAGAGGGTGCAGGCGCAGCCGCGCGGCAATGTGCGCATAGGCGTCATGGCGGACGCTATTCAGATCTATGAATGTGCAGTCAGAGGTTTACAATGTGCCCCTTCGTTGCCGTGCAGAGGGTGCAGGCGCAGCCGCGCGGCAACGTGCGCATGGGCGTCATAGCGGACGCAATACAGGAGGGCGCGGTCGCCTTCCTGCGGGCAGAGTACACCTGGCTGGCGTACTTCGTTGCAATCGCCACGTTGCTGCTGGGCGTCGTCATGCGGGTAAGCACTGCTCGAATAATTTCTATTTGATCCTGAATTCGATCAATCTTGACAACCCCGCCAGTGACGAGTTGCTGCCTTCCGGGCGGACTAGACCTGGCTGGTGTACTTTGTCGCAATCGCCGCGCTGCTGCTGGGCCTCGTCTCGGGGTGAGCGCGTCATGCACACGGCATCTGGCCTGTTGTGACTGGCAGAGAGGGAGACGTATACGATGCGCAAAGGAGTGCAAATCGGCGAGGCGACACAGGCTGGTCTCAGGGACGCTTCGTTGGCCGTCACCATTGACGACACGGCTGGAGGGGCAACGCAGGATGTGGCATGTGTCAGCTCGCGCACCCGTGACTAAGACATCTGTGATGTGTGTGTCTCCTTCCGCAGGAGCTGGGGACGCCTGTCTCGTTCATCGTGGGCGCGGGCACCTCGGCCGCTACAGGGTGGCTGGGCATGATGATCGCGGTGCGCGGCAACGTGCGCTGCGCCCACGCGGCGGTGCAGGGCCTGAATCCAGCGCTGCGCGTGGCCTTCGACACAGGTGACTGGAGCCCATCTTCCTCCTCTGCGGTAAACTTGCTTCCCAGCAGTGAAAGAACAGCACAACGCAAACAGCGTGCTGATGCAGTACCTGAAATGAGATTACTGCACGCAGTGCTTCTGGACCGTCCCAGTTTGCATGCTGGCTCTGGACGATGCACTCTCAAATCGATGTGTCATTGTCTGTCTGGTTCATTCGCAGGCACAGTAATGGGCATGCTGGTGGTGGGCCTGGGCCTGATAGGGCTCAGTGCGACGCTGGCGCTCATGATGCACAGCGGGCTGGACGCAGTGGACTCGCTGCGGCGGCTGGCGGGCTTTGGCTTTGGCGCCTCTAGCATCGCGCTGTTTGCGCGCGTCGGCGGCGGCATCTACACGAAAGCCGCAGACGTCGGCGCTGACCTCGTCGGCAAGGTGAGAGAAATGAGGAGTCTGAACTCTCGTGGTGTTTCGTTCTGGACCGCAGCACTGGTTGCAGCGCCTGCAGAGCACCTCTTTGTGCCTGTGCGCCGCGGCAAGCGATGCCAGATGGTGTGCCGGCGTGAGATGGAGGCCTGCAGACTTTGCAGCTTGTGATTCGTCATGTTGCGTCCTCTCTATGCTACATACTCTCTATGCATTCCTCGTCTCAGGTGGAGGCGGGCATCCCTGAGGACGACCCCCGCAACCCTGCCGTCATTGCAGACTGCGTCGGCGACAATGTGGGAGACGTTGCCGGCATGGGCGCAGACCTGTTCGAGTCGTACGTCGGTTCCATCATCGCCGCCTGCACCCTCGGGTGCGCATTGTTGGCTAACGCAACGACCTCAAGTCACTCTCGAAAGTGGCATTGGGCGCCGATCTCTTCGAGTTGTACGCTGCTCACCCCGGGGTGCGCGCTTTGACACGGTTGGGAGGAGACCGAAGCTATTTGGCATCGTGTCACGTTGGGCCTCTACTGCTGGCTGAAGCATGTTGATGCGCAACAGTGAAGTGCCAATGTTGCTACAGACTCCAGATACCACATAGCGATGTGCAGCAAAGACGCGCTGTGTCTGCCCACCACGTCCAAGCTTTCTTGGCTGCTCAGTCTCCCGATATCTATGCTTACCCCCGCCCCAAGCTTGAAAACTGCCATCGCGTCATGCCGTGCAGGATGGCGGAGCACGGGGAACCGGGGCTGGCGCTGCCGCTGCACATTGCAGGCGCGGGCGTCGCGGCGGCGATTATCGGCTCGCTGTTTGTGCGCACGCATGAGGGCGCCTCCCAGGCGGCCTTGCTGCAGGCAAGTGCTCGGAGCTTGGTGATGCACAGCCCGCTAAGGCGCCTGCATTCAGGCGAGCTGTTTGAGTGAAAGCTTTGTAAGCCACACTGGCTTTCGACTTCACGCATGGCTGCATTCGTCTAAAGGCACAAGTGCCACAAGTGCCATCATCGCTGTTCCACCCGAAGACCTGTGAACTTCGAGTATTCAGGCAGCGACTGGTGCTGACTTGGTTCTGTGATGGCGATGCAGGCGCTGCGGACAGGGACCAGCATCGCCAGCGTCATCCTGATTCTGGCGGCGGGACTGATAATCCCCAACATGGGCTTCCGCGCGCCGCTGGCCCTCTTCAGCTGCGTCTTCATTGGTGCGCGCTGCCCTTTCCGTTCAGAACCTTCCGATGATAAGCTGACGGAGGAGGTGTATTACACACACAATGGCTGATGCCCCATTCGGTTGGTGCATGCGGCCGCCGGTTGCGTTGTCTGAAATGACATGAGGAGGACAGCGTGACTCATTCTGCTCCATGCCCTGAACATGTCCTTTTTCTTTCCGTGCAAATCAGCACGCTGTGCTTGCTGCTCTGCAGGCCTAGCGACAGGGGTGCTTATAGGGACAGCCACAGAGTACTGGACGAGCTCAGCGTTCTCGCCGGTGCAAGGCATCGCAGCAGCCGCCGAGACCGGCCCGGCCACAGTGCTCATCAGGTGCGCGCCTCGACATTCACATTGGCGCCTTGCTGCAGCCCCAACATGCTCCTCCAAACAGATACGCTTCTGTACTGACTGCGGCAGTAGCGCATGAGTGACGGCCAACAGTGACGACCACCCCTGCCAGATCGACAGACGGAGCTGCAAAGATCCAAGTTCTTCTGCTGGAAGGAATAAACACTATGCGACTTGCGCACCCTGTGACAGTGGCCTGGCAGTAGGCACGTGGTCCATGCTCCTGTTGACAACTACATCTGAGGAAGCGCACAAGCCACCTTGCAACATGTGACAGGGGCCTGGCGGTAGGCATTCTCTCCCCGCTGCCGTCGACATTGTACCTCCAACCCTATTGCAGTATGTCACAGGGGCCTGGCGGTGGGCATGTTCTCGACGCTGCCGTCCGCAAATCATTTCTGAACAAATTAAAACCCTGTTGCATTGTTTTGACAGGGGCCTAGCGGTGGGCATGTTCTCCACGCTGCCGTCGATAGCGCTCATCGTGGCCGCCATAGTCGCCACGCTGCGTCTGGCCGGCATGTATGGTGTCGCGCTCGCGGCCGTCGGCATGCTCAGCACGCTGGGCGTCACCCTGGCGGCCGACGCCTACGGACCCGTGGTGGACAACGCCGGCGGCATTGCGGAGATGGCCGACATGCCACCGGAGGTGCGGTTTTCACTTTCTCTGTTTGCGAAACGCTCTAATGGAACGCATCCATCGGCATGCTCAGCGCGCTGGGCGTCACCCTGGCGGCCGATGTGTACGGACCTGTGGTGGACAATGCCGGCGGCATGCGGAGATGGCCGGCATGCCGCCGGAGGTGGGGGACATTCTGAAGTGGCAACTCTGTGATCTAGGACGCTTTCTCCTAGCAGATGCATACAGTCCTGTGGTGATCCGCGCCGGTGGCATCGCGGAGCTGGCCGACGTGCCACCAGAGGTGGGAGAATTGTTCTGAAGTGGCGATCCTGTGTTCTAGGACGTCTTGTCCTAGCAGATGCATACAGCCCTGTGGTACCCAATGCCGGCTGCATCACGGAGATGGCCGACATGCCACCGGAGATGAGTAGGGTTCTAAAACGCCGGCTGTGGGATCGCTCTGCCGCACTGCATGCGTGTGATTGAGCTTGCTGGGTTGTTGGGGCTGCTAGGGGTGTGCAGGGCCGACCGCGGACACCACTGCCGATGCACACCATTGACCGAGGTGGGCGCCTGATGCCTGAACATAGCTGGCGGCGACCCTGCATGGGCACTTGACGGTGTGCAGATGCGCACAGCGTCCTGAACGCACTGGCCGACATGCCGGCCACCGGTCTGCGGAATGAAGCATCAAAAGCTTTAAATTGTTTCCATAACATTGGACAACGTTTTGCAGGTGCGGGAGCGGACAGACGCCCTGGACGCGCTGGGCAACACGACAGCCGCAACAGGAAAGGGCTTTGCCATCGGCAGCGCTGTGCTCACGGCGCTGGCGCTGCTGTCGGCGTTCCAGGCAGAGGTGGTTTCCAGCGGCGCGGGCGCCCTGCACGCCGACATCATCGCGGATCCAGCGGTAAGGGTTTTGTCATAATTCACGGGACAGAAGCCGGACTGCGCTCGCGCTGCCGTCTGCATTCGCACAGCTGTTTCAGCGGGAGGTCGTGCCCAGCGGCGCGGGCGGCCTGCACGGCGATAACATAGCAGACCCAGCGATGGGTTGCATACGATTATGCGGGTAGATTGTCTGGTCATATACGATGGATTGTGATGTTTTTTAGGACTCTGCTGCCGGGGCCCTGTGTGCGACACCATCGCTGATGCTGCGCTAACTCTATGAACATTTCGCACCGGCAGTCGTGCTGACGGAGCAGCACAGGCACGCTCTGAAGGTTTCAGCTCGCCATGGCAGGCTATCGACAAATTTACAGCATGTGATTGTCGCAGCAACGTACAGTGTTTAGGGAGTTCTGGCTGTCGGCCGGGTTTAGAGGGGGCTGGCACAGCAGTAGGTCACCAAATTCGTGCCCGCGCAGGGGCCCTTGCTGCTGCTGCGTGGCGTGCTGCCGCTCGTCTTGTGCGGGAACCAGCGTTTGTTCGGAAATGTTTTTCCCGTGAAGCCCCTCTATCCTACCTGCAGGTGATGCCAGGGCTGCTGCTTGGCGGCGTGCTGCCGTTTGTGTTCTGCGGCTTCACAATGCTGGCCGTCGGCAAGGCCGCCTCGGCAGTCATTCAGGAGGTACGGCGTTGAAACAAAGTAAATCAGTGCTCAGAGCAGCACAGACTGGATGCACCATTTGCCATGCTGCAGAATGAGCAGCAAGCGGTGCTGGTCAGCAGGCATGTTGCACCAGCGGGCAGGACTGCTTCACGGCAGCTACGCGGCATCACCTGCTGAACTCCAGCTTGTGCTCCCTGTAGTGCTGTCTGCCGTGCTCAGATTGGCTTTTTCGCTGTGCGCTTCAGTTGCGGCGGCACATCGGCCTGGGACTGCCGGACGAGGACAGCCGCCTCGATTTGTGATACACGCACCGCGATTATACTGCTGCTCACAGCAACACCTAGACGCTCCTCATATTTCCTCTTCCAGGTGCGGCGGCAGTTCGACCTGGGACTACTGGACGAGGGCAGCAGCATGAAGCCGGACTACAAGCGCTGCGTGGAGCTGGTGACCACCGCCAGCCTGCGCCAGATGGTTGCGCCGGTGCGCCTGCATGCTTGGCTAGACATAAGCATCCACAAGCATCCAAAGTCAAACATCAACCACTCAGAGCGCGGCTGAAAGCGCTGCGTGGAGGCGGTCACCACTGCCCGCCTGCTTCTCTGGTCGCAGGGCCTGCTGGCCAACACCACGCCGCTGGCAATGGGCTTCCTCGGCGGCGCAAAAGGCGTCTTTCAAAGGAACTTGAGCCGACTTTTTTCAACTGTGATTTCCCCGCTGCTGCAGGGCCTGCTGGCGATCGTCATGCCGCTGACGCCGGGCTTCCTCAGCGGCGCGTCGGCGCTGGCTCTGTATCGATTACTGTTTCATGAGGCAGGCACACTCAGATGTTCATCTTGTCACTGCAGGGCCTGCTGGCGATCGTCGCGCCGCTGGCGGTGGGCTTCCTCGGCGGCGCGTCGGCGCTGGCGGGCTTGCTCACGGGCGCCATAGTGTCGGGCAGCCTGCTGGGGCTGATGATGGCAAACGCCGGCGGCGCCTGGGACAACACGAAGAAGTACATCGAGGCGGGCGCGCACGGCGGCAAGGGCTCCCGCTGCCACCGGGTGCGCAACTCATCTGAACACAAACCTAAATTTCTGAAAGTCTTCAGGTTCTCTAACCAGAAAGCACACTCCACGACGGACGCGCACAGCAGCAAGGGCACTTGCTGCAACGGGGAGCGCAGTTGCCCTTGAACTGAATCTCCAAACCAGATCCCTGATCCTTCAGGCTTCAGCATGGAGATATGCATTGGAACCTGCGGCTGGCACGCACTGCGGCAGGCGCCGCGCTGCCACTTGGTGAGCGGTGTAGGGCGTATAGTGGTGCATCGTTCGGGAGTGGAAGGTGTCAGGCGCTCATTGTGTGCGAGGTCAGGGGAAAGGCGCAGATGTGCAAAGCTGCTGTTGTCTGATTACGATGCTGGCGGCGTTGGTGGGTGACACCGAGGGCGACATGCTGCTGTGGCTGATGGTTGGGGTAAACAGAAAGGAACTCCATTTTGAATGCAAAGGACTCTTTCCCTGTGGATGGTGCAAGCGGCGGTGTTGGGCAACACGGTGCGTGACGTGCTGCTGCAGCAGGAATAATTTAAAGGACTCTTTCCCTACATCTCCTTGTTGATGATGCAGGCGGCGGCGGTGAGCGACACGGTGGGCGACGTGCTGCTGCGGTTGATGGTTGGGCCAATGTAAACGACTATTTAGCTAAATGTCGTTATTGATGGTGCCAGGCGGCGGTGGTGGGCGACACGGTGGGCGACCCCTTTAAGGACACCGCCGGCCCCGCCGTCAACATCCTGATCAAGGTGAGACGGGCTTCAACACGAGTGGGTTCGAGCTCGTGTGATACCCTTCACCATCAGCAGTGCACGATGGCTTAGACGACCTGATTGCGCTGTACAAGCCGGGGGGTTGAACGGCCAATCGTGCGTCCTGTCGCTGGCATCTGTCTGTGTCTCAGCGATTAACTCCAAGTGCTCTTGCGCCGTGCAGGCGTGCGCCGTGCTTGCGCTCATTTGCGCGCCGCACATAGGGCCCTAATCGGGGCGCCTCTGCGGCCGCCGGGCGAGGCTGCTCTTCCAGTGCCGCCGAGAAACACAATAAGAGGGCGGCATGAACCCCGAGTTCTACGCCTTACGTTTTTCGTGCGTCGGCGCGCTATTCGGTGATGCGAATTGGCTTTGGAGTCTCTGCCGATCAGCAGCATTCCCATTTTTTCACACTGCACCGTAGGATGAGATCGGTCCTGCCTTGCCGATGAAATAGAGAGTCCCACTCAGTCTCGGAACAATCGGTGAGCTGGCGCTTTTGCCTTCTCACAGCCTAGTACCCCATTCAGAAGAGACTTTCGCGCTCGAGCGTTGCGCCTGGAGCCCAGACAGGAAGGTGCAGCGTGTTTGCAACGACCAATTGAGGAGCTGCTGTTATTTGCACGCACAATCCTGACGACAGCCGCAAGATGCAGTCGATCGCAGCGGCCAGCATGCACGCGGCGTCGCCGAGACTCGGAACGCAGCCGCTGCCTCAGATGCGCAGCTTGCCGCCAACAGGCCTGGGCGGCTCGCTGCTGCCGGTCATGCACCATGTCGGCAGGAGCGCAGTCTGCAGCCGACGCACGGTCAGATGCATGAACGCGCAGCAGCGCCCCTCTCAAAAGGTGAACATCGGTTAAATTGATAACAGAGAAGCACTGATGTCAGTTCAGCAAGGGTTCTTGTTGGCACGTGGTTCCGGAGGTGGTCCTTCGGGATGGTGATCGATCTGCGAAGGCTTCACGCAGCTCTCGCCGTGCGCTGCAAGGCACGACCACACGCGCGAGTGTTCAAGCTGGTACACGATACATCAGGAATAGCTGCGAGCGTGTTCCCAGCTGCAGGAAATGCTCAGGCGGGTCGGTTCTGACGCCATTGCGCGCACACAGAGCAGCGAACGCAGGTGCTCGCTTCTGGCCATTCTCAAGAACCCTCGTCTGCCAATTCTTTTGCGCTTCCTGACGCAGGCAGTCTTCGTTCCAACGCTGGCGACGCGCGTGCCGCGTGAAATTTGTTGAATACATATATGTGTGGGATTCATGTCTGCTTTGTTCATCGTGTACAGGCTGTTGGCGTTCCTGACGCTGGCGACCGTGCCGCACCACAACTTCTTGTAACATTTTTGTCCAATTGACTTATGTTTGTATGCAGGCTGTCGGCGTTCCTGACGCTAGCGACGGGCGTGCCGCACCACAACTTCTTGCAGTATATATATTGGATTTACTTTTGTTTGTATGCAGGCTGTCGGCGTTCCTGACGCTGTCAACGGGCATGCCCCACCACAGCTTGATGTCCTTCGCCGCGGCCATTGTCGGCTCCTACCGCCTGATCGGTGCGTCGCAGCTGAGTCGCCAGCCCTGCACGCTTTTGTGTGATGCTGTTCCTTTTTTTTCCTAGTCGATAGTGGTGAAACAAGGAGCTTCCGCAGAGCAAGATCGACACGCCAACACATCAGACACGCCAAGCGCATCACACAACACCTCCAACGATGTCGTCGTGACGACCTGCAGGCGCGGTGTTCGACACCTTCCACGCTGGTCTCCATCATCATCGCCGCCTTTCGCTTCAAGGCGCGCCAACCCTGAACTGTAAATCCTATACTGGTATCCGTCATCATCGCCGCCTTCTGCTTCAAGGCGCGACAACTCTGACCTGTAAACCCTCAACTGGTATCCAATGTCGTTGCCGCCTTCCCCTTCAGGGTGCGTCCGCCACCAGAACTCCTGACTGTGCTCGCCTGCAGTGCACACTACTCATGTCAGCAACGCATTGCCTGTGGCATATCTGCAGCCACATGCCGCGCTAGCAGCGCACCGTGCAGGATCGAGCTGGGAGGCATGGACCAGCAGGTGAAACAACATCAGCGTCCAGACTCTCGATAGCCGCTGTCCGAACCACCCGCTGTCCGAGTAAACCTTTGCTTAATGCTCTCTGCGCCGCGCACCGCAGGTGGACTCGGCAGCGCTGCTGCAGGGGACCAAGCAGAACGCCGACGAGGCTGGCCTGGACATCGTCAACAAGGCGGGCATGGTGAGAGGAGAACACCAGAAAAGAGAAAATATGAATTTTCACGCTGACAACCTTGCAATATTGACGCCGGCGAGGCGGGCCTTGATATCATCAACAAGGCAGGCACCTGTCCCCAGACTCGCTGCAGCGCTAGAATCGTTGATTCTTCATACTGCATTACCTGCATACGCAAAACGGCTCTGGAAGGCTGACCAGTTCTACGATTGATGGCAGGTGTCTGTGCGGTTGATTCCGCTCTGCACAATTTAGAACTTACCGGGCGCTAATTATGTGGTTGGCAGGGCACTGCTCTGTTCAACGCGGTTGTCAGTGAAACGCAGGCGCCCTCGTCCTGCGGTTCGCGACGAGGGCACCAGCATGCTTGTTCGTTTATCTCACCACAATAATTGTCAACTTTTGCAGTTCGAGGGCGCTAGCATGGGCGGCAAGGAGGGACTGGGAACCTACCTGGCGGCAAAGAACGCCGCTGGTCGAAATTCATGCCATATCGCTTATTCGTTGACAATCCCCGATGTGTTTCCATTTATTGTAAAGGAAGAGGGCGCTAGCATGGGCGGCAAGGAGGGGCTGGGCGCCTACCTGGCGGCGAAGAACGCCGCTGAGCTGCGCCGCGCCCGCGCCGGCGGCAGCGGCGCCAACGGCGGCGGCTCCGACGCACTGCTGTCCGGCCTGCCCTCCACGTGCGCTCATCAAACAGTTCTGCACAAGACTATGCTTTGACGGCAGAGGCCACAGAGCACTTGATGGAAACAAAGAGCGGTTAATGTTCTTGGAAATTCCTGTGGCCTGGCAGGCTCCGAAGTCAACGAACATGTGAGGAGGATTGATCTGACGAGGGATCGCGCACATTACTCAGCCAGTGTCGGCGCAAACTCGGCCAACGAACACGGCCTACCTTCGCATGGCGGCCATGTGCGGGAAACCCCAGAGCGCCCCAACGCATTAGAGGCCATGGCGGCCAAGGCGGCGAGTAAGGCCTGGGAGCACGGCCAATGAACTCTCCAGATTCCTTCGCTGCAGGGCAGTTACAAAAGGCACATCGTCAGTCTTTCTATCTTGCAAGCGTATGCGGACCAACATGCAGTATGTGAAGAGCTGCGCTGTGCTGCAGGGCGGCTGCAGGCGGCGAGAGACGGCGGAACTTCGAGAGCGCGCGTGACCCGTCGGTGTACCAGCTGAGCACGCTCCGCCGACTTAAAGATGAAGTCCGACAACTCGAATGTCATCGCCGCAGGGTGGCCGGGAGCGGCGAGGCGCGACTGGACTTTGAGCGCATGCGCGACCTGGTGGGCCAGCTGAGCGCGCCGCACGGGCACGGTGTCTCGGAGCAGCGTCTGCACCAGGCCTGCGATCCCTCTACGGCGACCATGATGGGTGAGAGAACAGAGCATCTCAATGCATTTTCAAGCTCGAAACGTTATATAAATGTGCGTCCTGAGGCGCATACGCCAGGCCTTCGGCTTTCTCGACGCCGATCATGATGGGACATCTTGCTGCTTAGAAGGGAGTGTCAGACCGCATCCACAATCAATAAGAAGGCTCTCCCACCAAAACGGGTGCGCCAGGCCTTCTGTACTGGCGACAAGTGGCTTTCTATGATCAGAAACGCAAGTACCTCCTTGATTTATAGCGCCAGGCCTCCGGCGCCGTGAATGCCAGGGGCGGCAGATGACGTCATCCTTGACTATGATTTTGCGCTGAAGTCTACACCAATCCCTAGATCCAGGGGGGACTTGTGTTCGTATGCGCCAGGCCTTTTGTCCTTGGACGCTGGTGTGTCACCTCCCTCGTCGTGGTACTAGACCCAGTAACAGGAATAGGACTGTGACCGTTAATAGGACAGTGAGCACTAATATTATGCCAATGCACAGCAATGCACGTGAACCTCTCGGGGCATCCCTGCGCCCTGCGCCAATCGCTTGACATCGGATGCCCTACGGCAGGTGCAGTGCTGATGTTCACATGTGTTTCACGAATTCTGTGCAGATTTGCCAACTGCAAATTCGCGGCGTTCAATATGTGACTTTGACAGGCTGCTGAACTGCGATGCTCCAATCGCAGAACTAGTTTTTGACATCCAAATGTAGCCATCGTTGCACCGTGCATTGCGGATGCTCATGCCTGCTGAAATTCAGATCTGACTCAAAATCTTGCCACTCGCTGCTACAGGGTCATCGACCTGGGCGAGTTCGTGGAGCTCTACAAGGTGGTGTACTGAGCAGCCATACGAGACAAGGTTGCCGTCATGTCGCGTAAACGGGCAGTAAACGGCGGCCCTTAGGCATTTGCTGTCGCCGATGACAGCCGCACGCAGCGAGGCAAAGACAGGCGATCTGCGCTGCCCGGCCGGCTGATAGATCGTGGCTGGGGCATGACGCTTGCGAGCATATGGTGAAGGCGGCAAACAGTCGATAAAGTTGAGGGGTGGATGCTGCGCTCAGAAAAGGTCGCGACAAGATATTTGTGCACCTGGAGCAGGCTGCAGGCAGTGTTGTCGTTGTGCGGGTCGTGAGTGGGCTCTAGAGAGCTGTTCTTCAGCAGAGAATTTGTGGTGAGTGTTTAGCCTACGGCAGCTGTCCGTACAGGGTTCCATGTTTGAGCGGCGTGGAGGTTCATTGAAGCTGGTACTGTTCGTCATGACTTGTTAGATCATTGGCCGTGTCTGCTAACCGTGTTCCTTGGTCTAACCCACAGAACCGGCTTATAATAAGTACCAAGGGTATTTGCAATGTCCACGTTACCCACTCTTTTCTAGAAACCGCTTGTAGTCTGAAGGCACCATGTGTCAATCTCCCTGCGGTGCGTCAACCAAGGTGGGTAGTAAATACAATGACGCACACTCGTATCCGCTCCCTAAACCGCCTTCTCTCACCCAAGGTTGTTTCTCACACACTACCAATCGCCCACCATGAACTTCACGCCTGCCTGCCACGATGGCCGCAATCGATGCCGACAATTCCGCGCCGTGTCGCTCTGAAGCGTTCTGAGGGGTAAAAGATGTTGCAGTGCCACCCTGCTGCAGCGAATCAGCTGCCGCCGATTGCGATCCCGGCTCAGATTCCGTCAATTTTGCCAGTCTTGCTCAGGGTGGGTGGATCCTCACTCCGATGATGTTGCATGTAAGACACGCTTCACGCGGCAGCGGGGCCTGGCGGCAGCGGCTCGCCGGCGATCTCCGCCGCCTCAGCGGCCACCGCTGGCGGCGCGGCGCCGCCCGCCGGCCGGCTCTTCGCGAACGCCCGCAGCACGCTCGCAAGACGCTCCATGGCGGCTTCCAGATCAGCGTCCGAGGCGGCGGCGAAGGAGATGCGCACAAAGGGGCAGGGCGTCGGCGGCCGCGGGCCCAGCGCGTGGCAGATGCGGCCTGCGCGCATGGGGGCAGGCGATTCGTTTGCACTCAGAAGAGGGTGTTGTGGCATCAAGCGGAGTTGTCGATGGCAGCAATGATCTGCACATAAAAGAAGCTAAAGCTAAAGGTTCTTTTCAAGCACACTCTCCAGAGGCCCCTTCCCTCCCCTGTGCTTGTTCACCAGGCAGAGGCTTCTGACACGACACGCAGATTCGCAATTCAGCTCGAGACAAATTCATCATCCTAATACCATTCGAGCATTCCGACTGTGACACAAGCAAGGTCACAACTCTGATCTGGGAAAATGCTCACCAGGCACGAAGACGACGCGCGCTTCAGCGCACAGGTCCAGGATCTCGTCTGCGTCCTTGACACCGGCGCCCAGCGCCATCCACATGAACATGCCCGCCTGCAGGAGCGCGTAATTGTCATCGAGCCGCATGTCGGCACAACATCGGGCGCAACCGATGCCAGTCTTTTGAGGCGGCCAACGGCTAGCGCGGCGGGTCATGCCAGTAGTTTTCCGCATTGCGAACTGCCGTGAAGTGGGCTTGAGACATGGCAGCTAGACTTCGAGAGCAGTGCCTGTGGGACGTAATTTCACTTTGGCCTCAGGGTACAACGACATTGAACAAGAACAGTATTGACCTGCGGCGCGAGCCAGCTGGCGAGGCGCTCCAGGGTCTTTACGCCGAAGCGAGGATGATGCATGACGCACTACAGCCACCTCAAAGATCATCACATCTCTGGTTTGAACAGCGCTCCCATCACAAGGAGCATCACCTGTGGCGCGAGCCAGCTGGCGAGGCCAGTCAGGCGCTTCTCCGCCGCTGCAAGGATGACGCCGGCGCGGCGCGCGTACGAGCGCTGCATGTCGGCCACGTGGGCGGCCAGCCCGGCGTTGCCCCACGCCGACAGCATCTCCGTCACCATCACCTGTAGACGAGCAGACGAGTCCCCAAGTTGCTTCGACAGACTGACACAGAAGGCAATGACAGACGTGTGTACGCCAAGCAACATCGAGGCTTGAGGCTACAGCATCTGCCGCCCCACATTGCTAGCATCTCCGTCACATCACCTGCAGGGCGGAATGAGCACAACGAACGCATGATGGAGCAGCGGGAGACTGCCAGAGTACAGACCACTCTCGCAGAAATCGGGCGAGCCCTCAGAAAGAAAGTGGGGCAGGGCGTCTTGACTGCATGGCCACTTGTGCCATCTTCCCACCAAAGCGACGGTGCTCACAGCCTTCCTTCCTAAGATTTACCTCTCAAACACTGACATCAGATCTCATATGTGTGGTGCAGCAGGCGCCCAGGGACGACCCTTTCCACCATTGGCGTTCGCAACTCTGAAAGTTTCCTAACACATACCCTACATACACCCTTGGTACTAATCCGCCAACAAGATTCTCACCTGATTGGCGGAGCAGGCGCCCAGCAACAACGCAGTGATGTAGTAGGCCAACTTCTTGATGAGCGCTGAGGCCTGCATCATTGTTGCAGCTTTTAAATCGCCGAAACCCTCACCTGCGTGGTGGAGCAGGCGCCGAGGGATGAGCCGGTGATGCAGTAGACCAGCTTCTGGATGATGGCCGGCGCGCCCGTCGCCCAGCCCAGGCGCAGCCCGGGGGCCAAAAACTTTGCAAAGCTGTCCAGCCGCACGACGCGGCCATCGGTATCGAGCGACAGGTAGGACCGCTCCAGCCGGTCCAGGCCCTTGGGCTCGCCTGCAAGACGGGATAGACTGGGCGTCAGGCAACATGCGCTGACATTCCACAGGATTTCGAGGCTGCGATTCGCGGCTCGGCGAACATGGAAGCGAGAGGATTCAAACTCTGCTTCCAACCCCCAAAGCTGGCAGAATCGAAGGTGCAAGCGCAAAGACACGCCAGTGCCCTGCTTTCACCGAATTCAAAGCATGAGATTGCGCTAGCGCACCAGAGGCGTCAGGGAACTGGAGGTAGTAGTACGGGTCGTCCTCCAGCACGATCACGTCATACCGGCGGCAGATGGCATAGATCTCCGCCTTGCGCCCCAGCGGCACTGTGGACCCTGCGGCAGCACAACACAGCAATTCAGTGTTCTGGATGGCTTTTTGAACTGCAGGGTCACATCGGCGGCAGATGGCGTAGATCTCCGCTGTGCGTGCCGGTAGATCATGGCGCCTGCTGCAATGGACCGGCGATTCGGTGCAACCCGATGCTGGTCGCTTGCAGGAGCGGGCATCAAATGACCTGACCATCAAGCCTCCACGGTGCCGGTGCAACATCATTGCAAGTTTTGAACGTGAGCAGGGGACGGATGAGAAAAGGCAAGGCTGATGTACTGGTGAAGAGTCCAGTGCATTGCTGAAGCCTCTACCTGTGGGGTTCTGCCCCGTCGGCACGGTGTACAGCACCCGCGGCGGGCGGCCGCCGGTGCGCTTTGCCGCCGCCGTCGCCTCCTCCAGCGCCGCGGACAGCTCATCTGGCAGCATTCCCGACGCGTCCATGGCGACAGGGAGCGCCTTGTAACCCCGCAGGTTGATGGTGCCCTCCACCATGTGGGAATATGTGTACTGCTCCGTGAGCATGTAGTCCCCCGCCTCCATCAGCAGCGAGCACAGCATCTGCGCGCAAGGTGAGACATCTACGTCAGACGCCACCGGGGCAGGGGTTCGCGGCCCTACACTGCTGTTTTGCATGCGAGCAGCGCTTGCGTGCGTGCTTCGACGCCTGGTCTCCTTGAACGCAGTGATTGCAGAAGCAGCTGGCAAACATGCTCTATGAGTTTTCGCAAAAGCTCTGTGGCGGATTTGGAGTTGGCCGTGATGCAGGTGGCGTGTCTGGATTGCAGTCGATGTGCTCAGAGAACTTGAGTCTGATCACCAATGCTTTTGAACGTATCTTACCTCCAGGGTGGCGTTGGAGCCGGTGGTGATGCAGGTGGCCGTCGGCGCCAACGGCGCATGCATCGCCGCGGTGTGCGCCGTCGCCCAAGCATGCAGCGGCGGGTAGCCGGTCGGCGCAATGCAGTACTGCTGCATTGCGTTGAGCTGCAACAAAACGAGCAGGAGCAGCATCAGCGATTATTGTCAGCAAGCTGTCCATTGCCGTCCTGACTGATTGGCTGCATTGACTATCCGAGGCAGGACTGCTGGTTGCTGCATCGTCAGTTGGCGGCACAGAGGCAGTCACCGGTGCGGCACAGTGAGTTGCTGCTCGCAGCCGCTGCAGAAATCAGAAACCTGAACTTGCGTGCGTTTTCAAACCAGAAGCTGCTTCAGCTGGCATGCGTCACCAAGGGACGGTCCGCCAAAACTAAGGCCGCCACGCAGCGGGCAGGTCACTCGCCTTTGCGGGGTCGTCGATGCTGACGCTGGTGCCGTCGCGCAGCGTGTACGACAGCTGCGTGATGGGAAAGGCCTCTGCCGCGGGGAAGCCGCCGTGGAGGCCGATGACGCCCGGGATGCCGGTGTAGCGCGACGCAATTATGCGCAGCGTTGGCGGCTCGCGCGCCACGCCCTCAGCGCTCAGGTGCTCGTCCCAATTGACGGCGGCGCCTGCGTGAGTGTCAACAACAAGTGCAGCGAGGCAGAATATATGATGTGGCATAGTGTGAGTGAAGCGAAGCATTGGCGGCTCCCGTGCCCCGCCCTCGGCGCTCAGGTGCTCGTCCCACTTGACGGAGGCGCCTGTGGGAGACGCAACGACTCACGGTGGCGGCGACGGCGGCGGCCATGGGCACCGTGATGTGTGGACAGCACGCATACTGTGTCCTCTAACCGCGTGACAGCGAGAGCATGTGCAGTGCGACCAACCTGACAACGCATCGTTGCGCCAGGCAGACATCCAAGATAGATGCTGACAAGTACTGCTGACTCCGCTGCTGCCTTGCCAGGCACCTCGTTGACTGGCACAGGCGCCACTCCCAAGGCGTGTGGTGTGCGTTGGGATCGAAGTCTCTAGTTTGAGCTGGCGGAGGGTTGAGGTGTACGGGCTGCACAGAATTCGAGCAGGTCTTTCAAGAGTCGTCGGGCTCGGCAGCTTCGACGTCACCAACCTGCAGCGCTGCACCGGGATAGCGAGCGTTGTCGCTTCCACGCATGGTCCAGCTCGTCAGCGGCTGTGAGCGAGGACGAGCTGGTGGCGGCATCGAAGCTTTTGCGGTCCGCAGGCATCTCCACCACGCCGGGCGCGCTGGCGATCGGCATGGTTGACAGCGGGTAGCGAAGCTGCGACTCAGAAGGCCGCGACGAGGCAAGCGCAGAGTCGCAGATATCGGCCGAATAAACGCAGCAGGAATCAGGGGTTGTACGAGTGCACGTTGTCTGCTCCGATCGTCGCTTGAGTGTGAGGCGCACAAATTGCAGATTTAGTCATGAATAATGCCGAATAAGCTTGGCAAGAACTGCCTAATTATAGTAGGCCTAAAGTGAAGCCTCCCGCAGCCCAGCAGTTGCTCATTCGGTCGCCGGCGTGCTAGCTCATGGTATGCTGCGGGTAAACACATCAGGTCAGCTGAGCTTCCTGCAGCGAAGGTGTATCCGCATGCACAAGTCGGTAATGCGGGTTGAACCATCCGAGGTAGCAGCCGTCGGTGCCTGCCAATCCATGCGTGACACCTGCCGCGAAACGATGAACATTTCAGCACAAACGACATCACACATTGGCGCGCCACTGCAGGTGCGTGGTGTTTTTAAGCTTCCCCTGAGCGCCTTGTGCAGACTTCGCGGATGCCTTGCCTGCAGCTTCATCCTGTGTACGCTGGTAGCGACCCTTGGCGCATTGATCTTGACGAATTGCATCTCCACACATACAGAGGAACGCCAGCCCGGCGTCGGACGCGTCGGACACCAGCATCATGCCGCCGGCGCGGCATTGCGCCCGCGGCGGCGGCGGCACAGACCTGTCAGCAACATCAGGTGCGAGCACGCCGGTCAGCTCCGGCGCCGAGGCGTCGCGGCCAAAGTCGGCCCGGCGGCGGGCGGCGGAGGCGCTGCTGGCCTCCCGCCACGAGGCGGCGGCGGCGCAGTTGGCTCGGCCGTGGGGCTCGTCCATGCTATTCCGCAGCAGCCCGCTGTCAGCGCGCAGCGGCAGCCCGGCGGTGACGCCCAGCGGCCTGGGCGGCCAGTTGCGCGGTCTGCCGCACGTCAGCAGCACCGCGAGCGACCTGGACTCGTGCAGACTCGGCGGCGGCGTATTCGGCGCCGCATTTGGCGGCGCCGCGTTGGCCGGCGGCGCCAAATGCGGCGCCGGCCGGCGCGGCGCCCACGCCGCGACACAGCTCACAACGGAGGACGCCGCCTCGGACTCGGCAGAGGAGGACGAGCTGCTGCACCTGACCGCTGCTGGCGGCCCTGCAGCAGCGGAGCAGCAGCTGCACGCCGGTGCTGCAGCCGACGAAGCACACGAGGTCGGCCTGTGGGAGGCGGTGCATGTGCCGGCGTGCGCACCCGATGCACCCTGCTGCCACCTGCCGCGAGCCGACAACGCCGCCAACGCCGCCCCTAGCGCCAGCCAGGCAAGCACGGCCAACCCGGCGGCGGCCGCGCAGGACAGCGGCAGTGATGGGATGACTGGCGGCGGCGGCTTGGCGGTCGAGGCCGCCGTGGCGCGGGCAGCCGCCGCGGCCGCGGAGCCGCCGCCGCAGCCGGCGCGCCGCCGCGCAAACGCGCCGCCCTGGTGCAGCTTCCCAGTGGCGGTCCCCCACATCGAGTGGGCGGCGCTGCTGGGCGACATGACGCGTGCGCAGCAGCGGCAGGACGGCAGCGACAGCAGCGAGGCGGCCTGCACATCCTCCATCGAGCTGGGCCCCATCCAGGCAAGAGACTGCACTGCGGTACAGCAACAGTGCGTACTGGCTGTGCTGCATGCACGCCATACTGTGACTGCTGGCGCTGCCAACTGGTGGCCGTGCTAAAGCTTCCTTGCATGGCGCTGAGGAGCCCCGGGCACCTGGGGGCAAGCATGTTCACCACCTTGGTTTGTGATGCTTCTGGCTGTGACGAGAGCGTTGCATTAATACATTCTAAACAAGCACGCAGGTGCACCTGGTCGAGAGGGAGGAGCAGGCGGGACCGGTGAAAGACGCGCTGCTTGCCAGCTTAGGAATCTGAGCGCCAGCATGGAAATTGGAACCCTTGCACATGTGTGCAGGTGCACCTGGTGGAGCGGGAGGAGCAGGCGGGGCCGGCAATCGCCGCGCTGCGCGCCAGCATGGCCGACGCCGTCGTCGCCATCGACCTGGTGCGCTTTTGCGGGTGTTGACAGCCGAAGGTGTCTCTGCCTGTCACTCAGTGAGATGTGCTCGATGTTCGAATATGTGCGTGATGCAACGTCCAGGCCGCAGTGCTTGAATGCTGTTGTCCACTGATACAACTTCGGCATCGCAGAGCTTTGCCTCTGGAAGCCATTTGAGGCTGGCTAAGCCCACGTGCACAGGAGTGGCGGCCGGACTTTGGGCGGGGCAAGGTGTCGCGCGTGGCGATGATTCAGCTAGCGTCCTCGTCCGTGGCGGTGCTGGTGCGGCCGTGCACGCTCGGCTGGCGGCTGCCAGCCTGCGTGCAGAAGCTGCTTAGGTGAACCTCTTCTTCTACATTTGCTGTATCCTGCGCAGCAACCCGGCGGGAGTGGCAGAGGGCTGCACTGATTCCACTGATGACCGAGTGTGCAGACGAGCGACACTTGGAACTGAAAGCCGGGAGAAATTCATAGTCTTTTGGTTGAACCGTGTTGTTGCATACAAGTCCCTGGCCTGTGCAGCGACCCGGCGGTGGTGCTGGTGGGCTTCAGCTGGGAGTGGGCGGAGGAGCGCACATAGAATGCGAGATCTTGTGTGGTTGATTGCCTTGGTGGAAACTTGTATTGAATCTGAAGTCTCTCTGTGCAGCGACCCGGCGGTGGTGCTGGTGGGCTTCGGTTGGGAGTCGGCGGACGAGCGCAAGATGACGCGCACCTTCGGCAAGGGCGCCGGCCGCGCCACTTTCGGTGCCTTTTGCGACCTGCAGGTATCCTTCTGCGACCCTGCGGATACTTTGTGTAGTCCTTATGATGTTCTGCTTTCGACCTGCAGGCGCGCTTTCATCTGCGCCGCAGGCTGCTCGGGTCGTGAAACTCCTGCATTGCGCAGCCGCATGCGTCATAGGCCTGGCTTGCCTGGCTGCCTGCTTGGACATTGTCCAAGAGTGTGTCCCCATCTTTCGTGCCAGGCAATCGCGTCGGAGCTGGGCTACCGCAACCCGGGGCTGGCTAAGGTCACTGCTTCCGTGCTGGGCGCGGTGCTGCCGAAGCCCAAAAAGGTGCGCACAATTCCATGCAAGCTTGTGGCGGAGCCAGAACAGTCCAATAGACCGAGGTGCAGAAGCTTCGGTGCTGAGAAGCACTGTGCAGGGATCGTCTTTTGTCAGCCACAATAAGAAACACTCAAGCAAATTCGCAGCCGGATTTGGCACCCTCACATGTGCCTATGGCTGAATAGCGTTTTGTCGCACAGGTGTCCATGTCCAACTGGGAGCTGCAGCGGCTAAGCCTGCGGCAGATCCAGTGCGTGCTGTGTACAGAGTTGGACGAATACTTCTACCAACACTGCCATCTTGACGTCGCGCAGGTGTCCATGTCCAACTGGGAACTGCCGCGGCTGAGTCTGCGACAGATTCAGTATGCTGCGCTAGACGCCCTGCTGGCCGGCCACGCCTTCCGCGGCCTCAGGTGAACCTAGACATGGCAGTAAACTGAAACGGGCACAGCACTAAGCTGAACTGGCACAGCCCTGGCCTTGGTCATTCCTGAAATTTCCAGTTCTGAGTCTCAAGTATGGAAGCTCAGCATGCCTACGCCTGCCGGCGTCATCTCATCATCTACCCGGCGGTGCCACGGCAGGGTTGCGCCGTGTCACTTGCAGGCTGCACGCTGTGCTGCTGGCGCGCGCGCCGCAGACAGACAGATGAGATGATTGACGAGATTCAACACCTGTTGTTATGTGACATCAGGCTGTGGCACGCGGCGCCGACGCCGTGCGCGGGGTGCAAAGTGCTGCTGGCGCACGCGCCGGCGCCGGGCGGGCGGCTGCTGTGCGGCGATCCCCGCTGCAACCGCTCCTTCAAGACGCCCGGGTGGGCAAGCTAAGGCGAAATGTGTCTAGGTGTTCCCTGAAATGCTAGGTTTTTACGGCAAATGCTCTAGGAGTGCCAGGCATATCCGCGTGGCGACCCCCGCTGCACCGGCTCCTTCAAGCGCCCGGGTGCGCACCTCTGTGCCGCGCGTCTGCCGTGCATTTGCATCTGCAACTGCATTTGCATGTGCGCTGACGAGCTGGCTGCTCCTGGGCCGAGGCATCCCTGCGTATACCTGCAAAGCATGTACCTGTCGCGGGTCCCTTGCGGCATCTGGCCATTCTGAATAATGCTGGCTCATCGCTCCAAATTTGAAAGCACTTGCCGGGTGCAGGAAGCTGGTGGCGCACGCGCAGCAGAAGGGCCACCGCGCCGGCTGGGCCGAGTGCGGCGAGTGCGGCCGCTGCACTGTGCGGCTGCTGCAGGGCGCCGCAGCGCAGCCGGCGGCCCGGAGGCCGCCACCGGCGGTTGCGTCCGCCACTGCTGCGGCCGCGGCTCCTGCCGCCGCCGGCTCGCCTGCTGCAGCATCACCAGCAGCGCCACAGGCAGCAGGGACGAAGGGGCCGGCGGCGTCGGCAGAGTCGCAGCAGAGGGCGGCAAAGCGGCGGAAGGGCGGGCTGCGGGTGGGCGGCGGCGCTGCTGTGCAGGGCGACTAGGATGTTTGGTGCTGTGACACACGAGCCAGGCACAGTCGATGCTGAGAGCTAGGGAGAGTGAAAAACTTTGTTGAACCACGAGCTGGCTTGCAAAAGCTGTCTGTTGCTGCACTCCGCGTGGCGCCGGCAGCACATGGTGGCTTGACTGATGGACCCGCAGTTTTCACAGGTTTGGCTTCGAGCGTTTGTCTGGACATTAGGTCAGGTATTCACGTCACCTGCCAGTCATTCAAGCTCGGCGCGAATGTCAGCAAAAGCATGGGCTGGTTCATAGCATCCCAAAATTGATCCTACAACTGGACCATGACACCAAAGAAAAAACATGTGCTGTGCTCACGCAGCCGGGCAGTCATGGCCGTCAAGTTCGCAGTGCTTAGGAAGCAAACTTCACGCTTGCCGGCAGACGTCCCATCAAAACTTGCGCGGCTGCGTCGGCAGCTAGGTACTCATCGTGTGGCGCCGTCAGGTGAAACCCCGCGGATTGCACTGCCACCACCAGTCGCCGTATTTGGTGCAGGTGGCTCAGCGAGGCGACTCTACGGTCTTTATGCAAGCGCACCACGAGTCATGCATGCCTGGCGGCGCTGGGCGCCAAATGGCAGCAGGCTCTGATGCGCAGGGATGCGCAGGGATGAGTAGTTGTTAATGTGCATATGGGAAGGCTCTGCGAGGCACACCTGCGCACAGGCGGTGCCGGGCCATGCGCCAAAAAGGTCCGGAAGTCGGGGTTGCCCGAGCGCCCGCCGCATTGTCGCCATACAGGCGCCTGGTAGTATACAGGAGGCAGGAACATTTCGGTGGGCTGCAATGGCTGCATGGATGTTGTGGCATGCGCCGGCAGCCTTACATAGTAACGGTGTTCAAGGCTCAACATGAAACCTGCAAGAGCACCTGCGCAGAGATTGGTTACAAATGGTTCTGGCAAGTTGGACTGCTCATAGTTCTATGCGTGTGTGTGGTGTGGAGCGGCTGTCGGCGTGGCCTTGGGCGGCACTGCCGAAGCAGCTGCCGGAGCAGCTGTGGGCCCCGGTTGTGGGTGCGGCGATTGGGGGTTTTCTGCGCCGGTGGATCACCTGAAAGTAGGCATGGCCATGCACGACCAGATATGCAGGCAGGGCTTCCCCACAATGTGTGCGGCGGCCAGTGAGCGGCGGCGACAAGTGGTTTCAATCATGCAGTTGCTCTCGATTCCGGCACAGAATCAGCTGCATACGTACTGCCACAAGCATTTGCCCACATCCCCAGCTTCTACTTCTGTTCATAGGCCCACAAACCAGTGCATGACAGGTGCCGTCCGCCGCTGCTGCCGTGGTGCTGCTGACTGTGCAGCCACCTATTGTGGTTTGATGTTCGTTTGTTGTACAAGCCCCGCTGCTCGAGGCCAATTGAACGGCTGCAACTCAACTTCACGCAGCAGGGAGCACCCGTGTTCCCTTCCAGCAGGCCCGTCAAGAGTGCTTCGCCTGTGACGCTGTACAATGGCCAGAGCACAGCCTTTCAAGCAGCGCCGGCGCACTCCTCGGCACAGGGTTCCGCCAGCAGCAGAGGCTGACACCGCCAAAAAGGCGCCTCGTCAGCGGGACCCATCCCGGGCGCCGGCGCTAGGTTTTAGGGTAGAGCGCGCGCGTCACAAAGGCAGAAACAGGTCCGCCTGGCGCGCCTTGAGCCACGCGCACAGTGTGTTGCAAGCGTCCAGCGCCGCCGCCTTGGCCACCAGCGGCTCCAACACCTATGCACACAATGAGCAGGGTTTGCAACATAGCCACAGATAGTATTTTCACCATATTTTTGGAACGGGCGCAGAGGCGGCATCCCAAAATGTCAGCAGCCGTGCTACACTTGGTCAGGAGTATCTGCGAGATGCGTAACTTTCGAGAGGTGTATGGCGAAACGAACAACAGTGTGAGCAGCTGCCCAGACACGACATTGCAGCTGCCGTGCGGCAGGCAAGCACAGGGGTCTCGAACAGGACCTTCTCAAAGAAATTCAAAGGAAGGACCGCATGAAGAACCTGTTGTCCAACTCACCGCATACAGCACGAATTCGGGGCCGGCATACGCCAGCACAGTGTGCGCCGCCTCCGCAGAAAAGTGCATGCGTTGCAGCGGCGCCGGCGGCGGCTCCTGCGCCTTGGCCGCGGCGGCGGCGTTGGGGCCTGGCGAGCCGCGGGAGGGTGGCGGAGCGTCCGTCGTTGCTAAAGGCTCCCCGGCGGCGGCGGCGTCGCCAAACATTGCCACGTGCACGCGCGAGATCGCCGCCATGAAGTCCTGAGGCAAATGCACGTGTTACGGGTTTTGAGACGCCGCACATGATTGGCAGTGCGGAGTGGCATCGGCTGTGGAATTCCGTGCCACTGGCTCGTCAGGACGGCGCTGAGCAGGGGTAGCTGATGCCGCCGAAGCGGCATTTGACCCAGCATGTGCCAAGGCGGCAACGTCAGCAGGGGTGAGCTGGCAGAAAAGGCCAGTGCAGACTCATCACACACAAGCTCTTGAAAGACATTGCAAGGCTCACACATGACGGAAGAGACGGACCTGAGCGGCGTCTGGGGGCGGCGCGGGCGCCAGATACTGCCGCCGCGCCGGCACATGGTACACAAAGTGCCGCAGCGGCCCCGCCGGGATTGTCACGCACTCGGTGGCGCCAGAATCGCCGTCGCCAGAGTTTTCGCCGGCGCCGACTCGGACTTGAGACAGGTCGTCACTGAGCCGCAGCCGGCCGCCGCCCTCCGTTGCTGCCGCGGCCACGAGCGCCTGCGCCAAACGATTGCTGCCGTCAGTCGCGTCGCAAATTGGTCGTGGTCGCCGGGTGCCATCAGCCCCCCCAGGGGTTTGCTGCAGGTCAGCTTCAGGGCAGCAGGCTGCATATGAGAGACAGATGGGCAGAGCAGCAGAAGCCGTGGTGAAGTGTTGAGCTTCACCACGGCTTCTGCTGCTCTGCGGAGCATTCTGCATCGTGTCTCACGTTTCGTAAGGCAATTTCGTAAAGCAAGCAAGGATGGCAGCATGCGTTTCAAGTGGAGACGCCGTGCAGCGTGATGTCGGCCTCCAGGGTAGCCTGCCCCGCCGATAGCGACTTAGCCGAGTCGAGCGCGCAGTCAATCACAAAGGGAGCTCTTAGGGCTTAGGGGTGTTTCACCTGAATGACGCCGCTCTGCTCGAGGTCGGCCTCCAGGGAGTGCCGTCCCGCCGACAGCGGGCCGAAGGAGTCGGGCACGGCGGACAACAGCGCGACGGCGATGCCGGAAGGCGGATGCAGGAAGGCGACGTAGGCGTGCAGGAAGGCGCCCGGGTTGAGCCGCGGCAGGCACACCGGGCACATCGACTCGCCCTGTGCCACAAAGAGATGCACGTGAAAAGAAACAACACCAGAAAAGCACAACAGGTCGCGAGGGAAACGTGTGCAGCGGGCGGCGCCGGTGTGGACCATGCAAGGCCTGGTGGCTAGCCGTACTGTGCGTGCTGCCGCCGTCCTGGACAGGTCGAAGACCCCGGCTCGGGTCCCACTCTGGCAGGGAAAGCGACAGGCGTGGGAAAGAGACAATGCTTCACACCTGGCGCAGGGAGTCATTGGCGCGTAGAAAGGCGGCCAGCAGGTCCGCGGTCCATGCAGCGGCATCATATATTCTCGGTACAGCAGATTTCATCGCCTTGTCTCAATCGTCGACTGTCGAAGTTCGCAATCATGCCCACCTGGCGCAGGGAGTCGTTGGCGCGCAGGAAAGTGGCCAGCAGCAGCAGGTCTGCCGGGTGCAGCGGGAGCGTCGCGCGGTGCCCCGCCAGCGCGACCAGCCCCGCGTCCGTCAGCAGGACCCCGTACACCGCACCGCAGTCCTGCGGGAACAAAAGGACAAGCCTGCCTTGTGTCTCAGTGTCGAACTTAACCAAATAGAGGCGCATGTCAGCAGGTGCCCGCCGGCGCCACAAGCCCCCGCATCCGTCAACAAGACCCTGCACACAGCGCAACCAGGTCTGAATTACAGCGGAAATGATACACGTAGCGTGGTCAAAGGTGTGAGAACTAAAAAAACTTAGAACACTAGTACAGCGCTGAACCCATGCATTCGCAACGCATGGACGTGTGAAGAATTTACAAGAGCTGCATATTGAGTCCTCGGGGCATCAATCGCCCTGGCGCAACAGCATCTGCGCTCGTCAACAGATCGCCGACTGGGTTTAGGGTTTCCGCATGGGGCGTTCGCCATGGCTGACGCAGCCCAAGCTCAAGCTGTACACCTACCCCGGCAACAAGAACGCCTACAAGGCGCTGATCGCGGCCGAGTATGTGGGCGCGAAGATGGGCGGGAATGATGTACTTGCAATTTTCAGACCTCACATCACTCAGCGGACCTTGATGGTCGCCTGCAGCGCGTGCACGGCGGTGGAGCGCAGGCTCGCGGCCAGCGGCGCGGGCGGGAACGCCGGCAGCAAGCCCCACGGCGCGACTTCTACCTCGTCCGCCAGCGCCCGCAGCACCGGCCCCGTGCCCACTGCGTGGAGCAAGAACTGGAGACTGAGATGGTCGAAGGATAGGTGATATGAGGGGCCTGAACCTCGTCTGCGAGCGCCTGCAGCACCGGCCCGTGCGCCTACTACGGCAGCGTAGAGATGTTCAAATAACGAGTTCCAAGAATGTAGGGTGTATCGCAGATGTGCAAGCTGCGATGCTTCCAGGAAACACTTGCATTTCCTGGCTGCTCTGGCTGAAGGTCGTTCAGCAGCAGTCATGCAGCTGTAAAGCTTGATGCAGTCCGGCAAGCTGATTGGCCTAGTTTGTACATGCAAGGTTTCTGGCCCACATGACGACAAAGGCGCACCCAGAAGGCTGCGGCCGTCGTAGCGCGGGTTGCGCGCAAACAGTTTGTCGATGGCGTTGCTTACGATCAGCGTGATCTGGCTGTGCAGCAGGTCCAGTCGCCTCCGCAGCGCCGCCGCCGGCTCGCCGCCCGAGCTCGCCGCCACCAACAGCAGCGGATCCCGCTGCACCAGCACAATCAGGTGCTTCCCCGACCTACAAGCAAAGCCGTGCGTGAGAACCTTGCATGCCTACTGGCGTCCATGTCTCGCCGCCGGAGCTCGCCGCCACCAGCAGCAGCGGCCCGCGCTGCGCCAGCACGATCAGGTGCTTCCCCGACCTGCAAGCAGAGCCATGCAAAAGACCGTTGCATAGAGTCTCGCATCTACGACTCGCCGCCGGAGCCCCCATCAGCGGCAGCGGCCCCTGCTGCGCCAGCACCAACAGGTGCCTGCCCCACCTGAGGGCCAGCAGGGAGGTGGAGTGCTGGGAGCCGATGATTGCAGCCATTCTGCACGGGATCTTTGCTGGATTTGGCGGGACCGAAACCACCAGAGAGGTTGGAATGGTGCCATGCAGCGACAATGGACGAGCAGGAGGAGCGGCAGCGAGAATGTGCAATGCGGCGACACATCACGGTGACATGAAGCCCGTGGCAAGATGCGTGTGCTGTGGCGATGTAGGCGCACCTGATGCTGTAGATGGCGTCGCCGCGGTCGGCGACAAAGGCGGAGCTGTGACGGCGCGTTACCATGAATGACCCATCGTCGGACTTTGCAGCAGCAAGGCAAAAGAGCGGGTGGTCGATACCTGATGCTCTGGATGGCGTCGCCGCGGTCGGCAGCAAAGGCCGCCAGCGCCTGGATGAGCGCCATGAAGCTGGCCAGGGCGCCTTCCTCCCCGTGCCGCGTGAACAGCGGCTTGCCTGTGCAACGGCAGGAGATCATGAGCCACCCGCTTGGCAAGCAGTGTGTTTCTGAACTTGGCGCAGAGGCCTGGCTGTCAGGCCCGCGGTGCTAGGCATGCTGCAGGGGACACACAAGTGTTTCGAGTCATCTGCAAGCTGGCTGACAGCCCCCAAGTCGACGCATGACGGGCCCGCGCAAACAAAGTAGCGTGCCTGCGTATGTGAGGATGAAGAAGTGCCGCGTCTGCCTCCGCCATGCCAGGCTGTGCTCCCCCTGCGCATCTTCGCTGTTTGAGGGCGCGGCGGCGGGCCCCGCCGCATCCGCCTCAGCAGCCAGCGCCGCCGCCGCCGCCGTCCCTGAGCGCGCCGCCCCAAGCAGCGCGCTCAGTTTGCTGCCGGCGCCGCCGCCGGCTTCGTCACCGTTGCCGGCGGCCACGCTACCAGCAGCGGTGCTGCCGGCCGTGGAGCCTCTTGCGGCTGCGCTGCCGGGAGACGGGCCAGTGGCGGCGGCGCGGTCCCCGAGCCCGCTGCCGCCGCCGCCGCCGGCGGCGGGGCTGCCGGGGCTGCCCACACTGCCGCGGGACGGCCGCTTGCTGCTCCCGGCGGGCGAGCTGCGGCGCTCCCAGGCGTCGGAGACCGCCGCAAAAGGCACCTTGCTTGGGTCCACCTGCCCCCACCATATCGCACGGTGAGGATGCATGAGAAGAAGCGGAGCACACGCTGTCGCACTGCATCAGAGGCTAAAGCGAGATTTGCAATTGCAGCAGCGAGCTGTCTCGAAGCAAGACAATCGGCTAGTACTGACTTCAGCAGGTGGCAAGCTCGCCAATTTCTTTGCCGCACATGTCTACACACCTGCCACTTTGGCAGGCTGCCAGGCGCCTCCAGCTGCTGCGGGAACGCTGGCGGCGGCGGCGGGGCGGCACCCGGCGCCGGCGCCGGCGCGGCGCGCAGCGGCGGCAGGAACCCCGGCAGCGGCCACGGCGTCGGCGGCATCGGCTGCGGCCCCATCGCCAGGCCCGCCTTCGTGGCAGAAGTGCGCCATTAATGCAAGTCCGAGTGCGGAGCCACTGTCGCAAGTGCCTGTCCAGTACTGTCCAGAATGGCATTTGATCGCCAGGGTGTCTTCGTGTCCCTCGCATCAAGTTCGCATCTGCAGCAGTGGTGCACGAGCAGCAGATGGGGTAAGAGCCGTGAGCGAATTCAGCACCTGCGCCGCCGGTGGCAGCGGCCGCCTTTTTCCGGGCGGTGTGCCCCCCTGCGCGCCCAGCGTGAAGCGGGGCTGCGCAGCCGCGAGCTGCCCCTTTTCAGGTGAAACCGCCGCCGCCGCCGCCGCTGCCGATGCCAAAGGGCTGCGCGCGGTGCTGCTTCCGGGCGGCTGCACTCGCAGCTGCTTTGCGGCGGGCCGAGAGCGCGGCGAGGCCAGCTGCTCCGCTGCGCCACCCGAGAAAGCGCCTGGCCTCTTCGGGGAGGTCGCTGGCTGGCCCGGCCGCCGCAAAGGCTGCGGCGCCGGCGCCTCTGCTGTCGAATCTGCCGCTGGTTCCGCTGGAGGTTTGGCGGGCTGCCGCTGCTGCAGATGCGCTATGGCACCCGGATCTGCCGGCTCTGCTCCCCGCTGCTCTGGCTGCTGCTCTGCGGAATGCTGCGGCGGCTGCTCGGGCGCACCAGCGCCTTTGCTCAGCTGCAGCTGTTCCAGCTGCCGCTGCAGAGTGTCCCCGTCAGCCGATGCCTCTTGCGGCCCACCCTGCAGCAGCTGACCGTCCGCCGCCGGCGGCAGCGGGTGCTGCTCGTCCAGGGAGCCCAGGTTTCGCGGTGCGTTGCTGATGGACAGATTTGCGATCACCGAGCCGATGCTGGGTATCCGCACGCCGTGGCCGTCGCTGGCGCTGCTGCCCAGCGAGATCACAGCGGCGCTGCCTGCGGAGGCGCCGCCCTACGGCATGCAAATTCAGAGTATTCTCAGGGCAGTGCAGCTTCCGAGCATTAGCATGTGCAACACACTGGCCCTTGTTGCGTCTGCGTTTAGCTGGCTTACAGGCACAAGCACAGTGTCGGACACAACAGAGGCAAGCAGATAGCGCCGCGTGCGAGCACATGTGCAAGGCCGCAGAAGCTGTGTGCGGGGCCTGCTGGCAGCCACTCTGACGCGCTTCTCGAGCCTTCATCAAACACCAAGCGATGCCTAACATACGAAAGGACCCAAGCAGGAATACTTTACTCACCGCCGAGGTGCCCCCCATGGACGCGCGCGCCACCGAGCCCAGCGGCACCGCCCCGTCCGCATCCTCCTCCTCCCACGGCTCCTCGTCCAGGTCTGGGTACTCGTCTTGGTCAAGCGGATGCAGCCCCGATGCTGATGTATCTCGGAATGCGGAGGCTGGCGAGCCAGGGCTGCCCGGCCGACTGCCTGAGTCTGACGGGCTGGGATTCTGCTGCCGCGGTGACGGCGAAGCCGAGGAACAGCTCTCTTTGGCGTCCGGCGGGACGGCGGCGGATGCCGCCTCGGACGACGAGCGTGGCTGCGGCGCTGTCATTGGCTGGAGGTGGTGCTGCCGGGGCCCCGATGGCTGCTGCCGCTCCTGCTTGGTCTCAGCGGCAGCAGAGCTGAACCCTTGCAGTGTGTTAAAGGGGCTGGTCACGCTGCCGCTGCTGCTGTCGCCGCTGTCGTCCGCTAGTTCGCTGCTGCGGCTGCTGCCGTCGGGAGGCGCTTCCGCTTCTGCGACCGCCTCTGCTGACACCTGGCCTGTGTGGCCGGCACGGGGCAAATCCTGCACTGCTCCTTCAGGCTCAGGGTCTGCTGCTGCGCCGCTGTCAACGCCGCCGCCGGCGATGCTGCCGCCAAGGGAGGCTGAGCTGCCATCGCCGCCGGCGCCGGCAGAACTGCCCGACGGCTGCTCCGGTATGGTCGTGATGCTGCCGCCGCGAGGGACGCCAGCGGCGCCTGCCGCGGGCCCGCTGCCGCCGCCGCCGCCACTTGCGAGCAAGTCGCCGCCATCCGCCGGTGCGAATCCGGGCGAGCTGAGCGCGCCGTCGGGACTCTTGCGCGAGAGCTCGGAGGAGCTGCTGCGGCGGCCGCTCAGATTGCGGCGGAACTGGCGCAGCTGCCGCGCTGTCGGTGACTGGCTCGCTGTCGACGAGTGGCCGGCCGCTGGCACATTTGCCAGCGTGTCGTCGATCGCGTCGGATGCGTTGTCCGGCAACCCGTTGGACACCGAGGTCCCCAACGTGGCGCCCATGAAGCCGCCCCCTGTGGAGAATGCAACAACGGACGCGTCCCGCGGCGAGCGGCCGGCGGCGGGACCAGAAGCCTCCGATGCGGGTGCTCCCGAGGCGTCCGAGAAGGTGCTGGAGCCGGCGCGGCGGTCGGCGCCGCCGGCGAAGACCGCCACCAGCTCGCCCGAAGGCGCCGGCGGCAGCGTGACGTCCGTCGTCACCGACGGGTTGCTGCCCACGCCAGTCGACAGGGATGTCGCCGGCGTGGGCGTCATGACGGCGGCTCGGTGGCCGTTGCTGGCGTCCAGCGCGAGCGCGGTGAGCAGCGCGGCGGCGCGGCGGCCGCCGGCGGCACCGATCACGGCTAGGTCGCCGCCGCTGAACGGGCTGGCCTGGATGGTGGTGTCTGTAGCGGGCGAGCCGCCCGAGTGCAGCCCGGTGGTGACGGACTTTGAGTGCGCCGTCAGGGACCGTGTGGCGCCAGGGATGTCGACAGCCGTGGCGGCAAAGGCAGACGGCCGCGCTGCCGCGCCCGATGCAGCCGCTGCTGCGTGTGGCACAGCCGCTTCTGGCGCTGGCACTGCGTTTGCCGCTGAACCATCGCCGGCGCCGGCGTCTGGCGGGCTGAATGGCTGGTGCGCCGCAGGCGCAGAGCCTGCGCTGCTGCCATTGTTGTTGTCGGCCGTGTCCTGCTTGTGCGCTGCGGCAGCGGCTGCGTCATGTGCTGCTGCATTGTGGGCAAGCGACGCGGCGGTCAGCGGGTGCGTGCCATCATGTTCCACCTGATCTGGCGAGCCCTCGCCCACTGATGAGCCTTGCGGCATGCTGGTAGGCCAGTGACATGCCCCGAGTTAATGCCGCTGAGCCGCTGAAGCCTTGCTTGGCACGGACGCCTGCGCAGTTGCAGCATGCAGCGAGGTGTTATAGTGGCACCCTCGTGCACCGGCTGTTAATAAATACGACGTGTTGCGCATAGTCAGAAACATGATGCACGCACAAGCAGAGACGGCAGGCAATACCTGGTTCTGAGGTCGATGGTTTGGGCCTGCCTCTGACCTGGCCTCGCAGCAGCACTCTGCCACTTGCAGGCCTCCTGAACAACCTTTGTGTAAACGACCGAACGTCAAGCAAACGTGCAAGACTGCTATGGTGCACCAATATGCGATCGAGGCCCTCAAAACGACCAAGTGCTCAATAAAACCTATACGCGCAGCTGGCCTACGGCCTGCATGATGAACCCTTAACACGGCGACGTACGAGCGGTGTCCACGAGTCGTGCAGCAGCAGCGCGTTACCAGCCGGCTCACACTTGCACCGTGGTTGTTGTTAGGACAACATTCAACACTTTCAATCCGCTGTGCTTTAGACACTTCAGTCAAGGTCAGGTTCTTCTGTGCGCACATTTTGTCTCCTCGCCAACATCCCTAGGGCCCGCCAATTGACGCTTTAACGGCCAGGTGCAACCATCATGGCGCACATGACGGCTGCCTCACACGGCACTAGCACATCTGCCAGCCTGCAGCAGACGCGCAGCCGGCAGCACACGCCAGACCCCAGGCCAGCACACTTCCTGCGGGGCAGCTCGCGCTTCTGCGCAGTAGTCCAGCACAGCCGCAGGCCGTCATGGCAGCATCGTGGCGGTGCTTCGCACAGCCGCTCGCAGCCCATCGCGTTCTCGAACGTCGAGTCGCCTGAGTCTCCCCTGAAGGTGAGAACAGATGCCTCGCAAGGGCAATCTAGAGTCAGCTCTGCGCTTGGTGCAGGCGTATCTTGAAAAACATTCGCAGGGGCTTCAGCAAGGTGCAGCTTCCGCTTCATAGTCTGCTGACAATCGCTTGTCATTCGCCTGGAAAGCACGTGCGTCAGGGTTGCAGCTCTGGTATTCCTCGGCAGTTTACTGTTGCAATTTATCTTCGTGCCGCTACATCAGCTCCACCACCAGCGCGCACATTCGATGGTGGCAGTTTTGACTTTGCAGACGGAGACGGTGGAGGACGTCATGACGCGGGGGACCATCCACTGCGTGCACCCAGACACCAGCGTTGACCAGGGTGAGCGTCTGCACCTTGGGCTTTCAACGCTCACTACTCATCGCAGCCAATGCTAGTGTGCACATTACAAGCTCCTGCACAAATCGCATAATCCGCACCAAGGCAGGCTAGCAAGGCAACGCCTTGCACCACGCTGATGCGCATCATCTCGTCTGCCTGCAGCGCTGGAGCTGCTGGCCATCAACTCAGTGACTGGCATGCCGTGCTCGACGATGAGGACTCTTCATGATAATGTGCAAGTAGTCCTGTGCTGAAGCATCGTCGTTCTGGTCTGTGCAGCGCTGGAGCTGCTGGTCAGCAATGCGGTGACAGGCATGCCGGTGCTGGACGATGAGGGCGTGGTGGTGGGCGTGGTGTCGGACTACGACCTGCTGTCGCTGGAGGGCATAGCCGACAAGGCGCAGGAGGGCACCGGCATGTTCCCGGAGCTTTCCATGGAGTGGAACACCTTCCGCGCGGTGCAGCGCCTCATCACCAAGAACGCCGGCAAAACGTGAGTCTACTGTTGTTATTGAACCTTCCCACATGCCTGTGCTGCTCCTGCCGCAACCTCTTCAAGTTCCAGCAGCAGGCATTGTAGCTGTGTGGAGCGTGCCCACAGCAGCAAAAGAGAGGTTCAGAGTGGATGATATCAGCTGCAGCACAGTCTGGCCTGGGCCGCCACTTTTTGCTTTGTCGGGGACTCACCACCGCGGGCTAAGCCTGCGGTGCTGCCCTACTTTCCTGGGCGCCTGTTGCAGAGGCAGCTGTCAGGTCGCTCAAGCGCCATGACCCCACTTGCTCACGCTGCCACAGCTGTGGCCGACCACGCAGCCGTGTGACACTGCTTGTTCTCATGTGCTCCAGGGTGGCTGACGTGATGACAGAGGAGCCGCTGGTGGTGCGCCCCGAGACCAACATGGCAGCTGCCGCCAAGATTTTGCTCGACCAGAAGGTGTGCGATTTGTTTTCACTGGCTTGCCTGATCACGCACGATGCAGTGCCTGTCAAGTGCAGTGCGGGTTCCCATCCCAGGCTCCGCAGTCCTTGTCCTTCTGGCCCTCGTCAACCTTCACCACAGACAAACAGCATGCTCCACGGACTGCAGGTGCGCCGGCTGCCGGTGGTGGACGATGCGGGCCGGCTACTTGGCATCTTCACACGCCGCGACGTCATCAAGGCGGCGCTGGCGACGCGCAAGGCGGCACAGGGCCTTTGAAGCGATTTCTGGCACTGGCCATGCCGCTGGCACAGTGCAGCAGCCAGCGGCAGCTGCCCGCCGGTGCTGTGCCGTGTGGGGCAGGGCGAATTTTGCTGGCACCACCAGCAGAGCAGCGAATTGTGTTGTAAGGTCCAGTCGGCAGCGACCTGCAGGCATCTGGATTGTACTTCTGGACTTCTTCTAGCGGCGTTTAGGACTCCTCGTAGCGTAGAGAACGGCATGTTGAAGAGCTGCCACGGATCTAAGCAGAAATCGCACGGGTCGGCAGCTTTGTAGGCAGTGCATGTGATTGTGCTTAAATGTCAAAATTCTTTCACCAGCTCAGTGTAATCACGCTGATGGCGAGGCAAAACACAGCAACAGGAATGATCACGCACATCTATCAGGGCAGCTTTATCACGTGCTGCTGTAAGCCTCTGCAAACCATCAGTCACAAGTGTCGCGGTTCGCAGTCTCCCAACAGATTCTCGCCACAATCACGCCAGCTTGATCTTCGTCTGCCTCGAGCTGACGTACGTTAGGAGCGCGCCAAACAAGGCGAGGTTCTTGAAAAATTGCACCATGTCGGCGATCTGCAAAGACCACAACCTCTCTCGTCAGTGCCGCGCCCATGACAGCAACATTTCCGCTGTCAGTTGGAAGACATTCAGACTGCGACAAGGGCATGCAGATAGAGCTCACCTGCTCCTCGGAGCCGTCCTTCAGGTCCCAGAAGTTGTGCATGACGGGCGTCACGGCCACCAGGAACAGGATCTGCGGAGCGTACAGCAGATGCTCAGGATGTGACTTAGGGTGTATACCGCAACACGCGATGCCGATACCTCGACAGATGCTGCCCCACATCTTTGGGTCGCAAGTACCAGCGCACAACCCATCGGCACCAGCGGCGCCGCATGCTGCGCAGACGACACAGGCTGAACAGTAGACGGCAGAAAAGAAACTGCGCACCAGGAGAAAGGCGCCGAGGCGGGAGCCGAGCACAAACAGCACGCCGCCCGCCAGCTCAAGGAAGATGGCGGCACCCAACGCGTACACGTAAAGGGCCTGCAGGTAAGGATGTGGAAATTGTGACACCAGTCCAGAAGTTTGCCGCCCAGCTGCTGCCCTTGTGCAGTTTCGCGCCAAGCACCTGCTTCTCGGCAAACACATCCGACGGCAGGCTTGAGGGCAGTGAGCACAGAGCAGCGGTGCACGTAGACGCCTCCACCTTTGGCACGTCCAGCGATTGGCCCACGAACTTCTCGATGCTGGCGAGCGCCTGGTCCAGCTTGGGCGCCATGAACTCCATTGTTGGGCCGCCGGTCGACAGGTTGAAGGTGCTCAGCTTCTGCGCGCCGCTGCGCGGAGACGACACAAGGGTGATTCGAAACAGGGTGGAGTAGGGCGCTGCCGGCTGCCGCTCCCTGTTTGCTGCAGCCTGCACGCAAGCAGTGCTGCATGCGTAGCACATGATGCGAAGCACGTGAAGGCCACAGTGGAGATGTGGAAAATCAGTCCAGCACGCCAGTGCAGGCGTGGCGCATCTAGCCGGACCTGCTGAGGAACAGGAACGCGAACAGGAGGCGCCCGGTGATGTTGACCAAACCCATGACGGGCAGATTTGTGTGTAGCTTTGATCTGAAAGCTGAAGAGGTTGACGTCTTGCGCGCAGAAGGGCGTCAGGCGTGAAACAGCGACAGGATCCCCTCGCAAAGCTGAACACAGACGAGTAACATCAGCCAGCAGAAGTTTTTCTCTGTAAGGGGAATTGAATGGGGTCAGTTGCTGCAAACGGGGTTTGCAACAAATTTGATAAAGAACCTCTTGCAGTAAAATTGACGCATGCCATTCTTTCTCTCTCAAGTCAGGCCGCAGCACGCGGCCAGCCCGCCGAACAGCATGACATTGCCTGCTCGGCTGAGCCGAACCGCCATCGTGACGCAAGTGCAAGTGACCCAGCGTCACGGAGAAGTATCACATATAAACCCTAACTTTCCGGGCCAGTACATTGTTGCATAACTCCCCATAGCGCAGCGCAGCTGCGTGCAGAACCCTTCCTTCAGGGCTGAAGACAGCAGCGGGCAGTTTGGGCATGCAGAGCTTTGCCATGGAATGCAGGACGAGCTGAGCCAAGTAGCTCGGCAAATGGCACAGGAGCCCACTGATTCGGTCGAAGAGATTTCTCTCCGCAGGCTCGTGTCAAACAGCTTTCCCAGGTGAGCCTGGTACACCTGCTGGCTGTGCAGCGTGCATGTGCTGGCTACGGCGTGCCACGCCGCTCAATCAGCCGCGCTGGTGTGACCTGCCAGATGTATCACTTTTCGCTGAAGCCCTGCCCTGCTCCTTGCAGCACGCAGCCCGCCGGCAGCAAGCGAGCGAGGGAGGCAGTCGAGGCCGACTTGACCTGCAGTGTGGTGTTAGACAAGCCGGACGGCGACCAGGGGGCGTGGGCCGGGCTTGCTCGCGAGGTGCTGCGAGCGGACGAGGCCCTGCCGCAGCGGGCGCGCTCCGCGGAACTGGGTCACGAAGCAACGACACACCAGATCGACGCTGCTGCATCAGGTGCGCCTGCTGGCTGCCCCCCTCCGCCCTTGGCTGAGGGTGGTAGGCTCCGTTTTGCAAAAGTGTGCAGACGTCACTGCTCGCACCGGGACCACCGCCTGGCGCTGGCGGGCGTGAGAGTAGAGTTACATCGTGCCTTCGGAGCGATCTGAGCATCGCAGGGGCCGTGTCGGTGCGGCCCTCGCCTTTTGGACTGTGTACTGCTCGCAATCCGGTTGCTGTCACAGGCGCTGGGCACCTTGCTTTATGCAAGCCCCGGTCCGCTGCAGCAGCGGGATCAGCTCCGGGTACGCGTGCTAAGGGCTGCAATCAGCAGCAGCTGCGATATTCAAGAACGCGCCGGGCGCTGGCGCCGCACATCGGCCGGCAGCCCTTTGCCAGACCGGCAGACCAGCGAGGGGTTGGTGCGAGCAGCCTGGTCAGCGTGTGCAGCCGGTCCCACGGCGCCGCCGCGGTGTGCATCTCGCGCCTTTCGGTGGAATTTGACAACCTGTTGTCTGTCGTATGGGCGCCGGTCGGCTGCCACGCAACATTGCTGGAAGCCGGCTTTTCTGACTATGGTGCCGAGCTGCCCAGCGCGGTCCAGCTCTCATGTTGCCGTCTGGACAGCGTGTTTCGCTGCACAGTATTATGGTTATGCCGATTCAATCGGCTGGCTGCACTGCTCCCTCCTGCTTGCAGCGAACGCTGGGGTGTGGTGTGGACCCGAGGTCACTGCAGCTGTAGCTGTGGCCCAGGCTTGCAGTCGACTGCTGACCACTCGTGCTGGGCAGCAATGCTTCAATCGTGCTGTCTGGGTGCAGTCTGCCTGAAGCCTGCACCCACAAGCCGCTGCTTCATAATCACATTGCAGTGGCCTGTCCTTTCCCAGGCAGCTGCACCACTATCACTCGCTGCCTATACTCCGCCGGCCTTTCACCTAGCTTCGGCGTGCTTCGGGCATGGAGCGGAAGCCTGGTGGCATACAGTTTGCACAGGCCTATGGTGCTGACCATGTGCCCATGCAGCGAGGCCGCCCTTCCCTTCAAAGTACAGCTCTTTCTCCCGCACCAGCACCGCCTAAGCCTGCTCGAACACACTCTCTGCACAGGCCCGGACGCAGCAGCAGCCGTCCAGGCGGCTTCGGTGAGCGCATCTGAGGAGCGCTCTGAGCAGACGGGCGAACGGCACGCGGGCCTGAGCGCCAGCGGCGAATCGGCGGCCGAGGCCAGCCTGGCAGACACAGCTGTGCAGCAGCCGCTGCGGCAGCAGGAGGCGGCGCCACCGCCGCAGCGCGGCGCAGCACCGACGGACGACCAGCGCCAGCCGGCGCCCTCCCGCGGCGGCGGCCCAATAGCGGCCCCACCGGCGGCGCCCGCGCCGCCCGCGGTGGCAGCCACCAAACCGGCGCATGCGGCAGGCTCTATGGCGGCGCCACCACGCTTCTGCCCGCCGCACGGCGCGAAAGCCATCTGCGGACGCCGCGCGCGCATGGAGGATGCCTACACTGCGGTGCCCTTCCTCCTGGAGGTGCCCATGCCCGGCGGCGGCCTGAGCCTGGAGGAGCTCGTCCCGCCGCGCATCGCGACCCATGTCAAGTCCGCGTCTGGCTCCGACACCCAAGACTCCGACGGCGAGTCCGAGACGCCGGCGGCGAGCGAGCCGAGCTCGACGGGGCCCGGGGCCCGGGGAAACGCCGGCAGCCCCCCGGCCATGGACGCGCTGCACTTTTTTGGTGTCTTCGACGGCCACGGCGGCGCCGAGGCGGCGCTGCACTGCGCCCGCACCCTGCACGAGCGCATCGCTGAGGCGCTCAACCTGCGCAGCGCCGCCGCGCCGCCCGCCGGCGACAGCTTTGCGGCGTCCACGCAGGCGACGGTGCCCGGCGCGGCGACTGCCAGCGCCGCCTCCAGCGCTGCCGAAGCTGAGGCAGCAGCGCCGCCGCCGGCACGCAAGGCAGGCGAGGCCGGCGACGAGGCCGTATCCGGTGCAGGTGCTGTTAGTTTTCACACGACTGGCTGTCAATTTGGAGCATTTCTTAGATTGCAGTGCAAAGATGTCAGAATGGAAGTGCAGAGTCCATGTTTGGAGGTCTGATGCTGCACCCAGATTGTGTTGCACAGTGACACAAACAGAAGGCTTTTGGCAAAGGAAAGCATGGCAGCTTCATGCGGGTGGTTATTCATGTCGGCAGCAGCCCGCTGTGTTGCCGTAAACTCTGTGAAACATAATTTATCTTGCACTGAAAACACAGGCTCGGACGTAATGGACATGGATGTGCTGGACGCGCACCTGGACAGCGTATCGCGCTCTGAGGCGTGCGACGTCAACCACTTTGACAGCGCCTTCACCAACGCATTCCTGAAGACCGACGAGGAGTTTGGCAAGGTGCGCTTTTCTTTGAGTTGCAGCTGTTTCGATTGACACACAGCTGCATGCCTTATTGACAAACAGCCTGGTTTCTTTGGCCTCACTCTGGGCAGATAAAGGTCGGCGCAGAGCAGATTACACCTGCGACCTGCAACCCCCACAGCAGCTAAAAACAATCCATCAACCGTTGCTGACCGCATTGTGTTTTGTCGGACTGCAGGTAGACAATGCGGCGCTGGTGGGCACGACAGCGGTCGTCGCGCTGATCGGCGACCGCCAGCTGTATGTGGGGAATTGCGGTGCGTGGTTCACTACAACTCGCACTCGAGCGACTTTGCATTCCACTTCACTGTGACTTCAGATAAACTGGTGTTCGAACGTCCGCGGCTTCCTCTGGTGGTCGTACATCGATGCCGTGCCACTTCCAACTTACTCAGCGTTGACCATGTCCACCCGTGCAGGCGACTCGAGAGCAGTGCTGTGCCGCAGCGGTGTCGCTATCCCGCTGACAGACGATCACAAAGCGGCCCGCGAGGACGAGACAGTGAGTTTTGATATCTTTGGTCAAAACAACAAATGAACGAGCTTCCCAAGTGCGTTGGCTGTTGACAATAGGCAGGCAGGATGTGTTTAGGTTCCAAAGGGAAGCCGCAGCAGTGGCGCTTTTCGGTGCTTAGCGGACGTCTGTTGATCCGCTACTCCTGTTGCTTCAGAAACGTCCAATGGCAAATTTCTGCACTGCAACGTCGCTATGTAACATCACCCTTTCCACATTCTGCAGGCGCGTGTGGAGGCGGCGGGTGGCCAGATCCTGTTCTGGAACGGCGTGCGGGTCATGGGCGTGCTCGCGGTGTCGCGTGCCATCGGCGACCACTGCCTGCGCCCATTCGTCATCGCGCAGCCCGAGGTGCTTTGCCCTTTGTGCATCTGATCATCCTCACGAGAACTGAAACCAAAAGGCAAAGGTTCACGTACTTGCCCTGCCATTGCCCGAGGCCAACTCATGAAGCCCTTGCTGCATTCCACATCACAAATAGGCACGTGTGGCGCTGCCAGATTGTAGAGACAACGAGCACGGTGTCTTTTCCTGCTGCACGAGCTGCAATGCCCCAGCCTGGCGCCGTGGTTGTGTCAAAAGTTATATCCGGCACACATTAATGCCGTGGTGTAGTTGACGATGCACCGGCCCCTACGCCGGGACTACCTGGTCAAATTTCGTCATCGCATGGTGTGCTATGATGTTGTGAATGCCCTATTTTCCTATCGCCCCATGCGCTATGTGCGCTTGTCATATCTGGCACAGCATGACCTCGACGACACGCCTCACACGCCCTTGCGCCGATGGCGCCTGCGCCGATGGCGCCTACCCCAAGTTGCCAGCCAGAGATCCTGGGAACTCAAATGCAATGAAACCTTCATCCCTTGCCGCAGGTCACCATTCTGGGGCGGCATGACCAGGACGAGCTGCTGCTGCTGGCGTCAGATGGGCTGTGGGACGTGCTCACCAACCAGGTGCGGGCGTGTGGCGCTGTACCCTTGTGATCCTCGCTTTGTAGGGCTCCTTTTCGTCTAATCTGCGCAGTATTTGTAGCTGTGCAGGCCTGCAGCCGTACAATGCAGTCGTCTGCCGCATGCGAGCAATTTTTTTGGTGCTCCAGAGCTGTGTTCACGACACTCATCTGGCAGCCGGAGCTTGAGAGCGCAGTCACAGGGAATGACATGCCATTTGCTTGGCAGCGTCCGACAGCGGAGCAAGCAGGCAACTCAATTCTGACATGCCGCTGCACATATTGCCTGCAGGAGGCGTGCTCGCTGGCGAAGCGGTGCCTGCGACGCGCGCGGCAGCGGGGCGCCAGCCGCCATTCCGCGGCCCGCATCGCCGCGACGGTGCTCACCCGCGCCGCCGTCGACCGCGGCTCCCGCGACAACGTCACCGTCGTGGTCGTGGACCTCTCCCGGTGCGGTTCTTTGTAACTCCATTCGAAGTTAGTGGTGCGAAACCGCCGTCGACCGCGGCACCCGCGACAACGTCACCGTCGTGGTCGTTGACCTCTCCCGGTGAGATCTTTTGCGTGGTACACGTTCACAAGGCAATCACTTGCAGCATCTTCAAACACATCTGCTGTAGTCGTGCTTGCGACAGAAACAGCAGGGAATACTGCAATTGCAGTGCGTTCAGAGGGGCAGCTGGCAGAGGAAAAGTACATTAGAAAGAGCCGCGATGCGCACTGCGCACAGCTGCTGCAGGCGCTGTGGTTTGTTGATTGACCTGCCAGTGGCTTTAGTCAACTGGCGTCAGCAGTTTATGGAGGCGGGGAGCAGCTATGCGGCCAGAAGCTCTGCATCGCCATCTCGTTGCCAAGAGATGCTGACGCAAAGTACTGCCAAATTGCATGTGATGAGCGATTTTTATGTATGCCATGTAGAGGGGCTGAATGTACAGCCGCAGTGAGGGGCTGGGTGAGAATGGATCTCGCGATTCCTTCATACCCACTTGCTATTGACAGAAGTCTGAGCTACAGCGAGGTGCGGGTTGAGGGGCCGGGGTATGAGGGGGAGGAGGATGGCAGGCGTCGCTTTAGCTCAACTATTCAACAATTATATCAACTATTCAACTGTTGTGTTGAAACGTCCTGCTGGTCAAATATCAGCTTGTGCTACAAGAAGGAGCTTGGTGAGGAGCTGGAACATGCAGGATGAGTGCAAGCAGCACCGACGCAGCTGAACTTTTCTACAGGACGAGACATGTTGCTGATCATTGCATATTCATATTCACGTTCATTTCGATACAGGGAGGAGCTGGATGAGGAGCCGGAGTATGAGGCGGACGAGGACAACGGGCGCCGCGGCGACGGCCCCGCCCGCAGCGGCGACACCGACAGCAGCGGGGTGCGCACTTCTCCTTTTGTTGCAGCTTGGAGTTTCCAAACAAACATCACAGCTGTCGAATAACTTTACAGCTGGCGGCCATCTTGATACCTTGCTCGCATATCAGCGATGTGAGGCGTGGGATACTGTCCAGTGGGATGCTGTTGTGGCCATCGGCCAACTTGAGTTCACCCTGCAGCCATCTGAAACTGGAACAGCGCACACAGCTGCAGTCATGCTGGGGTCATTATGCCTCTTCCTTGCCACTGCATCGTTGTCTGTGCGCAACAGGGCTGTCAGCTGCTGGCACCCTTGTTTCCGCATTGGTGCGACGCTGTGGCAAGCACCATGCAAGACCAAATCTTTCTGGCACATTTCGCCTTGTCGTTTCTCCTTTACAGCCTCCCCATTCTCCTACCTTGCCAGACCGAAGCAAAAGCAGCACGGTGGCCGGCGTAGCAGCGACAGGCCGCGCTGACAGGCACTTGCTACTTGGTCTCTCCCACAGAGCTTTCTTGCACTTCACGACTGATTGTTTCCCACATCGATCGTTTTTTTCAAATCCCGCAGCACGGCGGCAACAGGCAGGCGGGACACCGCCGCCACCGCTCGCAGCCCGCCGTCATCGCCGGTCCGCACAACGACGACAGCCGCGAGTCCAACAGCAGTGCGTTGCTAAACCATTGTTGCTTGCCACACATGATGTTGTTGGCGCTCAGGCTCCTTGTGTTTCTGCCGTTCTAGCTTGTAACTACTCTAGCTTTCACTGCTCTAGCTTCTGTTGTGGTTCACAGCACTTGCGAGATCGCATCAATCGGACTGACATACCAGTACAAGCCCAATGCTTGCACAAGGCTTGCGCAGAGCCTTTGCTCTAGAGTTGCGCTACTGCAGAGACCCTGATGTTGTTTGCGTGTGTCAACCAACAGGCGTTGGTGGCCGGCCAACCGAAGATGCCCGCCGCAGCCGCAGCCGGCAAGAAGCCCCCAAGCCGGCTGCCGCGGACTGACGGCGGACAGCAGATCCACGAGGCGGTGCCAGCGGCGGCCTGCGCACTGCATCGACGCTCGTGCCGTTGCAACACGGCGACGCATTTCGCTCAGCGCCCGCTTGGCGGCGCCTGGCGCGCCGCGGTGCTATCCTTTCGAGTGGAGGTGCACTCACGGGCGCATTTCAGTCGTGCCAACAGCATTCTGTTTCCCGCTTTCCTGTTCTGACGCCGTGCCGGGCCCCCCTCTGGAGCAAGGGCCCAATCTTTCCGCCGCGCCAAGCACAAGTGGCTCGAGAGGCACTGATTTGCCGATCACAGCACGGCTCTGCCCCCCCCCCCCCCCCCCGGGGGGGGGGGGGGGGGT